>Ga0335396_10005805_pt1 | contig 12561 bp, 12 predicted proteins | sample FRY02_FD_205743 | JGI IMG/M metagenome (GOLD analysis project Ga0335396, IMG submission 205743) | Freshwater microbial communities from Lake Fryxell liftoff mats and glacier meltwater in Antarctica - FRY-02 (spades assembly) (version 2) | ecosystem: Environmental > Aquatic > Freshwater > Ice >... | reverse complement strand
CATCCGCATCCAGTCAGTAGGCGCATTTTATCACGTCATGGCACGGGGCAACCGCCGGGAAGACATTTTTCATGACGATGATGACCGGCGCTTCTTCCTGCACACGCTGAGCCAGGCCTGTGAGATGACTGGCTGGCGCGTGCATGCCTGGGTGCTGATGAGCAATCACTACCATCTCTTCATCCAGACGCCGGAGCCGAACCTCGTGGCGGGCATGTCATGGCTGCAAAACACGCTGACGCGCCGCTACAATGTGCGCCACCGCAAGTGGGGGCGCTTGTTTGGTGATCGATATAAGGCGGTCGTGGTGGAGGGCGAGGACCGCTACCACTACCAGACCTTGATGGATTACATCCACCTCAATCCGGTGCGCGCACGGATCGTCCGTCCCAAAGCCGGGCAGAGCGTGCTGGACTACGCGTGGAGCAGCATCGCGGGTGGTTACGCGCTGCCGCCGACGAAGCGGGCGAAGTGGCTGGACGCGGCGGCCGGATTGAAGGCCTTCGATCTGCCGGAGACGAGCGCGGGACGCCGGAAGATGGTGGAGCGTCTCGACCGGCGGGCGGTGAGCGAGGAGATCCAGAGCTGCGGGGTACCGCGACAGAGTGAGGCGGTGGACGCGCGTGCCAGCCACCTGCGGCGCGGCTGGTACTGGGGCACGCAGGCATTTGGAGAGGCGATGCGCAAGGCAACGGCGGTGCTGCTGAAGAAGAAGGGAGCGCCCGTGTCCCGCGCCTATCAAAAGCACGAACTGGTGACCGAGCACGGGCACCGGCAGGCGGAGGTCCTGCTGCGGAAGGGGATGAAAGCCGGAGGATTCAAAGCAGCGGACATGGCGGGAGTGAAGGGAAGCGACCCGCGGAAGGTGCTGCTGGCGGATCTGCTCTGGAGACGCACAGTGGTGTCGCAGCAGTGGCTGGCCGGGAAACTGGCAATGAGCAGTGCTGCGAACGTCAGCCAGCAGTTGCGCCGCCTTGACCGGAAGCGTGCGCTGGGAATGGTTCCCGAGACGATGAAGACGTTTTTGGACGAAGCCGATGCACCGAACCAATGATGATGACGATCCTGTCAGCCAGTTGCAGCCTGACCCCGTTTCCCTGACCCCGTTTCCCTCTAGCTCGGCAAACGAGGTTTCCCAATCAAAGCCTGTGGCCTGATCCTGCGCGGCCTGCTGCAAGGCGCGTTCCGCGATGGCGCGGGCCGCCGCGCTATGCCGCTGCCGAGCAGGGTCATAAAGTGGAACGTGTCGGGCAAGTTCAGCCACGAGGACGAATGCCGAACGACGAACTCAGTTCAGCCCCGCTTCGGCGAGGCGTTCCGTCAGATCACTGGCGAGGAGGGCCTGGGTGATGGGTTCGATGCGGCCTTCGACGAATTGATCAAGGTTGTAGAGGGTGAGCTCGATGCGGTGGTCGGTGACGCGGTTCTGCGGGTAGTTGTAGGTGCGGATTTTTTCCTCGCGACCGCCGCTGCCGATGAGGCTTTTGCGGTTGGCGGAGTATTTGGCGGCTTCTTCCTGCTGCTTCTTTTCCAGCAGGCGGGAACGCAGGATGCTGAGGGCTTTTTCCTTGTTCTTGATCTGGCTGCGGCCGTCCTGACAGCGGACGATGGTGCCGGTGGGGATGTGCATGACCTGCACGGCGGAGTCGGTGGTGTTCACGCCCTGACCGCCGGCGCCGGAGGAGCGGCAGACTTCGATGCGGACTTCGTCGGGCTTGAGCTCGAAATCGACTTCTTCGGCCTCGGGCAGCACGGCGACGGTGGCGGCGGAGGTGTGGATGCGGCCCTGCGCCTCGGTGGCAGGGACGCGCTGGACGCGATGGACGCCGCTTTCGTATTTCATGACGCGATAGACGTCCTCACCGCTGATTTTGACGATGACTTCCTTGAAGCCGCCGACGTCGGAGGGGCTGGTGTCGAGGGACTCGACCTTCCAGCCGCGTGTTTCGGCGAAGCGGGTGTACATGCGCAGCAGATCGGCGGCAAAGAGGCTGGCCTCGTCGCCACCGGTGCCGGCGCGGATTTCGAGGATGATGTCGCGGCCTTCGAGTGGATCGGGCGGCAGGATGGACTCCTGGATGGCTTTTTCGAGATCGACGAGGCGCTGCTCCAGCACGGGGATTTCGGCAGCGGCCATCTCGGCGAATTCTTTGTCGTCCTGCGACTTGGCCATGACGCGGTTCTCGGCGAGTTCGACCTGCGCTTTTTCAAAGGCGTCCCAATGGGTGAGCAGGTTTTGCAGGCTGCGGTGCTCGCGCAGTAGGTCGCCGGCCTTCTTGGCATCGTCGTAGAAATTGGGGCGGCCAATGATGTCTTCGAGGTCGGCGAAGCGGGTGCGTTTGCCTGAGATGACGCCGGAGTAGTCCATGTGGGTGGGAGAGCGGAGGGCTGAGAGCGAAGAGTCTAAAAGGGATAAAACAAAACGGTGCCCAGCACGAAGGCATGGGCACCGTTTGGCTAAAGGGTGGAGACTGGGAGCTAGGCTTCGACGGGCGCGGCTGCTTCGGCAGGAGCGGCGGCAGCACCGAGTTTCGGCGGGGTGCGGCGGGCGCGGGTGGAGCCGTAGCGTTGGGCGAACTTGTCCACACGCCCGGCGGTGTCGATGAAGCGCTGTTCACCGGTGAAATACGGATGGCAGCCGGAGCAGATACCGATACGCAGGTTCGGCACGGTCGAGATGGTGTTATAGACGGTGCCGCAGGTGCAGGTGATCGTCGTCTCGGAGGTCTTGGGATGGATGTCAGCTTTCATGGGATGTGAGTCACGTGACCAGGCGAGGTGCTGGATTGCTGCTTTCGTCGGGGCGTGGGGCGCGGATGGTAGTGGGATTCGGGGCAGGGTCAAGGGTGGAATCAATGACGAAACCCGAATGGCGAATGACGAAGGGACAGGGGAAAGAGGTTAAGGAGGTGATAGCCGGGTGGCGTGCGGTGCGTTACGAGGCGACTATGATGAAACGACTCTCTTTTCTGCTCGCACTGTTGTGTCTTTGCCAGCTTCACGCGGCGGCACCGAATGTGGTGGTGTTTCTGGCGGATGATTCGGGGTGGGGTGACTACTCGCACAATGGCAACAGCAACCTGAAGACGCCGAACATCGACTCGCTGGGACGGGATGGGGTGACGCTGGACCGCTTTTATGTGTGCCCGGTGTGCGCGCCGACGCGCGGGGAGTTTCTCACGGGGCGCTATCATCCGCGTGGCGGGGTGCGCGGGGTTTCCACCGGGCAGGAGCGGCTGAATCTGGATGAAAAGACCATCGCGGATGCCTTCAAGGCGGCGGGATATGCGACGGGGGCCTTTGGCAAGTGGCACAATGGCAGCCAGTGGCCGTTTCATCCGAATGCGCGTGGCTTTGAGGAGTATTACGGCTTCACCTCAGGGCATTGGGGCGAGTACTTTGATCCGCCGCTGGAGCACAATGGCGAGCCGGTGCGTGGGAAGGGCTTCATCGCGGATGATCTGACGACGCATGCGATGGAGTTCATCGCGAAGAACCAGGCGAAGCCGTTTTTCTGCTATGTGCCGTACAACACGCCCCATTCCCCCTGGGCGGTACCGGAGGAGTACTGGCAGCGCTTCAAGAATAAAGACCCGGCGTTGCGAGCGAAGACTGGCGACAAGGAGGAGATCGACGAAACCCGCTGTGCGCTGGCGATGGTGGAAAATCTGGACTGGAACGTGGGGCGTGTGCTGAAGCAGTTGGAGGAGCTGAAACTGAGCGACAACACGCTGGTGGTGTATTTTTCTGACAATGGGCCGAACACCTTCCGCTGGAACGGGGAGATGAAGGGCAAGAAGGGTACGACTGACGAAGGCGGCGTGCGCAGCGCCTGCGTGATGCGCCTGCCGGGGAAACTGCCTGCCGGGCGCACGGTGAAGGAGATCACCGGGGCGATCGACCTGCTGCCGACCTTGGCCGCACTGACCGGCGTGCCGCGTGTCGGCGACAAGCCGCTGGACGGGCGGGATCTGACGCCGCTGCTCACGGGCGTGAAGACGGAATGGCCGGAGCGGATGATTTTTTCGACCTGGGGGGGGAATGTGAGCGTGCGCACGCAGCGCTACCGCTTGGATAACAAGGGCGGGCTGTTTGACATGCAGGCTGATCCCGGTCAGACCCAGGACATTGCCGCGCAGGAGCCGCAGGTCGCCGCCAAGTTCCAGCAGGCTGTCGTTGACTGGCGCAAGGAAATGTTTGGCACTGCCGAGGTAGCTGCCCCCGAGAAGGGCAAGGGAGCCAAAAACCGGGCCAAGTTGATGGACGCACGGCCCTATCCCGTCGGCTATACCGAGTTTCCGCGCACGCCACTGCCTGCGCGCGATGGCGAGCCGCATGGCGGGGTGAAGCGCAGTTCCGGTGCGCCGAACTGCTCCTATTTCGTGAACTGGACCGCCAAGGACGACAGCATCACCTGGGATATCGACGTGCATACGGCTGGTGTTTATGAAGTGACCGTGGATTACGCCTGTCCGCTGGCGGATGCCGGTGCGCTGATCGAACTGAGCCTGGGGGACAGCAAGATCACCGGCAAGGTGACGCCTGGCTGGTTCCCGCCGCTCTACACGAACCAAGACACCATTCCGCGCCCGCCGGCAGAGTCGCAGATGCGGGAGTTCAAGGCGCTGAGTCTCGGCACGATGAAATTGGAGCAGGGCAGGGGATTGCTGACGCTGCGTGCGCTCGAAATCCCAGGGCAGACGGTGATGGAGGTGCGGCGGGTGACCTTGGTGCTGAAGACCAAGTGAGTCTTGGCACGATTCGTGTTGTGATCTGATTTTCGCCAACCACCCATCCAACCTGCATGAAGTCCACCAGCCTCCTCGTCGCACTTGTCGTTCCAATTCTGCTTTCGGCCTGCGGCTCCATCGCACTGGCCCCGGCGGACGCTCCTGCCATCGTCGTGGCCCAGGATGAGACGCGTGAGTGTGGGCAGGGACGCATCCTGTTTCCTGCCGGTGAATACCAGGCCGAGGTGGTTTCGCCTCAAGGGACGTTTTACAAGGCTCCCAAACGTATCCGCACGCTGGGAGTTTTAATTGGGCGCTCCGAGGACGGTGGCATCTTTGTGGCCAATCAGGCGGGCAATCCGCAGGCGGCGTGGTTTGGCGACCCGCATGACGATGTGGACGGCAGCCCCGGCACTTTGTTTGGGGCGATTGGGCTGAGCGCCCCGAAGCTCTGGCCCTACACGCCGAGGATTCCGTTCACGACGAAGAAATAGCGTCTTTCCGGCCCAACGCGGGGGTGCTTGTCCCCAATCGTAAGGAATTTGTCAACGGACGGAGTTTTCGTTGCGCGGAATGTTATAAAAACTATAATTTGCGTGTATGTATAGCCGTCTCATCCTCTGGTGCATCGTTGCCGCCGTCCTGCTGGCGGGGGGGATTGCGGCGATGAAGGAAGGCTGGCTGAACGGCTGGCAGATGCGTCTGGGGGAGCTGATGACAAGCCCTAGCTCCCAATACAGCGCCGCGCGGTTCCGCCTCGACTTGGTGGACCAGTTCAATTATTCGCGCCTAGCCTCGAAGACCGCAACGCTGCGGGTGGACCCTGAGATGGAAGCCTGGCTGGATAAGGCATAAGCCAACATCGACACGGACGACCTTAATAAAGTCACCACCTTGGTGCAGGAGGGCATGCCGCGCTACTATCGCGTTTCCGTCTGCTCCGCCAGCAGCCCGAGCCTGCGGGAACTGCTGCAGCGCTTCCATGAATACGCGCATCGCGAGCAACCTGAGATGACGCACATGGCGGTGGCCTTGAGGACGCGAGCCGGGGGGCTGATGCATGAGGCGCTGCTGGTGCTGGGCCAGCGGCTGCGCGATTTCACGCCCGAGGCGCTGTCCAAATCATCCGATGAGCCGTTTTTCAGCACCTGTGTGCATTGCCAGCACCCCCATTTCATGAAACTCTCGCGTGAGCAGCGCAGCATGGCGCTGGAGTGCCCGAAATGCCGCCGGAAGTATGCGGTGGTCGCGGCTGACAGCACCGGTCATTTCCGCTATGTGAACGAATTCCTCACGGGCTATGCGCCGCCAGCCAAGTTCGCCAAAAATCAGTCCCGTGTGCAGCAGCTTTTCACCATCTGGTCTGCGGTACACGAGAACTGCGTTTATGCCAACGATCCTGGTGCCAAGGCAGGGTCCAGCTTTGCCAAAAAGGATCAACAGGACTGCTGGCAGTTCGCGGATGAAACCCAGCGCATCCAGCGTGGTGACTGCGAGGACTCTTCGATTTTTCTGGCCGACTGGCTGATGTCGCGTGGTTTTCAGGTGCGGGTGGCCTTGGGGCGTTATGGCGACCTCGGGGGCCATGCCTGGTGCGTGGTGAAGATCGACGACAAGGAGTACCTCATCGAATCAACCGGCAGCCGCCCCGATCCGACAGATCCGCCCCTCGCCAGCCGTGTCGGCAGCCGCTATGTGCCAGAGGTGTTGTTTGACCGCCACTTCCTCTATGTTCCCACCAGCCTGAACCGCACTTGGAAGGGCGACTACTGGTCTGAAAACATCTGGAAGCGCATCGAGCCACGCGTCGATCTGGGCGGTGATCCGATCCTGGGACGCGCGCCTGATGCGGCAGTCGTGAAATCGGGCGGCAAAAGCCTGCTTGAGGCCACTGCTGTGGCGGACACCGCGCGGCTTGGCCGCACCGCTTATACCGGTGCTTCCGCACCGACCTTCCTGAATCTTGGCAACATCCCGGCAGGCGCGAAGGAGTGGATGATCCCGACGGCACCGCGGCATCAGCCCTGAACAGGGCGATGATATGTGGATCGTGGGTTGACGCCCTCCCACGCCGCGTTCAGCATGACTCATCATGCTCGCCAGCATTTTTATCCTCACGCTGTTCGGCATCTTTCTCATCATGCTGGAAATTTTCCTGCCTGGATGGGTGGCTGGCATTTTGGGGACGATTTCTATTCTCGCCGCAGTCTGGCTCACGCTGATGTCGGAAGATCTCGTGGGCTGGGGCAACGGTATGCGGCTGGCGCTGGCCATTGGCATCTTGGTGTTTTCTGCGGCTGTCCTGCTGGCCTGGATGCGTTGGTTTGCCGTGAAATTTTTCCGCCGTGCCCTGACGCTCACCGCCAGCATCGAAACGCCGATAGTAGCCACTGCGGCGCTGGGGGCTCATGGCTTTGCCCTCATCGAGCTGCGTCCGCTTGGACGTGCTGAAATTTCCGGGCAACGCTATGATGTGCGCTGCCAGACTGGGATGGTGGCTGCAGGGACCCCTGTGGAAGTCATCGCCACGGAACCCGGTAACCTTCTCGTTCGACCACTCACGCTCTAACACTACGCAACCCCAAATCCATCCACCATGTCAGCCCCTCTCGAACTTTTCCTCATCGGCGCAGTCATCATCGTCTCGCTCGTTCTCTTCTTGATCGTCGCCAAGTTCTTCAATCTCTGGCTGCGCGCGCGCATTGCCAACGCGCCAGTCGGCATTCCCACCCTCATCGCCATGTGGCTGCGTGGCGTGCCCAACGCGTTGATCGTCGATACACGCATCACCGCCGCCAAGGCCGGCATCCCGATTGAAACCGACCAGCTTGAGGCGCACTTCCTCGCCGGCGGCGAGGTGACGCATGTCGTGCTCGCCCTCATCGCGGCCGACAAGGCCGGTATCCCGCTGGACTACAATCGCGCCTGCGCCATCGACCTTGCCTGTAAAGGCACCGGCAAGACCGTGCTCGAAGCCGTGCGCACCAGTATCAATCCCAAGGTCATCGACTGCCCGCACCCAGACATGGGCCGTGGTGGCAAGATCGACGCGGTGGCCAAGGACGGCATTTCCCTGCGTGTCCGCGCCCGTGTGACTGTGCGCACGAATCTCGACCGCTTCGTCGGCGGTGCCACGGAGGAAACCGTCGTCGCCCGCGTGGGCGAAGGCATCGTCACCTGCATTGGCTCTTCGGCCTCTTACAAAGCGGTGCTCGAAAACCCTGACAGCATCTCCAAACTCGTCCTGCACAAGGGCGTCGATGCCGGTACCGCCTTTGAAATCCTCTCCATCGACATCGCCGACATCGACGTCGGCGAGAATGTCGGTGCCAAGCTCCAGACTGAGCAGGCCGAGGCCGACAAAAAGATCGCCCAAGCCATGGCTGAAATGCGCCGCGCCGCCGCCGTCGCCCTTGAGCAGGAAATGTCCGCCCGCACCCAGGAAATGCGCGCCCGTGTGGTCGAGGCTGAGGCCCAGGTGCCGCTGGCCATCGCGGAAGCCTTCCGTAACGGCCAGCTCGGCGTCATGGACTACGCCAAATATAAGAACGTCCTCGCCGACACCGACATGCGCAGCAAGATCGCCGGTGATTCACCTTCATCCAAATAGGCTCCCGCCCTTCAAGCCATGCAGCCACTCTTGCTGAGCACGCAGTTCGACTTCCAAGGAGTCGTCATCATCATCGCGTTGATCGCCGGCTTCGTGAAATGGCTGTGGGAAAACTGGCAGCAGCGGCAGGAAGCCACGAAACAGGCCGCGCCAGTCGATCCCGAAGAACGACGCCTGCGTGAAGCCGCGTGGCGGCGGCAAACGGGGCAGGGCGTCCCACCGCCGTTGCCACCCGCCGCTGCGTCGCCTTGGACTGAATTGCGCGAGGCCTGGAAGCAGTTGCAGGAAACTGCCAAGGAGCCAGCTCCGGCCCCGGTGCGGCAGAGCCGCCCTGCCGCCGCGCCACCAGTCCCGCAGCAGCGGCCGAAAGCTGCCCGTGCCCAGCCCGCAGCGGCCGTTGTCGATAAGGTCATTCATGATGTTCCGGCCGGTGTGGCCACCGAAACCTATCAGCCGCCGCCACCCGCCGCAGCCGGTCCAGTTCTCGCCGCTTTGCGCCATCTGCGTCGCGATCCAGCCCTCATGCGACAGGCTATTGTGATGCAGGAAATACTTGGCCCGCCAAAAGCCTTGCAAACCTCCGGCGACCTCGCTATCTAGCTGGCCCTTCGTTGAAGCACACGCCGGTGTGGTGAAATTGGTAGACGCGCTAGACTCAAAATCTTGTGTCCGTGAGGACGTGTCGGTTCGAGTCCGACCACCGGTACTCCCCCTGTAAATCAGGGGACTGAGTTCTGCGGAGATGCTCAGAATTCCTTCGGATTAAAATGGGTGATGACAAATTGATGGTAGTTTTGGAATTGTGGCGGCTTCAAAGGCGGTTCGTGAGATTGTCCCCTAGCGGGTGACGTGAATGACAATGTGCCTCGGCGATTTCAGCGTCGGTCTATTTTTTGCTTTTGATCCCCCCTTCCTCGCAACGTCCGAATTTGCGCCACCGAGGAATGGGAAACTCTCCCTCTTAGCTTTGTTCACTGAGATTGGCTGTGGCAGACAGGTGAACGAAGGCTCTCACAAAACGGATGAAGATCTCTTGATCGCACAATCGGTCTGCCGTTTGCTTGGTGATGCCTCGTCGGGTTAAAATGCAAACTCACTGCGGTGGGTATTCACCCCATGGCGCGAACTTCGCATTCTCCGCAAAGTGGGAACCGTTGCCCCTGCTGGCTGGAAATACGGCTGCGGCAATCAAGCGGGCATTCCACAACCACCAACGCAGATAGCCAGGAACATGAAAGACCACGTCTATAAACTCATCGAACTCACCGGCACCTCCACCACGTCCATCGAAGACGCGGTCGATAGAGCCATCAAACGTGCGCACAAGACCGTCAAGCACCTGAGCTGCTTTCAGGTCGTCGAAACGCGCGGCAACATCGACAAAGGGAAGGTCCAGCACTGGCAGGTAACCCTCAAAGTCGGCTTCTCGCTGGATGGCTGAAAGCGGTCATGAGGCCCGGGTCATTGCCAGTATTTCAATTTCATCTTCAACAGAACCCTCGAATCAAAACCATCATGTTGTTCCAATTGACCACCCATAAGACCGTCACAGAAGCTGCAGCGGCCTTGCACATCGCCGTGGAAGCCAATCACTTTGGCGTGATGCAGATTCACAACCTCAAGGAGACTCTCTGGAAGAAGGGCATCGAATTTGACCATGCGTGCCTGATCTTCGAGGTCTGCCAGCCGCAGCAGGCAAAAAAGGTGCTGGATGAAAACATGAGCGTTTCCACCGCGCTGCCTTGCCGGATATCGATCTACGAAGACAAGGGCCAGACCATCCTCGCGACCTTGAAGCCAACTGCCCTGCTGGCGTTGTTCAACACTCCGCAACTGACTGATGTGGCTCAGGAGGTGGAGGACGCCATGATCAAGATCATGCATGAAGCCGCCAACTGAATGGCGGGACTACCCGAGGCACCCATGCAGGATGAGCCCGACCATGATCATGGCTTTGCCCCGTCGTTTCTGCCGCACTGGATCCAGGAACGCTGGAGCGTGTTGACGGTCGCCGTGGCCGGCGTGGCGCTGGGCGTCGGGTTCTTCGGAGAGAAGTTCCTTGGCTTGCCCTCGTCCGCCGCTCTTGCGTTCTACATCCTGGCCTACGTGGCGGGTGGCTACGATGTCGCCCGCGCGGCCTTGCCCGCGCTCTTCCGTGGAAAGTTCGACATAGACCTGCTGATGATCGCTGCGGCGGCGGGAGCGGCGGTGCTCGGGGAGTGGACGGAAGGCGCGTTTCTGTTGTTCCTCTTTTCGCTCGGCCATGCCGGGGAGCACTACGCGATGGAGCGGGCGCGCAATGCCGTCGGCGTTCTCGGAAAACTCATGCCTCGCACGGCCTTCACGAAGCGTGGCGACCGGCTGGAAGAAGTGCCGGTGGAACAACTCGCCGTGGATGAAATCGTGGTCGTCAAACCCGGCGAGCGCGTGCCCGTGGATGGCGTCATCACGGCGGGCGAAAGCAGCATCGATCAAAGCGCGATCACCGGCGAGAGCGTGCCAGTGAGTCGCAAGCCCGGCGACGAAGTGTTTGCGGGCACGATCAATCAGGACAACGCGCTCGACGTGCGCATGACCCGGCTGGCTGGTGACAACACTTTGGCTCGCGTGATGCAGCTCGTCGCCGAAGCGCAGGAACAAAAGAGCCCGACCCAGCGCTTCACCGAAACCTTCGCACGCCGCTTCGTGCCGGCGGTGCTCATCGGCACGCTCGTCGTCATCGTGCTGCTGCCGCTCGTGTTAGGCTGGACGTGGAGCGCGAGTTTCTATCGGGGCATGTTGTTGCTCGTGGCCGCTTCGCCCTGCGCGCTGGCCATCGGCACACCGGCAGCCGTGCTCGCAGGCATCGCCCAGGCAGCTCGTCGTGGCGTGCTCATTAAGGGCGGGATCCATTTGGAAAACCTCGGACGCCTGAACACCGTGGCGCTCGACAAGACCGGCACCCTCACCACCGGCAAGTTCGCAGTCTCGCAAGTCATCGGCCTGGACGGCACAGCCGAGGACGAAGTCCTGCGCATCGCCGCTGCCGTCGAGGAGCAATCCAGCCATCCGCTTGCCGAGGCCATCGTGAAGACGGCCCACGAGCGCAAGATCGATTTCCCCTCAGCCACCCATATCGAAAACCTTGCGGGCAAAGGCATCCAGGCGCGGGTGGAGGACGCGGAAATTCTGGTCGGAGCCCTCCGCGCCTTTGCGGGAGATGTCGCAGAGGAGAAGGGGAGCACGCTGGCAGAAACCATCGCCAGGCTGGAAGCCGATGGGCAGACCACGGTCATCATTCGTCGCGCCGGAAAATTCATCGGCGTCATCGCCCTGGCCGACGAGCCACGGCCCTTGGCCGGAGAGGTCATGACACGCCTGCGGGCACAGGGCATCAAACGCATCGTCATGCTCACTGGCGACAACACCTCCGTGGCCCACCGGGTCGCAGCAAAGCTTGGAATCACCGATGTCCGTGCGGAGTTGCTGCCCGGACACAAGCTCACGATCGTTCATGAACTGGAGCAGGATCGCGGCGTCATTGCGATGATCGGCGATGGCGTGAACGACGCGCCCGCCCTGGCTGCCGCCACGGTGGGTGTGGCGATGGGCGCCGGAGGCACCGCAGTCGCCTTGGAGACCGCCGATGTCGTGTTGATGGGCGACGATCTCGGCAAGCTCTCCTTTGCCATCGGCCTCAGCCGGGCCAGCGCGCGCATCATCCGCCAGAATCTCGTGATCGCCCTCGGCGTCATCGCAATGCTCCTGCTTGCCTCGGGGTTCGGCGTCATTCCCTTGAGTGTCGCCGTGGTCCTGCACGAGGGCAGCACCATCGTCGTCGTCTTGAATGCCCTGCGGCTCCTCGCCTGGCACGAACCCGCCGTCGCCTGATCCGTCCTTACGCTGACCCCAGCAAAAAAGGCAACCAGGTCCGAACTGCCAGAGTTTCACAGGAGGCAGCGAAGAGAACGGAGATCCAGCATCCCGCCATCCCATTCCGTTGCACCGCAGAGCTTGGAAAGCCGCAGAGATCCAGCATCCAGATTGATTAACTCTACTCTGTCATTTGATTTAAATTTCTTCATCAGGCCATAGTGGTGGGCGGTCGGCGCGGGTTTTCGCCGGCGCTGCACTTGATCACGCTCGCGCTTTTTAATGCGGCTTTCCAGCATCGCTCGCACTTCTCTCACCTGCGGACTGCCCTGACCGCGCTGCGGCAGTAGTCGCTCAAGGATGAAGGTG
>Ga0335396_10005798_pt1 | contig 12569 bp, 13 predicted proteins | sample FRY02_FD_205743 | JGI IMG/M metagenome (GOLD analysis project Ga0335396, IMG submission 205743) | Freshwater microbial communities from Lake Fryxell liftoff mats and glacier meltwater in Antarctica - FRY-02 (spades assembly) (version 2) | ecosystem: Environmental > Aquatic > Freshwater > Ice >... | reverse complement strand
CTACCACCGCCGTCGACGCCAAGCCCGGCTCGGCCGGTTGACCCCCATCGAATACGAGACGATCATGACCCCTCAGACGGCAACCGCCGCCTGACTACCCACTGTCCCCCCTACGCGCGGCAGTCCCAAGTCCAGCTGTCGTGACGCCGTCTCCGGTGACTGCCTGCTGTGCTGGCACGTCGGTACGCATGTGCTGTCTTCGGGGAGATCTTCCAGGCGAGGCCCTGCCCGGCGGCTCGGGTACTCGGGGCCGACAAGTGTCAGGCCGAGCGCCCTCGGCTCGTTCGAACAGTGTCGTAGCGCTGCCGTGTCTGCTCATCGCCGTGTTCGCCGTAGCCGCGCAGAAGGTTTCAGTCCCCAGCGACGATCAGCGGTACACGGCGCTGTTTCCACAGCAGCTGGGTGAGATCGGAGAGGATCCGGTGAGCGGAGCCAGCTGCCCAGATGGGACGCTTCCGGCCCGAGGGAGCGCTCCCAAGGCGCTGGCGGCACAGCTTGCAGGTCTAGGTCAGGAACCGACGACCTAATCGTGGTCGCCCACAGTCTGGGCTCAGTCGTGGCACTTGAGCTGCTGTATGTCCTGCGGACGACGATCGGGCTCGGCCGTGGCCAGCGCACGGAACCCATGGCAGATTCGCTTCCCCGGAGGTCCGTCGCACTCGCCGTCCGAGATTGGTGCGGATGATGTGCGACAGCACGAGCGGGCCACTGGTCGGTACAACGAGTCCGCGACCTGGGTCGAGCCGGGGAGCATCGTGGTGAACGCCGACCGCCGCGGCGGGTACAGCTGGGTCCTGCCGGGGCACCGTCGCCGACGGGCAGGTTGAGTCGGGCTGATTTGCTCCGGTAGGCGGCGTGCCCGGCCTCCGCACTCCGCCGCGGTGGTCAGGTACCGTATCCGGAGGCGCCGACAGCGACAGCTGCGCACTCCGGCGCTTCGTACACACCGATGCTGAACGACGCTGTGCCGCCAGCGACCGCCTCGCCGTCGATGTAGCCGGTGAACACATCCACCAGGTTGGATGCGGCGTCGAAGCAGCCGATGTCGACGCTGGCACTCCCGACGGTCTTCTTGGGGTCCGGGTTGGTGACGATGCCGACGTAGCTGGAGGATCCGTACTCGCCGGGTACGAGGTTCAGCTCGTTGACAGTCAACTGCACGGCATCGCCGAAGAAACTGCTCGAGACGTTGTCGCCTGACACGGTGATCTCGACCGTCGCGTCCGGCGGTACGGTCGAGGAGAAGTAGACGTAGCCGAATCCCCACTCCCCAGGGTTGAGGACCACTGGCTCGAACGATCGCGAAGATCCGGAACCTGCAAGCGACCCATCCGCGGCACGGGCGGTGCCCGTCATCGCGATGCTCGTGAGCGCCTTGTCGGTGTTGTTGCGGACCAGCACCGAGACGCTTGACCCGCTGTCCCCAATCGGCGCGCCGGTGGACACGACGGCGAGCTTGCCTGCCTCGCCCGCCGGCACCGTCACCGCACCCTGGAGAAAGAGTGCGGGCGAGTCCTTCGGACCCGCCGCCGCCGCTGAAGTGGTCGTGGCGTCAGCGTCCTTGCTGGTGTCGCCGGCGCCGGCCTGTGTCGTAGAAGGACCCTTGTCAGACCTGACGTCGGCACCGGTGGAACATCCTGCAGCCCAAGTGACGGCCGCGACCAACACCAAGATCGATAGAGACTTCTTCATTAGTCCTCCCAGACAAGTGAACAACCAGTCGTACCAGAGAAGCCGGCCATCAACGCGGCTCTTCGGATTTCAGCGGGGTGTGATCGTGGCGAGTAGGCCCCAGTTCGGCTTGCCGGCGTAGAGCAGGGTGCGGATCCGGTAGTTCCGGAACGACGTGAACCCGAACGCGACGCGCTTCACGCGCTTGATCAGGTTGTTCGCCGCTTCGGTCGGCCCGTTGCTCACGTGCGCCTGGTGCCATGCTGCGATCTGAGCTCGCCACTTCGTGATCGTGCGTCCGAGCTGGCGGACCTCGGGCGGGCACGACTCGTCCTGGAGATCGACGCCGAGGCGGGTGACGAACTCGAGGCCCAGGGCCGGGTCGGTGTGCGTGTAGATCTCGCGGACGACTTCCTTCGCGTGCCACGCCATGCGGACCTCACCCTGCGGGTCGCCGGCTTCGAGCAGGCCGAGCAGCTTCTCCCGGCCGTGGTCGTCGAGGCGCTCGTCGGCCTTCGTGAGCAGCCGCCGAGACCGGTAGAGCGGATCGTTCTTGTGACCGCGATGGCCGAGCGTGTCGTGCTGCACGCGGCGCCGGCACTCGTCGAGCTTGGTGTTCGCGAGCTTCACCAGGTGGAACGGATCAGCGACCTGCGTCGCGCCCGGGAGCATCGTCGTGAACGCCAGGCGCCACGGCCCCGACAGGTCGAGCGTCGCCCACCGGATGGCATCGAGCCACACCTGGTCGCGTGCGGCGAGCCATGCACACGCCCCCGCCGAAGACCGCCCCGGGATCACATCAAGGAGCTGACCCCGGCGCACATCCACGATCGACGTCGACCACGCCTGCGTTCGCCAGCGCCCGAGCCTGGCGAACAACGTCTCGTCCAGGCCGAGCGCGTCGACCGCCCCGATCCGAGCAGGGTCCTCGACCAACGCAGTGCCGTACGCGATGACCGTGTCGTTGATCGTGTGCCAATCACATCCGAGTTCGACGGCGATCTCGTTGACCGTGCGGCCACGCCGTCCGACCTGCTCGCACACCCACCGACCGGCACGGTCGGTCATCGCCAACCGCGGCGCTGCGATGCGGGCATCGAGACCCGTCCAGGACCCGACAGCACAGTCCGGCGACGGACAACACCACCGGTGCTTGCGCCACACCAGCCTCGTCGGCCGACCGAACGACGCCAGATCGACCAGCTCCACGGCCGGCCGGTCCTTCACCCGCGCAGGCGTCGCGCAGACCGCGCACGCCGGGCGCTCGACCAGGCGCTCGACCGTGACCCGCAGCGGCTGACCCGCCGGACCAGTCACGGCCAGGACCTTCACCGCGGGCAGACCAACCAACAGCTCACACGCGCGCGTAGCGTTCAACATCGCAGGGGTTCTCCGGATCCAGCAGGTGTAGGAACCGCCAGATTCGCAGGACCCCTGCTACGCGCCCGGGACCCTCACACCCCGCTCAGATCCGAAGAGCCCGATAAGCGGCAGCGCGTTCGGAATCTTCCATTTTACGCGGTTCACGAGCTCGTCATCCATGGTCATGTCATCAAGTTTACCGGCTCGACATGTCGCGACATTGCGGCCGAACCTGGGCGTAGTCGACCACCACAACGACAACGGCCTAAACAGAACCCGAACCAGCATTCGCATAAAGATCTGGAATGATCCGAGCAGGGTCCCCAGCTTCATTAAATGGCTGCCCGATTCACGGCTTATGTACCTGAGCGGAGTGCCTCGACTGGCTCCATACGTGCAGCCCGTATGGCGGGGTAGCCACCGGAGAGGAAGCCGATGATCGCTCCGATGACCGGCGCTGCGAAAGGCACGAGTGGGTCGAGGACTGGTGTCCATTGTTGAAAAGCGGACACGGCGACGACCACTAACGTGCCGAGGCTGGCGCCGAGGATTCCGCCGACAAATCCCATGACGGCGCTCTCGAGAAGAAACTGCTGGGCGACGTGCCGTCGCGAGGCACCGATCGCTCGGCGTAGACCAATTTCGCCGGTGCGTTCGATGACCGCCACGAGCGTGACGTTGGCGATGCCGATGGCGCCGACGAGAAGTGATACGCCGCCAAGGATCAAGAACAAGACGTCGAGGTCGCTCTGGACGTTGTCGCGTACTCGTTGAGGTTCCGGTGGCGATGCGACCTTCAGGACGGCGGGGTTGTCGGGCCGCAAAGCGAGGGGCAGCTGCCGAGCGATGAGTGAAGCGGCCCCGATGTCGGTCTCGATCACCAATGCCTCGGGGCCGTTGAGGGAAAAGTCGTGACGGGCAGTGCCTTCGGGAATGATGACGGCTCCGAGCATGTCGGGCTGGCGCTCCACGTTGTGGAGAATGCCGATCACGAGGTAGAGGTCGTCGCCGATGGCGACTGCCGGTTGTTGTTCCACGCCGGTGATTCCGAGACGGGTCGCGGCGCCCGGTCCGAGAACCGCGACTCGTTCGTGGCGGATCGAATGGCCCTCGTCTGGGAAGCGTCCTGTCTTTAGATCAGCCCGCACGGCGTCCCAAAGGCCCGGTGACGCAGCTTGGACCGCTAGGCTGAACTGTGTTTGGGAGCGGGGATCGCTCACTCGGGACGTGCCGATGAGCGTGTCGCCGATGTCGATGGCGCTGATGCTGCCGGCGGCCGCGACCCCTAAGAGGCGCGTCGCTCGGGCCGGTGCGTCCCACGGCAAGGCGTCGGGGATTGGGCCGTCGGGTCCGGGTTTGGCGCTGGCGACGATCTCGGTCGCGGCGAGCTCGTCGAACCGCCCGATGATGCGATTCTCAGCCGTTCTCGACAGACCAAGGGTGGCGACGAGGGCGGCGAGGCCGATGACGGTTCCGAAGACAGCGAGGATCATCCGGCCTGGGCGGGCGAAGAGGCCGGCGATCGACTCGTTGGCGAGGTCGCGACTCGACATGCCCGACGGTGCAACCAACTCATGACCGCGGTGGTCTCTCCTACCGGGTCGGTGGGATGATTGCTTGAGGCTGATCATGTCGCCTCGGAGAGGAGACCATCGACGATGTTGACACGCCGTTGGGCCCGTTCGGCGACTTGGTGTTCGTGGGTGATCATCACTATCGTCAGACCTGAGCGGTGCAGATCCTCAAACAGACCAAGAATATTCTCGGTGCTGGTGGAATCCAGGTTTCCGGTGGGCTCGTCGCACAGCAGCAGCCGGGGTCGGGTCACTAGAGCCCGGGCGATTGCTGCGCGTTGGCGCTCGCCTCCCGAGAGTCGGGTCGGGAGGAAGTCGGCACGGTGACTGATGCCGACCTGAGCAAGCGCATCCGCTGCGCGTTCGCGGCGCCCAGCGTGAGGTCCCTTACGGTAGACCTCCGAAAGCATCACGTTCTCCAACACCGAGCGATGCGCAAGGAGGTGAAACGACTGGAAGACAAATCCGATACCGCGGGCCCGTAGACCTGCGCGTTGTTTGTCGCTCAACCCGGCGACATCAATTCCGTCGAAGAAGTACCGACCACTGGTTGGTCGGTCGAGACAGCCGATCACATTTAGCAGGGTCGACTTGCCGGAGCCAGATGGGCCAGCGATCGCGATCCATTCGCCGTTTCTGAGACTCAAGTCGACCCCGGCCAGAGCATCGACAGGCGGTTCGGTCCCGAATCGGCGACCGACCCCGACGAGATGGACGACCGGGCCAACGGGGTCAGCCATTCGGGGCGCCGTTCTGATCGAAGCCGACCACAACTAGATCGCCGGCCTTCAGCTTCCCGCCCACGGGCGTTACCCCCACGAATCCGTTTGCGGACAGGCCGGGCTCGACCGTTGTGTATGCAAGGGTCCCCCCGAAGTCGCGTCGCACTCGGGAGGTGCCGTCCGCTGCGAGGGAAAGCGCAGCGACTGGGATGGCCAGAACGGCCCCACCACTCGACTCGATCGGAATTGAAAGCCTCACCGAAGAACCCACCATTCGAGCGGGAGCGCCGTCGACGGCGACCTCGACGTAGATGTGGAATCCGTCGACACCGTCGGTACCGGGGTTATCGGCGACGCGGGTTACGATGCCAGTCGCCTGTATGCCCAAGGCTGGCTCGTCAATCAACACCTTCATGCCAACCGCAGCCAGCCGTGCCTCATCAAGCGGAAGTGACGAGTCAACCGAGACCGTAGCGTCGGTCGCAGTCATCACCGGTCCGGACCCGGCGTCGCCAGGCTTGGCCGTCACCGCCGAGACCCGTAGAGGGACGTTCGACGCGAAGACGATCTCATCAGCCGGAACCTGCACACCGGCGCCACGTCGTGCGAGCTCGAGTTGCCCGCTCACGGAGGGCGCTACCCATGTAGTCGTCGCAGTTCGAGCATTGACCAGCTTCGTCTCCGCTGCCCGAACTGCCGAGGCCGTCGCTTCGAGGTCGCCGTCAGAGGCCGCCGCGCCGAACCGGGCTGCATCAATGAGTGCTTCGCCCGCGAGCCGCTTCGCTTCGGCATGGGCGACCGCAATGATGAGACCTCGCTCGGCAACGGCGATCTCCGCAGACACTCGGGGTGTGGTGGCGCGGAGAGCAGCAAGCGTGTCCTCAGCGGTCACCACGTCGGCTCTCGCACTCAGGTTGCTCGCGAACGCCTCGGCACGGATCGACGCTATTTCTCCCGGTCCGCTGGCGGCGAGGGCAAAGGCAGTGGACTGGGCAGCTCGAGCGGCGGCGAGGTCAGCAGTTGCAGCAGCAAGTGCGTCCTGTCGACCGAGATTGTCGAGTCCGGCAGAGACAAGTTCGGCCTCAAGCGCCTTGATTGTGGAGAGCTGATCAGTCGTCGCCTCGAATGGTGTGTAGCCCGCGGAGATGTACCAGTTGGCGACAGCCCGCTCAGTTCGGTCGTCGTACACTGCGTCACGAGGGCCTGGATCGAATCCGAGGCGGATGAGCGCTTCTTCTAGCTGGCGCACATCTTCGCCGACCAGCCCCGGACCCAGGTCCCGGTAGGCCGGGACGAGACCTGTCAGCAGAAACACCGGACGGCCAGACGCCGACAGAGCGACGTCTCCCTCAGTCAGCTCGGTTCCTGGGGTGGGCATCTGGGTGATGACCGATGGGCCAGTCTTGAGCGCGGACGGTGCGATGGATATGGTTTGTGGCGAGCCGAATCGTGCAGTACCCCGGGTCACGACGTCAGTGGACAAGGTCCGTTCCTCGGCCGGAACGAGGATCGGCGAAGCCGGCGGAGGGTCCGTCCGGGCAGCGACCTCTGCCGGCGACTGGATTCGTCGTGCGGTCAGCCAGCCTCCGAGCGAGGAGACCACGACAGCAACGAGCACGATGCCCGCAACCTTGCGTCGATCCATGTCAATTACCGGCGCTAGGTCCGAGGAGCTCCGCCTGAACCTTGGCCTTAATATCAGCGACGTTGTCGAGTTCACACTGATGATCTGCGGCCGAGATCGCCCGCTCCTCTCCCTGCAGCTGCGCGAGCGCCGCAGTGCTGGCTGCGTCCAGCTCGTCGACGCTACGTGAACCCTTGAGGGCGTCGAGGCGAAGAGCGAGATCAGATTTGATGTCGCTGGAGATGCCATAGCTGAACCCGGCGGTTCGCATGCAGTTTGACCAGTCGTTGTAGGCCGCAATAACTCTGGGATCTTGATCGATTCGAGCGCTATCAGCGTTCTGGTAGTTGACGAAGCCGGGGCCGAGTTCGGCCTTTGAGAAGTTCTTCTCGACCGCAGTTCTCGTGCAGCCGCCCGTTGGCGACATGTCCTCGCGGTCCAAGCCGACCACGAACGTCTGATTGGTGTTCTCGCCAAGCAATTGTCGGTCCCATGCGATCTGATCGGCCGGAGGGAGTCCGTCGCGAATTGCGGCATTGCGACTCAGTCCAACTGCAGCCTGAGCATCGGCACCGGCGACGAGGGTCGTGATGCCGTATCCGTACTCGGCAAGGAACTGATCGGGATTCATGCCGCCCGGCTTGCTGTTGGTATCCATGGCCTTTCGTGCAGTCGCGTAATCCACCGCGATGTATTCAAAGCCGGCGTCTTTCATGCATGTCGCGATCAAGGCCTCCACTGCGTCGACCCGTTTGACAATCTCGGCTTCTGGAAGGCCGAATTCTGAATTCGCCTGGTTGCCCCCCTGACCTGCGGGAACCGTGGACTGGTCGCTTGCGGCAGGACCCGTCGCAGATCCTCCGCCGCACCCGGCCACCAGCAATGCCGAAGCCGTGGCCAACACAACGAGTCTCGATCGTCGGGCTCTCAGGAAAGGCATACGTGGCTCCATCTTGTCGGGACTGCTAAGAACGCCGGGTTTGACGCTCTAGCGAGGACTTTGACACGAGGCCGCTGAACAGCTCCTTAATGCAGCTGAATCCGAGCTGAAACGCTAAACGCGGCTAGTTCCAAGCCGGTGGAAATCATCGATCAGTCTTTTCGGGCGTCGGGTAGCGTCAGCGTGAAGCGTGCCCCGCCTAATGGGCTTCGAGCCACCGTGAGCATGCCGCGGTGTCGGGCCGCGATTTCCCCGGCAATGGCCAACCCAAGTCCAGCACCTCCATCATCGCGCGTTCTGGCTTCGTCGCCGCGAGTGAACCGTTCGAAGATCTCCTCACGCAGCTTCTCCGGCACACCTGGGCCATCGTCGTCGATGTGGACCACCACGTGACCGGAACCGTCGCTACGGACGATCACAGCGATCTTCGATTCAGCGTGACGGAGAGCGTTGTCGACGAGGTTTTGCACGACTCGGGTCAGCTCGTCCTCATCGCCTCGCACTTGTCCCGCACCGATTTCCGACAGGTCCGTCGAAACGGACGATCGGGGTGCCTGGCGTCGCGCCTGATTCCTGGCAACCTCATCGAGATCGATCAGCCGGGTACGGCCCCGATCGCCCTCATCGTTGCGGGCCAGCCAAAGCAGATCGTCCACCAGTCGCTGCATTCGGACGTCCTCGTCGAGCACGTCACCTGCTACCGACGGCCAATCGGTTGTACCCTGATGTTGCAGCGCCACCTCAAGCTGATGACGAATTGTTGCGATCGGTGTGCGCAGCTCGTGGGAGGCGTTGGACACGAATCGCCGCTGTCGGATGCTGCCAGATTCGATTCGATCCAACATGTGGTTCATGGTGTCGGCCAATCGGCCGATCTCGTCATCGGTAGTCGATGGTGGGACGCGACGATGGAGGTCCGTCGCGCCAATTTCGGCCACCTCTGCCCGGATCCCCTCGACCGGCCGCAGCGCTCGACCAACGACGATCCACGTCATTGCGCCAGCGAACAGCGACAGCAATGGCAGGCCGATCGCCAACGTGATCAACGTCACCCGCACCGTATTGTTGACCGGGGCAAGCGTATTGCCCACGATGACTGTGAGCGGTCCCGTCGACGTCAATACCGACGACACGAACACGCGAAATGCCGAGTCGTCCACCGGATTGAGATTGGCCGTATAGACCGTTCCCGGGGGGACGCCTGAAACCGCTCCCTGGCCCTCTACATTCACACTCGAGGCCACGACCCTCTCCCCGTTGACGATCTGGATGAACGAGTCCTCCTCGTTCACGATTGCGACCGTCTTGGGCTGTGCACCCGCTTCGAGCAGGGCGCCGATGTCACTTGCCCGCAACCGCAACGCAATGTCGACATTGTCGGTCATCGTGCTGCGCAGCACGGTGACCAACCCGACACCTCCCGTCGTGAGTGCGACGCCAAAGATCAGCGTTGCTGCGATCGTGGTCCGAGCCCGGACCGACGAGCGGCGTCTCATCCGCCATCCTTGTTCAATCGGTAGCCGGCACCCCGGGCGGTCTGGATCGAGACCCGCCCGAACGGCTCATCGATCTTTCTACGCAGATGGTGGACATACACCTCGATGATGTTCGGATCGCCCTCGAAGTCGTAATCCCACACATGGTCCAAGATGTCCTGTTTCGAGACCACGCTGCCTGCATTTCGGGCCAGGTACTCGAGCACTGAGAACTCGCGGGCGGTCAGCTCAATCTCGGTTTCGTCCCGCCAACACCGCCGCTGGTTGGGGTCGACCACCAGATCGTTTATCCGCAGCTCGACTGGTCGTTCCTTTGCTCCGCGGCGCATCAGGGATCGGATGCGGGCGACGAGGACCAGGTGGGAGAACGGCTTTCGAAGGAAGTCGTCGGCACCGGTGTCGAGCGCTTCGGTCTCGTCGAGCTCGCCTTCCTTCGCGGTGAGCATCAGGATTGGCGTCCAGTTGCCCTCGTCACGGAGTGTCTCGCATACCTTGTAACCGTTCATTCCGGGCAACATAATGTCCAGCACGATCGCGTCGTACTCGTGCTCACGTGCCATCCACAGGCCATCGGTGCCGTCGAGCCCAACATCGACGGCAAAGCCATCTGCTTCCAAACCCCGCTTCAGCGAGATCGCCAACTTCTTTTCGTCCTCGACAACCAGAATGCGCACCAACCGCTCCTTTGAGCCCCAGAGATCACCATCCTGACACTCTGGCCTGAAGAGGAGCTGAAAACGCACACAACGTGGCTGCAACCAAGGCTGCAGCCACGTTCGAAAATCCACTTTGGTTCAGCGTTCCGTCCTTACTTCGACGGCATCACCTCGGGCGCCTCGTTGGCGTCGTTGGCATCAGCGATTCCGTCACCGTTGTTCCCGATTTCCTCGCCTTCGAACCGGTGGTCAACGCCATCAGTTTCGGTCAGGTCTTCAGCTTTGGACTCGGCAGAAGCAGCACTCTCAGGTGCTTCAACGGTCTCGGCCGAACCAACTGGCTCGTCGACTGCTCGGGTTTGGGACTGAACTTGAGAAGTCACCACCGGAGGTGCCTGCTGCACAGACGAGCTTGCAGCGCTGGCGATTCCAGCCGTGCCCGCAAAGGCGCCTAGCGCCATCGCAGAGGTGATGAGGGTCCTTCGTGTTTTCATAGGAGTTCCTTTCAAGGGGTTTGGCTCCAGCCACCCCGGTCGGGTGACTGAGCTGATCAAACCACAACCCGACCTCAGCCCAGCTGAATGAGCCTGACGCGAAGCTGAACCACACCACGCACGGCCAGCAGCTCCACACCGTCGTTCGGGCTCGTGCAGGTTCGGTAGTCGCACCATCAGCCCCGCACTGAGATCGCAAACAAGGAAGTGCGCCACCGCTACGCGACGTGACGTTTCCAGGAGGCCGATTCACTTTTCGAGAATGGCGATGAAGTCGCGCGTGTCGCTGGTCAAGTATCGGTCGCCAGGCGACTTCTGACCGCCGTTCTCGGGTGCAACGTCGAGCGCCTTGGTGCCATGGCAGCCATTCGGCCCGTCTAGGTACAGGTTCGACGTCACCCACGACTGGTTGATATCTCCCTGCATTCCCCGTACCGCGCCGGCATCGACAAGACGCTGCGCTAGGTCTCTCGGCGTGAGTCCAGGCCCGCCGACATACACAAGCTTGCCGGTCGAGGTGATCCCGTAACCAGATCTCCACACGAAGAGCGAGTTCTTGAGCTTCGCCCCCCACGTGGGTCCGTCATCGATGTTGGCGACCACCGCGCCCTCATCGACCATCAAGCGGAGATTCTGCCGAACGGTTGCGATGTTGGGAAGGTTGGCCGGATTCACATCCTTGCCCCATGCCCCGAGCTGCACCGTACCGTCATTCATAACGACGAGAGATGCTGCTCCGTCGACGAGCGGGTAGTTGTCCGATGCGCGTCCGTCGGAGTACCAGCCACCCTCGGACTGATCGAACCGAAATCCGCCGTTCAGGGCGAGAACCGTCTGAGGGCATTCCGCTGCGGTGATCTTTGATGGGTGGGACCAGGTGCCCCCAGGTAGCTTCGTTCCCGGAATAATCTGAACGTCCACAAGGGTCGGATCAATCCACGCCACGAAGTCGACAAGCGTCGTTATGTCAGCGTTTGGGCGGATCCGGGTCGTGTAGACCCCGTAGCTACCGTCCGCATTCGCTCGACCTGCAGGTGCCCACATTCCCTCTCCCGGAAACGGCGGCACAGCCGGCGTCGGCATTGGTTCAGGAGCCGGATGGCTGGGAGCCAACACGCTGTTCGGCACTGGAGTCAAGGCGGTGAGTGCCTTATCCGGCGCACCTCCGCTCTTCGGCTGGTCGTTGGCGTACTGGAGCTGCTCGACCCTATCGACGACAAACCCAAGGTGGTTGTCCCTCATCCATCCCGCGTTTCTGGCAGCAAACGATTCATGATTGGAAACAATCACCGTTCGACCCCAGCTGATGAACACAATTCCGAGCAACCCGACAAAGACGACTGCTGTGCGTCGAGCCACGAATCGACGCTTGCGGGCCTGAGACGCCATAGGCCGGCGGTCATCTCTCTTGCTTGTTTCACCCTCATGCTTCGGCACGGAATCTCGTTTCAAGGGGTTTGGCTCCAGACAACCCAGTCGGGTGACTGAGCTGATCAAACCACAACCCGACTTAACCCCGGCTGAATGAGCCTGACGCGAAGTTGAACCACACCACGCATGTTCATGGCCATGAGAAAGTCCCCGCTGGTGGCCGGATGAGGTCCCCGCTGGTGGCCACGGAAAGTCCCCGCTGGTGGCCGGCGGAAGTCCCCACCCCTCGCTGAGCATCCATCTGAAGTGCCCCTCGGCCGGTGACGGTGTCGGTGTCTAGCCACACCGCTCCGACCGAGGGACTGCACCATGAAATCAGTGAGGGAACGTATGGACATCAATGCTGCCTACCGAGAGGTGGGCACCTACCGGGGCGCCGCGGACATCTGCGGCACGACTCCGAAGACTGTGAAGCGTGTCGTCGAGGCCGCCGGGTGTGAGCCCGGGGTGGAGCCGGTGCACAACTACGACGCGGTCCGCGATCTGGTCGCGGAGCGTGTCGCGAAGACCCAGGGGCGGATCACCGCGAAGCGGCTGCTGCCGGTCGCGACCGCGGCGGGCTACACGGGTTCGGCCCGCAACTTCCGGCGGCTCGTCGC
>Ga0335396_10005795_pt1 | contig 12574 bp, 23 predicted proteins | sample FRY02_FD_205743 | JGI IMG/M metagenome (GOLD analysis project Ga0335396, IMG submission 205743) | Freshwater microbial communities from Lake Fryxell liftoff mats and glacier meltwater in Antarctica - FRY-02 (spades assembly) (version 2) | ecosystem: Environmental > Aquatic > Freshwater > Ice >... | reverse complement strand
GATGAAAAAACCCCCAAGAAAAAAACAGATATTTCATGGGGTGGTTTTAACCTAAAAAAATACCTTGAGGACCATTCGGAGGATGATGAAAAAACCCCCAAGAAAAAAACAGATATTTCATGGGGTGGTTTTAACCTAAAAAAATACCTTGAGGACCATTCGGAGGATGATGGGGATCTAAAGGAAGATGAAAAAACCCCCACCATAACCGGAACTCTAAAGAAAAAACTTAAAGACCTTTTAATTAACCTTAAAGGAGAAGATAAAGGTAACATTAAACTATATTTATCTGCAGTTTATGCTGACATTAAGAGAGGAGATACTGATCAATATGAAGATATGTCTTTGGAGGATATGGTTGAAGATTTTGAGAATTACATACAGGAAAAAACAGATTAGGTACATTGAAGACAAACGCCCAAACAGCAACATGGAAGATAACATAAAGGAAAACTGGAAAAAGTTCCTAAATGAAGAAATGACTAAAGCCCAAGAATTGGGTATAACTGAATTTCCTTATATAGAAAAGGATTCTAGAGGTAATAAAATCTATTATGAAGATTCAAATAAGTCTTGGTACAAACAAGAATTTGACTTGAATAATAATATAACCTATTATGAAAGTTCAAATAAGTATTGGACCAAAAGTGAATATGACTCGAATAATAATGTAACCTCTTATAAAGATTCAGATGGGTATTGGTACAAACAAGAATTTGACTCGAAGGGTAATCAAACCTATTATGAAAATTCAAGTGGATTGATTATAGACGATCGCCCAAACAACAACATGGAAGATAATATAAAAGAAAATTGGAAAAAGTTCCTAAATGAAGAAATGACTAAAGCTCAAGAATTGGGTATAACAAAATTCCCCTATATAGAAAAAGATTCTAGAGGTAATAAAATCTATTTTGAAAATTCAGATAAGTATTGGTACAAACAAGAATTTGACTTGAATAATAATATAACCTATTATGAAAGTTCAAATAAGTATTGGACCAAAAGTGAATATGACTCGAATAATAATGTAACCTCTTATAAAGATTCAGATGGGTATTGGTACAAACAAGAATTTGACTCGAATGGTAATCAAACCTATTATGAAAATTCAAATAATTTTTGGTACAAACAAGAATTTGACTCGAATGACAATGAAACCTATTATGAAGATTCAGATGGAAGAATTGACGACAACAGACCAAACAATAAAAATGGAAGATAACATAAAGGAAAATTGGAAAAAGTTCCTAAATGAAGATCACCAAAACCTAACCTTTCATGAATTGGTTGGTAAAGGTTAGAGAAAAATATGCTAGGGTTTCATTAAAATAAAACTTAATACGAAACACAAACGTAACATTGCATGTTAAGAAAAATTATAATTAAAAATTAAATATGAAAGAAGGAAAACGGAGTATAATAAACACCAAATGGTTAGAGATTAAAAACCTATTTGATTCCAAAACCAACAGGTCTAAAGAATATGGTTCAAATTTCCCTATAGAGGGTGAATTACATAAACTATGTGATGAGTTTATAGATCTTTTAGCCCAAATAACTATGAAATTTGGATATAAATGTGAAGTAGAAGGTATTACTATGGATCTTTGGAAAGACAGAGTATGGGTAGTATATGAAAATGCAGGTTTACTCCAGCCTATAGCTTGGAAGTTAGAAAAAGATGAAAAGTCTTTTGAAGACCTCCTTAAAGAAGACCAAGAATGGGTTTTAGAAGAAGATTATGAAGAATTCGAAGATATGGATTCAATAGAAGTTAATATAGATCCTCTCGAATTATAAGTAATGTCCAAGATTAAAGTAGAAGATTATTTATCTGAGGAAGGCTGTCCCCATTGTTTAAAGATAGAAGGATATTATATAGAGCCTGATGGAATAATGAGATGTCATAATTGCGATGAGGATCTTCATGATATACCATTCCAACCTAAGAAAGAAAAAAAGAAAATAAATAAAAAAAAACCTAAAAATGAAGACTGGGAATAAAATAAAAAATCAGAACTAAATAAATTAATAAATTAAGAATAGCTGATCCAGGAGATGGTTCATTTATGGGGGTATAGGTTATGACTCCCCTGAAGGATTCATGAGTTTTAAAGAACCCTATAAACATCTAGATGAAAAAAAGAAAAAAAATAAGTTTGGCGACTTAAACTTCTTTATATATTTATAACAAATAAGAAACAATGAAATTAAATTTAAGACATAATTATACCTGGCCACAGCTACTCCCTAGTGAGATAGATACGGTGGCCTTTAAAGGGGAAAAATATGAGCTTGAATAAGTAGATTTCAAATAATATTGAAAAATAATTTAAGCTCAACCTCAAAGTTGAGCTTTCTTTATTTAAAAATATGTTTGGCCTCCCAAAAGAGGGATGTTATATTTAGATATAAGAGAAATTAGGGACTGTGGTGTAACAGGTGGCACTGGGGATTGAAGATCCTCGGGTAAGGGTTCGAATCCCTTCGGTCCCGCAATATAAAATACGTTGATGGTGTAATGGCAAGCATTTCAATCTCCAGAATTGAAGATCTAGATTCGAATTCTAGTCAACGTGCAATTAAAAATAAGTTTGGCTCCGGTAAAAAAGGATGTTATATTTATATAGTTAAGAGGAGCGGGGTTAACAGCCGCGAAAATTAACAAGTCTGAATGATTAGGACTTATTAAATTAATCATAAGTTGTTTGACGTATTGTACTTAATAGGGTCTGTAGCTCAGAGGCAGAGCAGTTAGCTGTTAACTAACAGGCCGGGATTTCGAAATTCTCCAGGCCCTCAATTAAAAATAAGTTTATAAAAAGGAAAACATACAGTACGTTTCGTACAAATGGTTTGTAATTCCATCCTATTTTATTAATTTAAAAATGCTGTTGTCGTCTAATGGCTTAGGACGCTATCCTTTCAAGATAGAAGATGCCGGTTCGAGTCCGGTCGACAGTACTTCCAATGTATTATTCTATGTTCGAATTGTAATAGAAAATTACATTAAGATCACATTTAAGGTTATGAATCAAATTCTCGAGATATGATTTTGAAGCAAAGAAGTAATTAACCTTTAAAATAACGGATTCGTGGTGTAATGGCTTGCATATCACACTGTCACTGTGAAGGTCGGGGTTCGAGTCCCCCGGGTCCGACAATCTTTTACTTAATTATCATAGTAATGTAAAAATTCATTAGGTATTGATAGATACCGTGAATGAGCCTCTACCTGATTAAAGGTAGTAAATGGAGTAGGAAATCAATGAAGCTCTATTAATTATTGCACTCGAAGTTCAAGTGGAAGTAGCTACCGGCTTTTAACCGGCAGGTTGAGGGTTCGATCCCCTCGGGGTGCACTGGGGGCTGTTAAGACCATTCACAGACCAATATAGAATATAGAATGGACAATTTGGGTTTGAGCACAGGGTGCGGGCGAGTCTGTAAAACTCTACCAAGTAAGGTTCGATTCCTTCAGGCCCACCAAAAAATGAGGACATCAAATAGAAAGATGTATTATTGGAAAAAACATATGACTAACTTGTCACGGATCATAGAACGGTCCAATAAGTGTTAGTTAGAACTCAAACCCTCTCACCACATTATAAGCCCCTTAGTTCTGACTGGGTAGGAGGTTGTTTTACATACAACATTAGGTAGGTTCAATTCCTACAGGGGGTACTAACAAGGTCAGTTGTCCGACTGGTAAGGTAGGTGGTTGCAACCCATCTTATATGGGTTCAATTCCTATACTGACCTCAATTAATAACGGGTAGACACGATGGGTCTGGCTCCGCCTTGGAAGCGGTTGCATAGTAGGTTCGAATCCTACCTACCCGACATAATATCGAAGGAATAAAAACAAAAAGGTTGGACAAAGAAGTTTTGTCTGTAAACTAAACTTGAATGTTATACTTATCCTCGACGATACTTTTAATCTATAGTAGAACAAATCATCCCTTATTATTGATAAGGTTTTGAAGGCCATGGTTCATTTTAGACTCAATTGGAGGGAAAATGAAGAGGATTCGGGTAACCAGTCCAACTAGATTAAATTTTTACATGGAGTTATAGTTGTAAGAGGTATGCATAGAAGATTGTGAATCTTCAGGAACGAGTTCGAATCTCGTATAACTCCCTTAATGCCCATATGGACAAATTGGTAAAGTCCATTGCCTTAGAAGCAATAATCGTTGGTGCGGGTTCGAGTCCTGTTATGGGTACAACGGGTCTTATGGACAAATTGGTAAAGTCCACTATTTCAAAAGTAGTAATCGCAGGTAGGGGTTCGAATCCTCTTAAGACCACAATATAAAACTAGATGACGAATAAGGTATCGATCATGAATGGGGTTCATGGTGTAGTCAGTTCGATTCTGACCATTTAGACTATTAAATTGAGGGTGCCGTTCAAGGGAGAACAACTAGTCTTGAAAACTAGGGTATCGTGTAATATCGGTAGGGGCTCGGTTCCTCCACCCTCATCATGGCTTTAGAAGTTAACGCGAAAGACTTCCGAAATGGTGCAAGGCCATTTTATAAGCACTTATAGTTTAGTAGGTAAAATTCCTCACTTGTAATGAGAGGTCATCGGTTCGAAGCCGGTTAAGTGCTCTATTTTCACCATAATTTGGCTATCCAAAATATGGATGTTATATTTAATTAAATAAAGATGCTTGGATGGTGGAATTGGTAGTCACGCTGGGTTTAAGCTCCAGTGATCAGTAACGATCGTGAGGGTTCGAGTCCCTCTCCGAGTACAAAAATAAATGCATTGTTTTATGTTCTAATTGTCATAGGAAACATCATTACAATGAAAATACAAGCGAGTAACGCATAAGAGGTGGTGCACTTGGCTTCCAACCAGGAATAGAGTAGGTTCAATCCCGTCTACTCGCTCAAATTAATATAATGTCCTCTAGGCAAACAGGAAAAGCCGCTACATTTTGAATGTAGAGTTTCCAGGTTCGATCCCTGGGGGGACAGCAAAACTAAAATGCCCTTATAGTGTAACGGATTAGCACAAGACTTTTCTAAAGTTTTAGTATAGGTTCGAGTCCTGTTAGGGGTACAAAATTTAAATATATGGAGAAAGTATTAGCTTTGTGCAGTATTGTAGTTGTAGTATTATATATACTATTTAATTTAATAAAATATGAATACCTCCAATATAAAAACAGAACAATTGTTAATAAAAATAGCAAAGGAATGGATAAGTTTAATTACAATGAAAAAATAAATCCTCTAGCTCAAAGTTTATGTGAGGAGGATATAGGTAACAGTCAAGCCAATTTTGGGCAAATGAAAGAGGTAATAAAAAGGCTAGCACAATTAGTTGCTAAAGATGAAACAGTTTTAGATACAATTAAAGAATATTCTAAAACTTTTAAATAAAACAAAAAAGGGAATGTAATCGAGGTAGTCTTCGAAACTACTAATCGTAATTGGAGTTGAAAATGTGGGTTCGAATCCCACCATCCCCTCAACAAAAGGGGCCATAGTTTAAGTGGTTAAAATTGATGATTTGCAATCATCGGATCCGATATCGTGTGTCGGTGGCTCCACAACATAAATAGTCTAGTATCGAACCAAGCTTATATCTTGGATATCCGTAGCGGTACATTGAAAACGTGGGTTCGAATCCCATCTAGACTACTAGCGGGAATGAAGGCTGTTGGTATGCCTCCTTAGTCTCATAAGCTAAGAACCAAAAGGTGCGCTGGGTTCAATTCCCTCTCCCGCTACTGATTTTAAATTGTTAATCGTTGGGGCTATAAAAGACTTAAGTCTTAACCCAAGCTAAACAGCCGATGTTAGAAAGAGAAAACTAATAACAGTTTAATATTATATAAATTAAATGTAAAAAATTGTTGGTTAATAGATAAAGAAATGTTATAACATTTTGAATGCATCCACCCAGAGCTTTTAGTATACATGAGAAGTATTGGAATAAAGAAAAATTCATCACATTTAATAATATGGCTTTCATTTTAGTAATAATGGAAGAGGTACAAAGGTTAAGGAGTCACATACCGAGAAACCCTAAAATTCTAAAGTTGGACCACCCGTATCTTCTGGGAAGGGTTGCTGCTCATAACGGTGGCTAGACTGATTCGATTTCAGTATACGGGCTAAAATAAACGGCAGGTACCAGCCCATCCTGATAAGATGGAGAACTGTAATTGGTATGTTGAAAATGTGGGTTCAAATCCCTCTCTGCCGACTAATAAAAAAGGAAGATAATCCCAAATGGTGATGGGGTTTGTTTGCTAAACAACACGCTCCCCATAAGGAGTAAGGTTCGATACCTTTGTCTTCCTCCAATTAAGTCTCCTAAACATTTATTGGATGATGTCCAACTCGGTAAGTTGGAGAATCCAGTTCGATTCTGGGGGGAGGCTCATTAAAATTAAGTACAATATTGACACTTTTCTATATATTTATAACAAAATGTATAAATGGAAATTGAAAAGAAGATTTTAAAAGAACCCATTCAAAATGTTAAAAACTTCAAAATAACCGATAAATGGCAAATCTTTAATTCAAAAGGTTCAAAATTAAAGGGAATTTTTGATATTGGAGGTAAGATAGCAACTCTAGCTATCTACAAAGGTGTGGATGGAGAACTTTTTGACTGGCATTATCATGATTTCTCTGAAAGCGTGACCGCCGTAGGAAATGTCGTGTATTTTCTAGGTGAAGTGCAAGAATTAGAGGATGGACGTTTTCAAGTAATTACAACCAAAAAGATTTTATTGAAAGCAGGTGATTGTTTAAAAATACCTAAAGGAGTTATCCATAAAGCCTTATTCTTGGATAACGAAGGGATTGTTTTAGTATGGTGTCCCGCTTTAGGTCAGGATGGATGGTCAGCAGAATATAAAGAAAGAGAGGACATAACCCCCGAACAAAGAATTGATATCATATATGATAATCTGGAGATAATGGCTTATGATTTTGCTTTAAAAGAGCAACTATTAACGGATCTCTTCTTCTCACCGTATAGGCTAAATTGTATCCTAACATTTGATGGATTTTTTAAATACTATTCCCCTTTATGGTTGGAAATGACCAAACTCGACGCGGCAACCTTTGATTCTACTCCTTTCATGGATATGATTGCCGACAGAGAAAAAACCTTTATACTCAAATTTTGGGAATCTGATTCTTCCAAAGACAATGTTATAACAAAATATAAAATATTTAACGAAGATAAAAAACACACTGGAGATTATTTCTATGTAGATTGGGAGAGATCAAGTACTAGTATAGGTGGGGAGTATTGGATATGTAATAATACACCTTCAACAGAAGAGAAATACAAAGAATTTAAAGCAAAATATAAAAATCTGATATGAATGAAGATTTCAACGACCAAAGTACCAACGGTACTAGAGATTTGGTCATTAAAGTATTGACTCACCTTAGGTTTGTTGATAAAGACCTTATGAGCTTAAAAGAAGACATCAAACATAAAGCTAGCAAAGAAAAATTAGATAAGTTAATTGAGGAATCTAATGCTTTTAGGGATATGGTAAAACATTTTATGGATGAACAAGCTACAACAATTAAGGTTAAGTCTGAGATTCAAGTTATAGAGAAAGGGAAAAAAGAAGATGAAAAGGAAAGATGGAGTATGAAGCTATCCAAATTCGAAATAATAGCGGTTATCCTAACCATTATAATTTCTCTAGGATGGGTGTGGGAGAAAATAATATTCCCTCTACTTAAATTTATCTATCCTCCAATAGTATGATGAAAAGTTTATTTCTATTTCTATTTGTTTTCATTTCTGTTTCTCTTAAAACCCAAATAATATCCTTCACCCCTTCTACCCATGAAGCTGATATTAAAATCTTTTTCACTAATGAGAAATATAAAGCAAACATAATAGTTAAATCTACTAACAATTCAATTAAAGCAAGATTCTACCCAGGATTTTGGTATTGGGATAGAGAAAACGTTTATAGTAGGAAAACCAAAGCTTATCTCTGTGATATTCAATTAGAAGCCGATTTCATAATATATTTTACAGAATATGAAGGTGAAATTAAAACTACCCAACAATATTTAAACAAATTGAAATAATTTTCCCACCTACCTTCGATTTAAACCATTACCCCACCATCAACGTATAGGGTATTAAAAATCTATAAGTAGTGGTTATAACCTTATAATCTTACGTTAAAAGGCCACATATTTACCATATATTTAAAAACGGATTTGGCTCCCCCAAAATTTGATGTTATATTTAGATATAATTAACAGACATGAGAAATAAAGACTATAATTTAGAGGATCTTTTCAGGATGATGGATAGGAATATTAAGATATTAAATTCCCTTAAATTGATTATAGACAATCGCCCTAAATCAACCCCAGAGTACACAATCCTCCCTAAGAAAACAGAAAGCCCTAAAGTAGAAATTTCTCCTGAGATAATCTATGAGGTTAAGTCATACATTAGGAATTTCAAAAATTAAGGAAATGATAAGGAAAAAAAATAAAGCAAAAGGTAAGAGAATTATTGACTTGACAGGACCCGAAGGGAATGCTTTCGTTTTGATGGGGATTGCTAAAGAATATGCAAGACAGATGAGGATAGATGGGAATGATGTTGTGAGAGAGATGATGAAAGGTGACTATGAAGAACTCATAAAGGTTTTCGATGAATACTTCGGTGATTTTGTAATTTTAGAAAGATAATTGAACTACAATCAACTCATATGTTAGAATATACAATAGAAGAGTTAACCCAAATGTTAGGTAAAGAATTTAAAATCAAGAAATGATGACAATCGCAGAACAGTTAAATATAACAGAGTTTCCTTTTATCATAAAGGACGGTAAGGGTAATAAAATCTATTGGGAAAATTCAAAGAAATTTTGGTACAAACAAGAATTTGACCCAAAAGGTAATGAAACCTATCATGAAAATTCCGATAAGTTTTGGGAAAAAACAGAATATGACTCGAATGACAATGAAACCTATTATGAAGATTCAAATAAGTTTTGGTACAAAAGAGAATTTGACTCGAATGACAATGAAATATATTTTGAAGATTCAAATGGAACAATTAGAGACGACCGCCCCAAATCAATTCCTGAATACACGATGGAGGAGTTAACCCAAATGTTAGGTAAAGAATTTAAAGTTAAGAAATGATGACAATAGCAGAGCAACTGAAGATGACCGAATTCCCTTTTAGGATAAAGGATTCAAGAGGCAACCAAACATATTATGAAAATTCAAATAAATATTGGGAGAAAAGAGAATTTAACTCAAGAGGTAGTGTAACCTATTATGAAGATCCAAATAATTTTTGGTCCAAAAGAGAATATGACTCGAATAATAATTTAACCTATTATGAAAATTCCGAGAAATTTTGGTACAAACAAGAATTTGACTTGAATAATAGGGTAACATTTTATGAAGATTCAGATGAATGTTGGTATAAAAAAGAATTTGACTTGAATAGTAATGTGATATATTATGAAACTTCAAATGGTTGTTGGTATAAAAAAGAATTTGACTTGAATAGTAAGGAAATATATTTTGAAAATTCAGATAAATTGATTATAGACAATCGCCCTAAATCAACCCCAGAGTACACAATGGAAGAACTAACCCAAATGTTAGGTAAAGAATTTAAAATCAAGAAATGATGACAATCGCAGAACAGTTAAATATAACAGAGTTTCCTTTTATCATAAAGGACGGTAAGGGTAATAAAATCTATTGGGAAAATTCAAAGAAATTTTGGTACAAACAAGAATTTGACTTGAAAGGTAATAAAATCTATTTTGAAGATTCAAATAAGTCTTGGTACAAACAAGAATATGACTCGAATAATAATCAAATCTATTATGAAAATTCAAATAATTTTTGGGTCAAAAGAGAATTTGACTTGAAGAACAATGAAGAAATCTACTTTGAAACTTCAAATAAATATTGGGAGAAAAGAGAATTTAACTCAAGAGGTAGTGTAACCTATTATGAAGATTCAAAGGGGGAAATTAGAGACAACCGCCCCAAATCCATTCCAGAGTACACAATGGAAGAGTTGACCAAGATAGTAGGTAAAGAATTTAAAATTAAGAAACAATGACAATTTCAGAACAGTTAAAAGTAACAGAATTCCCTTTTAGGATAAAGGATTCAAGAAGTAATGAAATCTATTTTGAAAATTCAAATAAGTATTGGATCAAAAACGAATTTGATTCAAGGGATAATTTAACCTATTCTGAAGATTCAAAGAAATTTTGGTACAAACAAAAATTTGACTTGAATAATTGTGAAATCCATTATGAAGATTCAAATAAGTATTGGGTCAAAAGAGAATTTGACTCAAGAGGTAATATGACCTATTTTGAAAATTCATATGGAATAATTGAAGACAACCGTCCCAAATCAATTCCTGAATACACCATGGAAGAACTGACCAAGATGTTAGGTAAAGAATTTAAAATCAAGAAATGATGACAATTGCACAACAGTTAAAAATAACTGAATTTCCTTTTGAAATACGGAATTCAAAGGGTAATAAAATTTATTCTGAAGATTCAGATAAATATTGGTACAAACAAGAATTTGACCCAAAAGGTAATGAAACCTATCATGAAAATTCCGATAAGTTTTGGGAAAAAACAGAATATGACTCGAATAATAATGTAACTTATTATGAAAATTCAAATGGAGAAATTAGAGACAACCGTCCCAAATCCGTTCCAGAATATACAATGGGGGAACTGGCTCAAATGTTAGGTAAACAATTTAAAATCAAGGAATGATGACAATAACGGGGCAACGGAAAATAACAGAGTTTCCCTATACCTAAAAAGATTCAGGTAACTATGAAAAATAAATTATATGTAAGTCACTCCCCCCCACAATGTAAAATAGTAGATGGAAGTTTTAAAATCATAAAAGAACATAATGAAAAAGGTTTTTAAAAACGAGAGAGCCCCCAATGTCCCTATTGATGTGATTTCCTATACTAAGAAGATGATCTCCCAAAATCCCTATGTAACGGTCCATGTCGGAACCGATTCTCAAAACCATAGAAGACATACCTTCTTTGTTGTTTGTGTATGTTATAGATATGGGAATAGAGGAGTTCATGTAATTTATCACAAGATCAAAGAAAAGAAGATTAAGGATAAGTATACACGTTTATGGAAGGAAACTGAATTAACTATGGAGGTAGCAATGCATATCTCAAATAACAATTTGAAAGTTGATTGGGTAGATTTTGATTTAAATGATGATGATGCTTACTTTTCAAATAAACTGGTATCTTCGTCTTTGGGATGGGCTAGAGGTTATGGTTATAAATGTAATGTAAAACCAGAAACTTTAGTTGCATGCCGAGCTGCAGATCACCTTTGTAGATAAAAATTTAATTTAAAACAAAAACAAATATTATTGTTAGAAGGCAATTGGGTCAATAGTCTGATATTTGTTGGTGTTATATTGGGGGCCTATACCTAATTTAGGAGCATTCTCCTTAATAGGGTTTGACCAGGTTCTTCACTATTTTCAATTAATCCTAAAGTATTTAGTATTATTCCCATTATAACCTAGGTTTGGCCCCCCAAGGAAAGGATGTTATATTTAGGTATAAGAAAGAACGGATGGAATCTGTAAAACGTAAACGAGGAAGACCAAGGAAAAATCCAATAACCGTTGGACCGAAGGTAAAAAAGAAGAGAGGTAGGCCTAAGAAAAAAAGCCATCTAAAACAAGGAGATACTGTAATGTGTTTAGACCATCCAGGAACATGGAATCTGGTTTATTACCTTGATGGGGATTCAACTTGTGCCATTTCCAACGGTAAAGAAAGACGAATAGTATGCTCTGATAGAGTAAACCCAATTAATGTAGAATTTTAAATTATGAACAAAAACAGCCCTCAACAGAATCTCACCCAACTTAAAGAATGGATGAGATTTATGAAAATTAACCCCAACAAAAAACCAAAACAAAAACCCAACTTGAACTTTAACTTTGATTATAAAGAATCATGATAGAAAATCAAACACTTCCTCAAGAATAGTATGTCTTGTTTGGCTTCCCTAAAAATCGATGTTATTTTTAGACATAAATGAGAAAAAATATGAGTGAAATAGAAAAAGTTCAAGGGTTGATGGAGGTGTATTCTTCTTTAATTCGGTACACTATGAAAGAACAGAACCTCATTCTTAAAGGTCTCCATGTCAAACTCCTAATAGAGAGAGAAGAAAAGTTGAAAGATCTAAGATCCCAAGTATTATATGTTGAGGAATCAATAAAAGGGAGTGAACAATAATAAATTTTAATAAAATGAAAAAATTAAAAGTAGTAAAAATAGAGAATAACGAACTAGTTTTTAATGACGGAACTCAACTATTATCAAGTCACGACCCAAGACTGTTGTGAAAGCCATTATTTGAACTTTGCCGAGTTGTGAGTAGTTAAAAAGCAGTTAAAATATAAAGATGAACGTGTAGGACACAGGGAAGCACGTATAACGGTGTTAGGTTGGATAAACATACGTAAACCGAAAGGAGCGATGCCAATACTATGTTGT
>Ga0335396_10005779_pt1 | contig 12591 bp, 10 predicted proteins | sample FRY02_FD_205743 | JGI IMG/M metagenome (GOLD analysis project Ga0335396, IMG submission 205743) | Freshwater microbial communities from Lake Fryxell liftoff mats and glacier meltwater in Antarctica - FRY-02 (spades assembly) (version 2) | ecosystem: Environmental > Aquatic > Freshwater > Ice >... | reverse complement strand
TAGCGGAGTCCTTCGCTGCAAGCGCTCTGGACGACACATCTTTATGGGAATTTTACTCGATGAGCTCTGTGAAGAATCCAAGCTTCAAGAATGTATGGGCATTAATACATTTGAAATAACTTTGACCCCGTTAAAAAGGACCTTAATATTGTCCCATGGCCATATACTTAGATAACGCTGCTACTACGCCCATTGCCCCTGAAGTCATTGAAGAGATGATTCCTGTCCTTCGTGAGAACTTTGGGAATCCTTCTTCTATACACTCCTATGGTCGTAAGGCTAAGGATGTTATTGAAACAGCACGCAGGAAAGTAGCCACCCATCTTGGATGCAGCCCAGCAGAAATCTGTTTCACCTCTGGCGGAACCGAAGCTGATAACTTGGCTATTCATACTGCCGTGCATAAGCATGGCGTGAAGCTCATTGTCAGCACTAAGATCGAGCATAAGGCTGTGATCCAATGCATTGAATATGCTGAGAAAATGGGCTTGATAGAAGCATATTGGCTCAAGATAGACGAGCAAGGTCATATTGACATGAAGGAATTAGAGGACGTGCTTCATAAGTATGAGAACGTCATGGTGACCTTGATGCATGGGAATAATGAGATAGGGAATTTGATAGACCTGCATAAAGTAGGGGAACTCTGCCGCGCTCATGATGCACTCTTCCACAGCGATACTGTGCAAACCATGGCCCATTATACATTTAATTTGGCTGAAACTCCGGTGGATTATATCACAGGATCAGCCCATAAATTCCATGGTCCTAAAGGCGTTGGATTCCTATATCACCGCAGAGAACTAGGTGCCTTGGCAATGATCCACGGAGGAGGGCAGGAGCGCAATCACCGTGCAGGAACTGAGAATATATACGGCATCGTTGGATTGGCCAAAGCCATGGAGCTGGCCTATGAAGGACATGAGGTCCAAGAAGAACACATTCGCAGTATCAAGCGTCAGATGATTAAGGCATTGAAAGAAGCCATCCCAGAGGTGGCCTTCAATGGAGACAGCGGAACAGAGGACAGCCTTTATACCGTCCTGAACGTGAATTTCCCTAAGACCGACATCGCGAGTATGATGCTCTTCAGATTGGACCTGGAAGGTATCGCATGTTCTGGCGGAAGCGCTTGCAACTCAGGGAGCAGCGTGGGCTCACATGTATTGGCACAGATTAAGACCTGCCATGATGGACCCAGCGTTCGATTTAGCTTCAGCCGTTACACCACATCTACTGACATCACGTCATGTGTGGAGAAATTGGCACATCTTATGACTGCTGATGTAAAGGGCTAAGATGCTTTTATCAAAGAGTATTCCCTCAGAACGAAATTCAAAGAACACAACAGATAAACATGGAAATCAACACCGTAGATCGTAGCGTTAGCCAAGGCACGATGACCGCTGTTCAGACAGCAGAAGGACTCAGAGTCTTTATGGCCAATGTATTCAGCTGGATGACCGCTGCCTTGGTCATCACGGCCTTTGTCTCCTATTGGTTCGCATCCAATGAGAGCCTTTTCTCTATGCTGCATAGCCCTGAGGGCGGTAGCACCATCCTCGGATGGGTAGTAATGCTCGCACCGCTTGGATTCGTGTTGGCTATGGGAGCCGCTTTCGAGAAGCTTTCATATCAGATGATGATGTTGCTCTTCATCGCATTCGCGGTTGTTATGGGCATCAGCATGAGTTACATCTTCCATGTCTACACGGCAGGATCCATTTACAAGACCTTCTTCATCACAGCGGGTACTTTCGGAATCATGGCCTTCGTGGGATATACCACCAAGACAGACCTGACGAGTTTTGGGAAGATCTTATTCATGGGATTGATCGGGATCATCTTGGCCTCTGTCGTAAATTGGTTCATCGGCAGCAGTTCATTGGATTATATCATCTCCATCATCGGAGTATTGGTATTCACAGGATTGACTGCATATGACGTACAGCGCCTTAAGAACATAGGAGCCACGGTAGAGAATGGGACCAGTTTCGCAGGAAAGGCGGCCATCATGGGCGCATTGGCCTTGTACCTGGATTTCATCAACCTCTTCTTGATGCTCTTGAGATTATTCGGAAGCAGGGATTGAACCTGAACGCATTTTATAAAGCAACGGGAGCCGCAAGCTCCCGTTTTTTCATTTTATTAGAGCCAGATTAGATTAAAGACCAAAGCATGAAAGCATATGTATTTCCGGGACAAGGTTCCCAGTTCGTAGGAATGGGAAAAGAACTCTATGATCAAGGAGGCGAGAGTAAAGCCCTTTTTGACCAGGCCAATGAGATCCTGGGATTCTCTATTACAGACATTATGTTCTCAGGAACTGATGAGCAATTGAAAGAGACCAAAGTCACTCAGCCTGCCATCTTCCTCCATTCTGTGATTTTGGCTAAGTCCTTGGGAGCTGATTTTCAACCCAAAATGGTCGCAGGGCATTCCTTGGGAGAGTTCTCTGCCTTGGTAGCTGCTGGAGCCATGAACTTCGAGGATGGACTGAAACTGGTCTCAGCGCGTGCTATGGCCATGCAGAAAGCCTGTGAAGCTGTGAAATCTACGATGGCTGCTATCCTTGGATTGGATGATGATGTGGTAGAGAAGGTATGTGCAGAGATAGATGGTGTAGTGGTCGCAGCGAATTATAACTGCCCAGGCCAATTGGTGATCTCTGGCGCCTTCCCAGCTGTAGAAGAAGCCTGCGTCAAACTTACCGAGGCAGGTGCCCGCAGAGCGCTCATGTTGCCCGTAGGAGGAGCTTTTCACTCACCGCTGATGGAACCAGCGAGGGAGGAACTGGCAGCAGCAATCGCAGCTACTGAAATCAAATCACCCATCTGTCCCATCTATCAGAATGTCACCGCCTCAGCCCTGACAGATCCTGAAGCGATTAAGAAGAATCTCATCGCCCAGCTTACTGCGCCCGTGCGTTGGACGCAGACCATGCAACAGATGCTCGCTGATGGCACAAGCAGTGTCACTGAAGTTGGACCAGGAAAGGTGCTGCAAGGACTGTTTAAGAAAGTGGATAGAGGATTGGATGTTTTTAGCGCTTGAGGGAGGATTTCGGACCTTCCATTGGGACGTATAGAGAACTTTTCCAGACTTGAATTTCTCTGCAAGTGCTGCGCATTAAGGGTTTATATGAACTCTGACGCGCTTATATTCTAGCAAGTAGAATGCAGGTCAGCTGTGTTTTTTCCAATAACGTTTTCCATACCCACAGAAAATCTCTTCTCCAGATTTAATCTTTTTAGTCGCTTGGATACAGACATTATTGTCTTCATCTACCGTGATCTCAGCATTGTTTTTAAAAGCACTATGAGCTGATCCTTTGGTGTCATTGGCATATTTGGCAAAACAGTCTGTATGCATACTGTCCATAATCTTACCGTTTAATAGATTGATAAAGTATCTATCCTTGCCTAGTTGCGCTCTTTTGTCTGCTTCTTTATTAGAGATAATTTCGCCCTTGAATAAGGAGATATTTTCATCTTTATAAATATCTATCGCTGTGAACAAACCATTTCCAGCATGCTCTATCTGTGAAGGCTTTATGTACAGATAATCTGATTCTTGAGCTTCAATGGTGTTTGCTGGCATGTAGTTTTCTTTAGTGGAGGGTATCAATTATTTTTTTTTAATGATGGTCGGCAATCATTTCATATATTTATTTCAACGTTTTACTTCTGTTCAGCTTAAACAGCGCTTTAGCCGTATTATGGATTTAAGAGAGGTATCGTCTAGGGTCACTCGTTCTTATTAGCCTTAACTCTATTCTGGTTTCGGGTCAAAACAAGGCCCATTCCAGTGCCTAAAGCTATTCCTAAACTGAGCCATAAAGCCAGACCATCAGACAGTAGACCTATTGAACCAGCGAACGCTCTTCCTTGAACCAAAGATTTCCATTTTTCATGATATATAGTTGTTCAGTATGCATCTGAGCTGCAAGCTGTATCATTCGTTCTTACTTTTCGATGCTGATATACTTGTTGGACCATAGAGCAGAAGAGCCCATAAGCAGACCAAGCGTGCAGGAATCGGTCTATAAGGAAGATCTCAAGAAGCGCTTTCAAGTTTGGATTGATGAATTCTGAAATTAATTTCTTAGCACATAAGCGGCACAGCGTAAGTCCTGTTATGGAGCCAAGGGATAGCGTGTCTGCCTGAGGAGATATGCAGGCGCTTGCTCTGGGGACTGCTCTTATGTTATCTAGCTTGAGGGTTCGTAAATAAAGGATGTAGACTGTGGAAAATTACTCATCTTAGCGCTATGATAAGACATCTATTTCTCCATGCAACATTTGCTTTACTTAGCACATTGCTTATAGGGCAAGCAGCAACGATTATGACTTGGAACTCCCTGGGCTTTTCAGCTTTGTCCCAGGACAGGGTCATTTATTTTCAAACGGTCATTGATTCGCTGCAACCAGACATTTTGGTGATACAGGAGCTCGATGAGACCATAGATGCTGATTATTTTCACAGTGCAGTACTTGACAGCACTATGGGCATGGCTCCCTTTATGAATGGAATCAATTCGGACAATGCCCTTTATTACAATGAGGACATATTTGAAGCAGTGGCAAATATTCCTATTCTGACTAATCACAGAGATATTTCTCAATTTGTGATGCTGCATCTTCCATCAGGAGATACGCTGCGGATATTTTCAGTGCATTTGAAATCAAGCACCGGCACGGCCAATCAGAATATGCGCTTAGATGAGGTGAACGCCTTGCGCCAAGTGACAGATTCTTTGCCACAGGACGCCTATTACATCGTTTGTGGAGATTTCAATATATACAGTGCCAATGAACCTGCGTATGAACGTCTTTTGTCTGAAGAGGGCAGCGGTTATCTCTGGGACCCCATATCCATAACAGGAACATGGAATAATCCGAACTACGCACAATATCACACGCAAAGCTCGCGACTGACTTCCTTTGGCGGAGGTGCTTCAAGCGGCATGGACGACCGTTTTGACCTTATATTATTCTCAGCCAATTTCCAATCAGGGGATGATTTGAGCTATGTGCCCAATAGTACATGGGCGGTAGGAAATGATGGATTGCATTACGATAACAGCGTGAATGCCATGCCCAATTCCTCTGTAAGCCAAAGCATGGCAGACGCTCTTTATAATGCCACAGACCATTTACCCCTTATAGCTTCCATTGAATTCCATAACACAGCTTCAGAGCTAAGGGAAGATGCACTGAGCAGACTCAAAGTCTACCCTAATCCAAGCCAAGGGACCATTACAGTAGAACTGCCGATGAATCTGAGCTCAGCATTGATAATTATGGACGCTACGGGCAGGACTGTTTTTACCGAGAAAGGAGCGGGGACTTGCACTTTTGACTTGAGCATATTGCCAAGTGGATTGTACTTTCTGAAAGTACAGAGCGGGACTGATGAGCGGCTTCTGAAGTTGATGATTCTATAAGGCTTCCAAGCGCCATAGAGCAGGGCTCAGGGCAGGCTGGATTTGGGTGCTTGCATTCTTCGGAGTGGATTAATTAGCTTCATCACAGATGTTATATGACACAAGGTGAAGGACTACAGATTCATTTAACCACTAAACGGCCTTTTTTTTGTAGGTACTGTTACGAGCTTAAGTTCTTTCTGCCATAGGGCCTTCAATCCAATTGTAACGGAAGGTTTGTTTTTGGGGCTTTTACAGTTTGCTTACAAATAGGGTTGGATTTTTCATGCCAATAATCTTTCCAGTTTTATCTTCCACTTTTCCCAATCCTTCATTTCTTTCGTTTGTAAATCAATGAATTTCTGTGTGTGATCATGATGTATCAAATGGCAAAGCTCATGCACTATTACATATTCTATGCAGCCTTTTGGAGCTTTGATTAATTCTGGATTTAGGATGATTTTACCTTTAGGCGTACAGCTACCCCAACGTGTAGCCATTTCTCGCAATACAATTGAGCTAGGTTCAACTTTATACTTCTTGAATTTTTCTATTAAAGGTAGGGCAGTCGTATGGAATTTTGATCTGGCATGTTCCAAATACCAATTATTTACAAGCTGTTTTACTCTGGACTTATCATGAGTTTTTACCACAATAAATTTCCCTTTTAGTTTTACTGATTCCAGTTCACTTTCGTCTACTTTAAGCTGATATTGTCTGCCGAGATACAAATGGGTTTCTCCAGATAGATATTTACGTTTAGTTGTTTTTGGATGATAGGCTAAGAAGAAGCTTTGTTGTTTGATTATCCATGGTGCTTTCTTTTTGAGCTTTTCTTCAATTTTAGTGATGGTGCTATCATTAGGTGCTTTATTTCAGCTTGCCCATAACAAGCATGCATATCTAGTAAACATACATATACCCAACCAATTCTTGAATCAATGTATATGTTTTCGCTATAAAGCCCTCAAACAACCTCTACCTTCCCATCTCCCTGTACAAATTCCCCAATAGGCTTCAGTACATACCCCAAGTCCTGGGCATAGACCTCAAAGGCTTCTTGATGTGCTGGATCCACAGCTAGGAGCAGGCCTCCGCTGGTCTGAGGGTCGGCTAGGAGAAAACGGTCTTCCTCATTCTGTAAGCTGAGCTTATCTCCATAACTCTCCCAGTTACGGGTGGTTCCGCCTGGGTAGCACTTCTGTTCCAAGTATCGCTGTACAAAATCGAACCTTGGTACTGCTTTCATCTCTATCCTGGCTCCGCAGCCACTTCCTTCGCATACTTCTACCAAGTGTCCTGCCAAGCCAAAGCCTGTCACATCCGTGATGGCATGTACTTCAGGTCTTTCAGCTAAGGCTGCACCAATGCGGTTCAGCCTGAGCATAGAGGTCTTGGCAAGTTCTAGATCTTCTTCCAGCGCTAATCCTTTCTTCTGTGCTGTGGTGACCAGGCCTATGCCAAGAGGCTTGGTGAGGTAAATCAAATCGCCTACTTGAGCTGTAGAATTCTTCTTTACTTGATCGCTGGGCATGCGCCCTGTAACGGCCAATCCGAAGATGGGTTCGGGTGCGTCTATGCTGTGTCCGCCTGCGAGGGGTATGCCTGCCTCAGCACATACCTTGCGCGCGCCATCAAGGACGTCACCGGCATATGCTATGGGCAGCTTGTCCAAGGGCCAGCCCAGTATGGCTATGGCCATGATCGGGGTTCCGCCCATGGCGTAGATATCCGAAATGGCATTGGTTGAGGCTATCGCCCCAAAGTCGAAGGGGTCATCTACGATGGGCATGAAGAAATCTGTGGTGCTGATAATAGAAGTCTTACCATCCAAGTCGAACACGGCCGCGTCATCCTTATGCTCATTGCCTACGAGCAGAGAAGGGAAGGCGCCAGGGATGTTCTTGCCCTTTAATATGGTGTCCAATATAGCGGGTGAGATTTTACAACCGCAGCCCGCTCCGTGGCTGTACTGGGTGAGCTTTACTTTTTCTTTAAGTGTTTCCATGGAGTACATGTTGTGCTATGCGCTGGATGTCGCCATGATCAAAGATGTATTCTTCCTTGATCAAGGCTTTTTTATTGTCCAAAGCGCGTTGATATTGTTTGTCATAATAATGCAAGGCTATCTGAGCCGCTTCCCGCAGTCTCCCTTCTTGAATGAAGCCTATGGCCTCATCAGCTCTTTCGTTTCCGAGCTTTTTTCTTATCCCTTCTGTGGCGCTTATCAATCCTTTCTTATGGACCTCTCCATAGCCTTTTACCAAGTGATCCAAGCGCGCCTCATCAGGGATCTGAATGTGATAATGGGCGCTTTTTTCCTTGATTCCATACAATGAGCTGACCAATGCCACTCGGCCGATCATATAGGATTCATCCTCGACCCAGATGGGCTTGCTGCAATCGAAATACCTGGCTTCCTCATAGAGGAGGTTATGGAAATGCTCTGTGCTGGGCTGTCCTTGGCTGAGTACATTCCCAAAACTGCTTCCCTGATGCCCTGCGGCTCCTTCTAAGTCCAATACCTGTGCTCCCAAGGCTCTCATGGCCAGGAGGATTTCGGTCTTTTGGCTTCCGGTGTGTCCCGTCAATACGCGCAGGTCCAAGTCCTGGGAAAAGAAGTCATGCATGGCGCTGCGATAGGCCTTATACCCCCCCTTTAAGAGACTGACTTGAAATCCATAGCTCTCTAGTAACCATGCCATGCTCTGAGAGCGCATTCCCCCTCGCCAGCAGTGCATCCTGAAAGATGTACCACCTATTTTCTCTGCTGCTTCAATGAAGCCGCGCATCTTAGGCCCTACGAATTCAAGCCCTTTTTTGATGGCAGTCTCTCTTCCTTCATTCTTGTATAATGTGCCCACTGCAGCGCGTTCTTCATCGCTGAAAAGTGGAAAATTCAGTGCAGCTGGAATATGCCCTGAGGCGAACTCTGAAGGGGAGCGCACATCCAAGATGGGATCGTTAGAGCTAAGGAATTCTGGGCAGGAGTGGCTGTGCATGGGAGCGCGAAGATAGGATTAGAAGGAGGGAATAGAAAGTGGAACATCCAACCTTCCATTGGTCACGAAATAGGGCCATTGACAAGATTTAGCATACACCATTGAGCAATTCCTAGATCTTTGCATTGAAAATTAAAGGCTCTATGAACAAGTTTCTCGCATTCATTCTATTCTCTTTTCTCAGCTCATGCCTCTTAGCCCAAGGACATCTCGTCAAGGGCTCGCTCATTTCTGCGGAGGCCGAGGCACTTGCCTTTGCTTCCATTATCCTTTCTGATTCCGAGGACAGCAGCTTGGTCAAAGCGACTACAAGTGACATTAAAGGAAATTTCGAGTTGAAAGCCTTAGGCGATGGGACGTATTACCTCTCTGTCATTTCAGTAGGGTATAAGCGCTATGATTCTGAGCAGATCAGTCTTGCTGGAGCTGATGTGACGCTTCCTGCGATTCAGATGAATACAGAGAGTGTGGCGCTTGAAGGGGTGACCATACGCTCTGAAAGGCCATTGATAGAAGTAATGCCTGATAAGATAGTCTTCAACGTGGAGAACGCAGGCGGAACAGCTGGTCTCACAGGTTTTGAGCTATTGAGAAGGGCTCCTGGAGTGATCATAGACAATAATAATAACCTGATTGTTGAAGGGAAAAGCGGTGTGCAGATATGGATAGATGGCAAGCCGAGCATCCTTCAAGGTGATGACCTGATTCAATACCTGCGTTCTATCCAAGCCAGCGATATCGCATCCATAGAAATCATCACGCAGCCAAGTTCAAAATATGATGCCCAAGGAACCGCTGGAATCATCAATATTAAGCTCAAGCGAGATAAGCGTTATGGAACCAATGGAAGTGCGAGTGCTGGAACAGCCTATGGTCAATATTGGAAATACAACGGCTCATTGGCATTGAATAGCCGCGGAAAGAAAACCAACCTCTATGCGAATTATGGGGGACGGATCAATGAAACCTTCAGAGAAATGCACTTTGATCAGCAGATATTGCAACAGGTTTATAAAGAGCAGTCGAATACAGTAAATAATGGAACTCATCAGAACCTGAAAGCAGGCTTTGATTTCTTCGCGAGTTCTAAGAGCACCTTCGGTGTTGTAGCTTCTGGGAATCTTTCCAAAGGGGATGATATGACCATCTCCCAGACCAGGATAGGTGCAATAGGAAATGAGGATTCTGACTTTGTGTTGAATGCAGAAAGTGCTGATAAATATGATCAGAATAATCTGTTCTTGAATGCCAATTACCGCTATGAAGACACACTGGGTCATTCATTGAGCATGGACATAGATTATGGTTTTAATAATAATGACCGTATGAATGATCAACCGAATTACTATTACAATGGAACGGAGACGGAGGTATTATACTCCACTGTTTACCGCATGATTACTCCATTGCAAATAGACTTGCTTTCAGGAAAGGTAGATTATGAGCAGAATTTCCTAGGAGGAAAGTTGGGAGTGGGAGCGAAGGCTGTGGAAGTGCAGACATCTAATTCCTTCGGATTCTATCAAAAGCTTGATGGATCCTTGCAATTCCAGCCAGATAAAAGCAATGAATTTGATTATAAAGAGCAAGTCCTCGCAGGATATTTAAATTATTCCTATCGTAAGAACAAGTGGAATCTCCAAGCGGGTTTGCGCGCTGAGAACACCCATTCACTGGGAGTATTGACCTCGGAGCTGGATCTCTCTGATACCCGTGTTGAACGTGAATACCTGAATTGGTTCCCCAGCGGTGGCGCTACGTATCAAGTGAATAAAAAGAATTCTATGGCGCTGAACTATAGCCGCAGGATAAATAGACCGAATTATGAATCATTGAACCCATTCGAATATCGTTTGAATGAATTGGGCTTCAGAAAGGGCAATCCCTTTCTTCAACCGAATTACACGGATAATGTAAAATTATCACACACATTTAATTATAGATTCACCACCTCGGTGTCCTATAGTTATGTGCAAGATTTCTTTGCTCAAGTCACCGATACGGTTGATTTTCAGACAACTTTCATACAACAACGCAATGTGGCTGATGAAGAGATTTTTTCCATTGGAATAAGTCTTCCCTTTGATGTGACAGAATGGTGGAGTGTGTATGTCAATGCGCAGGGATATCAATCGAATTATAAATCATTGGACCCTAAATTCAATCCCATTTCACAGGCCACCTTCACCTTCTATGGTCAGAACAGTTTTAAATTACCCAAAGGCTATAACTTCGAGCTTTCTGGCTGGTATAGTTCCCAAAGCGTCTGGGGCGGAACCTTCGTCACCAAACCCTTAGGGTCATTGGATGTAGCGGTGAATAAGAAGTTCTTGGATGAGCAGCTAACTGTGAGTCTGTCTATGTCAGACCTGTTCTATACCAATCCATGGCGGGCTCGTGGCGAGTTTAATAGGCTCCCCATGACCGGTGGCGGAAGCTGGGAAAGCAGGCAAGTAAGGGTGAATCTGAGCTATAATTTCGGAAATGCAGAATTGAAATCAGCCCGTCAGAGGAAGACAGGTTCTGAGGAAGAGATTGACAGAATTGACTGATTTTTTCTAGGTCTTAGCTCCTAGGCAACAAACAATAGCTTTAACCTAGAATATATTGGTTAGGCGACAGGCGACTGTTTATGTCTGCTTGTTAAGAGTAATTTGCATAATTGTATTCTTCAAAGGAGTGTCTTAATTATCGCGCCCAGTGTTTAGCGACTCAAAAATGTCCTCCGCAGCGATAAATCCCTCCGTCCAAGCAGCTTGGAAATTGAATCCGCCTGTGATGGCATCTATGTCTAGGACTTCTCCCGCCATGTATAAACCGAGATGCATCTTGCTCTGCATGGTCTTGAAATCTATCTGTTTGCGCTCAACACCTCCGCATGTCACGAATTCCTCCTTAAAAGTACTCTTACCTTCTACCTTCATCTGATTATGACAAAGCAGTTCAATGAGGGATTCCATTTGTCTTGCGGTCAGACTTGCGAAATTATCTTCTCTAAGGATGGCTTGATAACAGAAGCGTTCCCATAACCTGCGCGGAACACTGAACATGGGATAGTTCTTGACCATGCGGTTGCCATGCTCTCTGCGTTGGACTTCAATCTGTTCTCTGACAAGGGCAGCATCCATACCCAGCCAATTTACCCGTATATGGAACTTGTAAGCATGTTCATGCAGCTCTCTGGCGGCCCATGCTGAGAGCTTGAGCACTGCCGGTCCGCTTATGCCCCAATGGGTGATCAAGAGCGGCCCTGTGGCGCTGAAATGTGTGTCTTCAATGAGCACTTCGGCATCTGGCATACTGAGGCCTTGCATTTCCTCCAAAAAAGGATGTTTGATATTGAAAGTGAACAAAGAGGGGACAGGCTCTACAATCTCGTAGCCCATCTCCTGAAGCATTAGCCAGACTGAAGGTGTGCTTCCCGTGGCCAACATGATGTTTTTAGCAATAAATACCTCCGTTTGGGATCGGATGTGCCAAGTTCCATCCTTGAAAGCCATGGACTCAATCCATTGATGCATGCGTATCTCTATGCGCTGCTCTTTGCACAGGTTCATGAAACAATCTATGATGCTCTGCGAATCATCACTGAGGGGGAACACCCTTCCATCATCCTCTATTTTAGTCTCTACGCCATGTTCACTGAGCCAAGCCATCATGTCACCGCACAAGAAACGGTGGAAAGGCCCCAATAACTCCTTGCTGCCTCGTGGATAGTGCTCTGCCATCTCCTGCGGATCGAAACAGGCGTGGGTCACATTGCAACGGCCACCGCCAGATACCCTGACCTTGGCCAAGACCTTATTGGATTTCTCCAAGATGACGATGCGTGAACCCGGTTTTCTCTCAGCCAATTGAATAGCTGTGAAAAATCCGGCTGCTCCGCCTCCAATGACTATGAGATCATACATTCAAGGCCAAAGTTACATTATGTGCGCTTCGAAGTGAGGAAATCCTATATTCGTCACATACCTACCTACCATCTATCGGAACTCAGGTAAAAATAGAAGAAGACCAGTTAATCGCGCTGCTCAGCAGGAAAGAGAAGGTGGGGTTTGACTACATCTATGACCATTATTCTGCTGCACTTATGGGAATCGCCATGCGGGTGGTGGCCGATAAGGATAGTGCCGAAGAAATAGTCCATGATACCTTTCTGAAGAT
>Ga0335396_10005778_pt1 | contig 12593 bp, 7 predicted proteins | sample FRY02_FD_205743 | JGI IMG/M metagenome (GOLD analysis project Ga0335396, IMG submission 205743) | Freshwater microbial communities from Lake Fryxell liftoff mats and glacier meltwater in Antarctica - FRY-02 (spades assembly) (version 2) | ecosystem: Environmental > Aquatic > Freshwater > Ice >... | reverse complement strand
CACATCGGCTTTCTGGCCGAGGAGTATGCGGGGCGCATCGTCGTCGGCAAAGTGGATGTCGACGAAAACCCTATCACCCCCGCTCGCTACAACATTCTGGGCATTCCCACCGTCATCTTTTTCCGCAACGGGGAAGTGGTGGACCGCCATACAGGGGTGTTGACCATCGACGGTCTCAGCGAGCGGGTGGAAAAGCTATTGCGTGTTGCGTAGCGCGTATTGGTTGACGGGTCGAGCATCCAAAAACGGAATACGCAGCACGCGGCAAATTCGAGCCGAAATTTCAACATAACTTTCCACGCCCAAACGGGCGACCCGCCCACTTGGGCGACCCGCCCACTTGGGCGATCACATACGGAGTACACTCTATGCGAATGTCAAAACTGTTTTTCCAAACCCTGCGCGAAGTGCCCGCGGATGCGGATGTAACCAGCCACCAGTTGATGTTGCGCGCCGGGCTGGTGCGCCAGGTGGCCGCGGGCATCTTCGACTTCCTGCCCCTGGGCCTGCGCACCAAACATAAAATCGAGCAGATTTTGCGGGAGGAGATGGACGCCATCGGCGGCCAGGAGGTCTCCCTGCCTGTCGTCCAGCCCGCCGAACTCTGGCAGCGCACAGGCCGCTGGCAGGCCATCGGCGCTGACCTGGCCCGGCTGAAGGACCGCAACGGGCGGGATATGGTTCTGGGCATGACCCACGAGGAGGTCATTACGGAGATGGCCGGGGGCGTCATCAATAGCTACCGCCAGCTTCCCCAGATGCTCTACCAGATTCAGACTAAATTCCGGGACGAACTCCGGCCCCGGGGCGGTCTGATCCGCGTGCGCGAGTTTACGATGAAGGATGGCTACTCCTTCCACACGGACTTCGCCGACCTGGACGCCTACTATCCCCACGTCTACCAGGCCTATTTCAATATCTTCCGCCGGGCTGGGCTGGAGGTAATCGCTGTGGAGAGCGACACGGGGATGATGGGCGGCACGATGGCCCACGAATTCATGGCCCTGACCCCCATCGGCGAGGACACCCTTCTGCTCTGCGATGCCTGCCATTACGCGGCCAACCGGCAGATCGCCACTTTTGTCAAAGAAGCCGTGCCCGCCGAGGAGGCCCTGGCATTGAAAGAGGTGGCGACGCCCCACGTCAATACCATCGCGGCTCTGGCCAAGTTTTTGGACATTCCCGAAAGCCGCACGGCCAAAGCTATCTTTCTGGTGGCGGAAGTGGATGGCGAGAAGGGCAAGAGTCGGGAGCAGTTCGTCTTTGTCGTCGTGCGCGGGGATATGGAACTGAACGAAACAAAGCTGACCAATGCCATCTCGGCCCGCCAGGTGCGTCCGGCCACTGTGGAGGAAATCAAGGCCATTGGCGCGGAGGCTGGCTACGGCTCGCCCGTGGGCATCGATCGGTCGAAGATTCTGCTGGTCGTGGACGATCTGATTCCCCACAGCAGCAATCTGGTGGCCGGGGCCAACAAAGAGGGCTGGCATTACAAAAATGTCAACTACGGGCGGGACTATACCGCCGATCGGGTGCTGGATATTGTGGCCGCGGCGGAGGGTCACGGCTGCCCGGTCTGCGGCGAACCGTTGCGGGCCGTGCGCGGGGTGGAGGTGGGCAACATCTTCAAACTGGGCACGAAATACAGCGCGGCGATGGATGCGGTCTATCTGGACGAGAAGGGCGAAAGCCTGCCGCTGGTGATGGGCTGCTACGGCATCGGCTCCGGGCGGTTGATTGCCAGCGTTGTCGAGAACAACAACGACGAGAACGGCATCATCTGGCCGGTGACGATTGCGCCCTATCAGCTCCATCTGGTCAGCCTGGCCACGCCCAAACAGCCGGAGATTGTGGCAAAAGTGGAGGAGGTCTACGCGACTCTGCAAGCCGCCGGGATCGAAGTACTCTACGACGACCGGGACGAGCGAGCGGGTGTTAAGTTCAACGACGCTGACCTGCTCGGCCTGCCCCTGCGCCTGACAATGGGCAAGCGGGGCGTTGAGAACGGCATTGTGGAGCTAAAGAACCGGCGCACGGGCGAAGGCAGCGAACTGGCGCTGGACGCTGTAGTTGCCGGTGTACGGGCCGCGTTGGACGTCGAACACGCGCTGATCGCGGCGAAGGTTCTCCCGGAGTCGATGGTGTAAGCGACTGACAACAGGAATATCTATACCGCCAAAAAATGCGACGCATTCGCTTGGCGGGTGCGTCGCACTTTTTGGCGATATCTGGCTCGAAATCAGCTCAGAAGAGGCACAACATTCACGAATTTCGCACTAAAATCGCATCTGAGTGGAACGATTTCTAGGCCAGTTCAGACGAGGTCTCAAGTAGCGAATAATTCGTGACACTAACGCGGTATGTCATCAATTCGTTCCAGAATGAAGAACGCTTCTTCCTCTTCTGCGGTGACTTCTTGTTCTGTTTCCATGCCTTGCACTATCACATAAAATCCTGTCTATTAGAACGTCTGTTTACACGAAATGTGAGTTCATCAGCGGCTAAAAGGGCCGTTTGCATTGGAGATTGTATGGATAGCAACGAACGTAGACGGAATCTGATACTGGTTGGGGCATTGGTCCTTGTCGTCTTTCTGTGTGTGGGGACGTTCAGCGCCACAGCAGCCATCGGTTATCTCTTTTTTGGGGGCGATGGGCAGACGGCTGGCGGCGTTGAAATCGTCGTGGAAGATTCCGGCATCACACCCACGCCCCGCAATAACAACGCGCCCACCCCGGCACGTCCCCGGCAAACACCCGAACCGGCAGATGCTGGCACACCTGTCCCGGAGAGAAACCCTTCAGCAGCCGATCCCATTGGGCAGTCGGAGATGGAAAAGCAGTTGGCCGCGATGATTGTCCCCACCCGCGACCTGCGGGAACTGGCCGTGCGTCTGCGCCCCGGCGTGGATAATGTGCCCGAGACCGTGCCGTTTGTGACCTACAATCTGGGCGACGAAATCGACTTTTGGGCCTCCAATGTGGACGACAACCGCCAGTTCAAAGTGACAGCCACGCTGATATACAAGACAGATGTAGCCTATGTTTGGGTGGAATCGGGCCAGAAGTACGACGAAAAACGTATCATTCAGTCGGTGAACGTTTTCAGCGAGAAGAGCTATCCCATCGAGCGGGCTTTCTTTGGCAGCGAATGGAAGCCGGGTGTGGACAACGATCCCCGGCTGCACATTCTGCACGCCAACGATCTGGGCGGCTCCATCGCTGGCTATTACAGCAGCGCGGACGAATTCAGCAGCCTGGCCAACGAGTTCTCCAACCAGAAGGAGATGTTCTACATCAGTCTGGAATGGCTCAACCGCAGCCAGGACTTCGACTATTACGAGACTGTGCTGGCCCACGAATTCCAGCATATGATCCACTGGCACAACGACCGCAACGAAGAGACGTGGGTGAACGAGGGGCTGAGCGAGCTGGCCCAGGAAGTGGCGGGCTACCCGCCGGACACGGGCTTTGCGTCGGTCTTTGCCAGCATTCCCGACACCCAACTCAACACTTGGAGCGACAACCCGGCGGGCAACGGGGAACACTACGGCAGCGCCTATCTCTACATGGCCTACATTTTGCAGCGCTTTGGCGAAGACGTGACCAAAGCAGTGGTGGCCCATCCCGCCAACGGCATTGTGGGCGTGACCGACGCCCTGGCCGAGACCGGTCATTCGGTCACTTTTCAGGATGTCTTCGCCGATTGGCTGGTGGCAAACTATGTCAACGACGCTACCGCGCTGGGCAAAGAGGGCGTGTACGGCTACAAACAGTTGACGGCCCCGTCTCCCACTGCCGATAAGACCTTCCGCCGCTATCCGGTGGAGAGCCGTTCGACAACGGTGGGCAATTTCGCCGCGGACTATCTGGAACTGGAGGGCAGCGGCGACATCACTTTCCGTTTTCAGGGCGATACAGAGACAGAGCTTGCCAATGTGCGGCCCTTCAGCGGCCAATTGATGTGGTGGAGCAACCGGGCCGACGATTCGGACAGTCTGCTCAGCCGCTCCTTCGACTTCACCCGCGTGGCTGCGGGCAAAGCCCTGGAAATGAGGGCCAATCTCTGGTATGACATCGAGAATGACTACGACTATCTCTATGTGCTGGCGAGTGTGGATGGCAAAAAGTGGGAGATTTTGCCCGGCCAGCGCACAACCACCGACAACCCCAGCGGCAACAGCTTTGGCGATGCTTATACGGGGGAGAGTTCACCGACGGGGAGCGAAATCTCTGAATGGATCGAAGAGAGTTACGATCTGTCTGCCTATGCGGGGAAGAAAGTGACCCTGCGTTTCGAGTACGTGACTGACGACGCGGTGACCTATCCCGGCGCGTTTCTGGACGACATCAGCATCCCGGCCATCGGCTATGCGTCCGACTTTGAGAACGGCCCGGATGGATGGGAGAGTGAAGGCTGGCTGCTCACGGATAACCGGCTGCCCCAGCGCTGGATTGTCCAGGTGTTGGCCCTGCGCAACGGCGAATTGATCGGCGTGGAGCGAGCAACCGTCGATGGAGACGGAAAGGCCACCATCAAAATCAACGGACTCTCCCGCAGCACCAACGCCGTGATTATCATCAGCGGCGCAACGCCAGTCACCACAGAGGCAGCCAACTACGAATACAGTATTGAGGCGCGCTGAGTGTGCGGCAGATATGCGGCAGATATGCGGCAGACTGCTGTGGGCATTGGGTTATCGGGTGATTGGGTGACTGCGCCAATCACCTGACCACCCAATCACCGAACGAAAGAGTCTTTCTGCAAAAAGTGGCCGTCCGAACTTTGATTTTTCTCACGGAATCGGCTATACTTCCCTCTGTTCGCCCCCGTGGTGGAATTGGTATACACGGCAGGTTGAGGGCCTGTGTCCTTTAGGACGTGTCCGTTCGAGTCGGACCGGGGGCACCACAACAAAAAAGGGTGGAGATGATAGCTATCATCTCCACCCTTTTTTGTTGCGGCGACTGGGGATCAGAGACCGGCAACATTTCGTCCAGTCACCAGTCGCTAATCCCCCAGTCCCCAATTTACCGCAAAATTTACCGCAAATGGGGGAACGCATCAGCGCCCGCATAGAGCGCCATCACATCCAACTCTTCCTCGATGCGGATCAACTGATTGTACTTAGCAACCCGGTCGCTGCGGGCCGGTGCGCCGGTCTTGATCTGCCCGGCGTTGAAAGCCACCGCCAGATCGGCAATCGTCGTGTCTTCGGTCTCGCCGGAGCGGTGGCTGACCACCGCGGCCCAGCCGGCTCGCTGGCTCATATCGATGGCCGCGATGCTTTCGGTCAGCGTGCCAATCTGATTGACTTTGCAGAGCAGCGCGTTGCAGGCTTTCTCCGCAATCGCCCGCTGGATGCGGGTTACATTCGTCACCAGCAGATCGTCGCCCACCAATTGCATCCGGCTGCCCAACTTCTGGTAGAGTAGCTTCCAGCCGTCCCAGTCGTCCTCGGCCATGCCATCTTCCAAAGAAATAATCGGGAAGCGGTTGGCCCAATCCACCCACAGATCGACCAATTCCGCGCTGGAGAGGCTGCGCCCTTCGATCTCCAGTTTGTACAGCCCGGTCTTGGGATCGTAGAGTTCGGTCATAGCCGGGTCCAGGGCGATGAAGACATCCTCGCCGGGACGGTAGCCCGCCTTCTCGATGGCGGTCAGGATGACTTCCACGGCTTTGGCGTTGCCGCCCAGGCTGGGGGCAAAGCCGCCCTCGTCGCCCACATTCGTGCTTTGGCCCATATCGTGCAGGACTTTCTTCAACGACTGATAGATTTCCGACCCCCAGCGCACGGCTTCGGCGAAGGAGTCTGCACCCACGGGCATGACCATAAATTCCTGGAAGTCCGTGCTGTTGACCGCGTGCTTGCCACCGTTGAGAATGTTCATCATCGGCACGGGCAGTGTGCGGCTGCTGACACCGCCCAAATAGCGGTAGAGGGGCAGACCCACGGCCTCTGCCGCCGCCTTCGCCACGGCCAGACTGATGCCCAGAATGGCGTTGGCCCCCAGATTGCCTTTGTTCTCCGTGCCGTCCAGTTCCATCAGATATTCGTCGATGGCGATCTGGTCCAGCGCATCCATTCCGATCAGTTCGTCGGCCAGGGTCTCGTTGACATTCTCCACCGCCTTCAGCACACCTTTGCCACCGTAGCGTTTCTTGTCGCCGTCGCGTAGCTCCACGGCCTCGTGCGCGCCAGTGCTGGCCCCGCTGGGCACAGCCGCCCGCCCCATCGCCCCGCTGGAGAGTACCACTTCCACCTCCACCGTCGGGTTGCCCCGACTGTCCAGCACTTCCCGGCCTATGATGCCTTCGATAATTGTCATTGGATTGTCTCCGTTACTGTAGAGTTGTATTGTTGAATTGATTGGCTGCATTCGTTGACGCGGTGTGCCAAAAGCTAAGCCGCCGCCATCCTTTACTATAGCCTAGTGCATCATCCAGCCTAAATTACCGGATCATTCCCTATCGCTAAACCTGAATTTTTAGCGTGGGTGACGCACTAGACGAAGAGAATTGACAACGATTGAGGGGGTGAAAAAGTATGCAGAAGTTGCAAAGCGTAGCTTGCTTCGAAGAAATAGCGTTTCGATTACCGCACAAGACCGTTATAGGCAGCGGCAGAGAAAGTGCTGGTGTCGTCCTCGCGCATCACAGCTACAATGGGGCCATCAGCTTGCAGCAGAATCGAGCCTGTCCAGCCAGAACCCAGAGAGCCTTCACCGCTCTGGTGATAGCCGGCGGAGGCGTGAGCCGCGAGCGAAATGTTCGGGCCACTCCATTTGACAGAGCCATCTGTGTTGTAATAGGTGCGCTGGACCGTGACTGAGCTACTGCCGGGGTTGAGGACGATAAAGCCGGTGGTGCGGCTGCCGTCGTAGCGGGCCGCCCGGGGCAACAGAACTGTGGAGCCAAAACTGCCTGTGGACCCGGTGTATTCATACACGTCGTCCGCATCGGCGACCTGGGCAATGGCCGCCAGGGGCTGATTGTCCAAACTCTCGACCCGGATGCTGCCCACCCAGCCATCCGGCAAGGTGGAGAGATTGGGCAGCCAGAGACCGTTCGCCTGGCCGGATGCCAGGGTGGGAAAGGTATAGGTGTTGGGATATGTGAGATTGCCTGCCCGATCGTAGAAGAAGAGTTTGACGTTGTTGTTCCCGCTGCCCAGATTCTGCACCACCACGCCGCTGCTGGTGTTCCATTTGTTCTTGTAGGCCGCGGGCAAATAGAGTACCGTCTGGCCGGTGGCGGTAGCAACCGCGCTGCGGGCGTTGGTGGCTGTGGGATTGTCGGCCAGCACCTGGGCGGCGATGGGCTGATTGTCTGAGACGATACGGGCCGAGCCAAGCCAGGGGCTGGGCAGGGAAGAGACACAACTGCTCGCTGTTTTGGACAAGCGCCCGCCGGGGTTGATGGAGAAGGAACAGTTGCCGCTGGGGTAGCCTGCTCGTCCCACCAGATAGAGTGTGCCGCTGGCTGTGGCGCTGCCGGTATTCTGGATGAAAAGGGTGGAGTTGTAGTTCCAGGCGTTGTGGTAGGGGGCCGGAGCGTAGAGGGTGGTGGCCGCATACTCCACCGCCGGGTCGCCGACTGTGCCGGGGTTGCTGCCGCTGGCGGCGTAGGCCCGGTTGCCTTGTCGGGTGACGATAGAGACGGAGAGGTCCTCGCTGCCGTCTACGATGGCGCTGCCCTCAAAATTCGAAGGTGGTGTGTGAGAACAGGTGGCGTTGGGCGCGAGTAGACAGTCATCCTTGCTGCCGGCGATATAGTTGCCAGCGTTATCCAGATAGATGACGCTGACCCGCCTGCCACTCGTTCCCCCGTTGCGCACGGTGATGGTGCTGAGCCAGCCGTCCTTGTTGTGCACATCGGGCAAGTAGGTTTCTTTGCCTGTGTAGACGTTGATATTCAGATCGTCAAAGTAATTGACTGCCATGTAGTAGCCATTATTGGTGCCGGTTTGATGAGCTACCATTATCCCATAGGCAGTATTGCCACTAAACCACGGTCCTCCACTATCACCCGGTTCAGCCATATCGACGATTGGATTCCATACGCGGATGTAAGTTGCAGTCGATCCCGGAATAAAAGATGACAGACTGGCGTTTAGATCCATAATGTATCCACATCCATAGCCGGTCGTTCTGCCATAGTGGCAAACCCACTCGTTGACATATTGATACGAGCGGCTCTTGGTAGCATTTACCAGATAGTTGCCTGAGCCGTTAAAATACCAGTTTCTCACCGTGAAAGCGGGTGCCGTGTGCCACTGCACATCGGTGGATCCTCCAAAAGCTGTCGCCTGATGTGGCAGAACGCTGGCACTATATTTGAAGTCAAGTTCAGGAGTTGGTGGCGTATTTCCACAGTGACCGGCTGTCGAAATACCCAGCTCTCTTTCATAGTGCTGTACGGAAAAACCGGTTGTACAAATGACGTTATCGAAGGAGAGGCCAGCATAGATATCGGCTACAGGTTCAGCCAGCCGTTCGACCGTGATTACTTCAACGTGTGCGGGTAGTTGAATATCCCGCTTCTGCAATTCTGCATCAAACCGCTCGCGCTCGCTCACCTTTAACTCAACCCGTTCCAGGGACATATCGATACCTGAATCCACTTGAACATCGATATCGCTGATAAGCGCCAGCGCTACTTCCTGCTCTGTCACCAGCGATGCCAGGGAAACGGTTGCGGGATGTATTTCAACCAGACTCTCCAGTGGGCCGTTTTCAATGTAGGGTTGGATGATGTTCTCTCCATCCCGAATAAACGCGGCAATCACCTTGAAGGCTGGCGTATGCTCGACCCAGAGTCCTGCGAATAGCTCTCCTTCATGAGTACTTAACTGCTCATTCAGATCGCCAATTTCGTCCTGCAATGCCAAACGATAGGTGGCCTCGTCCAGATCGACACCCACGGTATTGGCATACTCCTCTGCATCTCGATTTTGGCTGTCCCCCGCTGGTGAAGGGCCAGGTTCTTGCGCAGCCACAGGTATCGAAATCAGGGCAAAAATGATTAATAACGTGAATGCACGTAGATAGCGCGATATGAGAGTATCCTTTCAGATGAGATTGAAGTTGGGGAAATCTTTGCGGATCACTTTTGTGGGAGAAAAACTAACGTTTGTCCCGTCTCAGTTCGTAATGTTAGTGTGTTCCCTTCAATACCATAATGCGAAGTATGCCTAAGAATTTCATAGTATTGCTTTTCCTGTTCCATGATGCTTTCGGGTAAGCAGCCCGCTGCTGATGCAATTAACTGAAATCGGTTGATTTCCAATCCATTGCTCGTAATCTCATATGGCACGCCATAACCGTTACAGCCCGTGTGCCCTTTGAGCATACGACCCGCGTTGGGATCGAGTGCGAACTCGAGAGTCACCTTTACATCGGTCAGGGCTGGTTCGCCATTGATGGACTGGAGTACCCATACGGTCTCCTCCAGTTGTTGTTGCTCAGGGGTCTTTGTTACCGTCACTTCTGCGGTCAATGTGGCTGCCACAACTTCCCGGCTGGGGGAAGTGGTCAAACCCTGGCAGCCCACCAATACAATCATTGCCAGGACAACCCCCGGTAGAAACCACAACCAACGCATCAAACTCTTCTGTTTTTGGGGAAGCATAGCCAGTTCCTTTCGTGTGAATCCGTGCGGACACAACCAACGAAGTAGTCAAAAGGGGAAATCGGCTGACTGCTCGCAAAACGAATCAACCGATAGGACTATTGAACCACAAAATGGGGGGGGTGTCAAGTGTTTGTAATGTTGAATTTTACACAAAAATGCAAACTGACGCGTCACCCCCCTCCTCCCCTCCTCCTGTCCTCCCTTCCTCTTCCCTCCCTTCCTCACCCATTTGTGATATAATATGCCCATCCGTCACCCAATCCGTACCCCAAGGAAACTCGCGTGACCCGCACCCGCCCCGCCATCTATCTGGACCATTCGGCCACCACGCCTTTGCGCGACGAAGCCCTGGCCGCGATGCAGCCCTACTTCGCCGAATTCTACGGCAACCCGTCCAGCATCCACTGGGCGGGCCGCCGGGGACACGCCGGGCTGGACGGGGCGCGGCGCACAGTGGCCGGGATTTTGGGCGCAAAGGCCAGCGAAATCGTCTTCACCGCCAGCGGCACAGAGAGCGACAACGCGGCCCTGCGCGGCATTGCCCTGGCCCGACGCAAACAGAGCGGGGCCAACCGCGTCGTCGTCAGCCCCACCGAGCACGCAGCCATCCAGCGCACCGCCGAAGATTTGCGCGACAACTACGGCTTCGACCTCACCCTTCTGTCTGTGGACGGCGACGGGCAGGTCTCACCGGATGACGTGGCCGCACTATTGAGCGAGGATGTGGCGCTGGTCAGCGTCCTTTACGCCAACAACGAAGTGGGGACGATTCAGCCCATCGCTGAAATCGGCGCGCTTTGCAAAGCCGCGGGCGTACCCTTTCACACGGATGGGGTGCAGGCCGCGGGCAAATTGCCGTTGGATGTCAACGCGCTGGGCGTGGATGCCCTCAGCCTGAGCGCGCACAAATTCTATGGGCCAAAGGGCGCGGGCGTCTTTTATCTGCGCCAGGGCACGCCCTATCAGCCAACTGTCACCGGGGGCAGCCAGGAGGGGGGACGGCGGGCGGCGACGGAAAATGTGCCGTCGATTGTGGGGTTGGCCGCCGCGCTGGAACTGGCCGAAAGCGAGCGGGCAAGCGAAATGGCCCGCCTGCAAATCCTGCGCGACCGGCTGATCGGCGGCATTTTGGAAAGGGTGGAAGGCATCCGACTCACCGGCTCATCCGCACACCGCCTGCCCAACCACGCCAGCTTTGTGCTGGAAGGGCTGGAAGCCGAAGGGGTGCTCATCGGCCTGGATATGGCGGGCATTGCGGCCAGCAGTGGCAGCGCCTGTTCCAATGCGTCTCAGCGGCCCAGCCACGTGCTGGAAGCCATGGGTGTGCCCCCATCCGACCTCTACGGCGGTCTGCGCTTGACCCTGGGGCGCAGCAACACACCCGAACAGATGGATTTCGTCGTGGAACAGTTGGCCCGCATCGTCGCCACCATCCGCGGCGGGGGATAAGAAGAAAATGGTACACGGATTTGCACGGATTCAAGTCTTGTGGACTCTGTGTTCAATTTGAATCCGTGTAAATCCTGCCTTTCCGTGCAAATCCGTGTCCTTTTTTTACAGTAAGGCCACCCAATGACAGCCGTGAAGCCACCCCTGAATATAGACGAATACCGGCTTTCCCTGCCCCGCTTGCTCTCGCTGGACCTGCCGTCGGTGGTGAGTGCTGTTTTGCTGGTCGCTGTCCTGCTGGTAACAATTTCCGCGACTGGTCTCGGCTATCTGCCTCTGGGCTTTGGGCGCATCGTCTTTTCCGGGACCGAAGTGCTGACGATTCTCATTTTTGCACTCGCCATCACCCTTTTGGCCGGCCCCCTATTGGTCATGCGTATTCTCCATTTTCGCTCGATTCTGCGCCAGGGCGTCGTTCTTTACGGGCAGGTCATTCGCCGCACCGTCACCTTTACCGAATACCGGGTCGATTACGTCTTTCAGCACCACTACCAGCCCTTTCAGCAGCGCAACGCCGTACGCCGCCAGCGCCACATCGAGGCTCGCCCCAGCCTGGAACCGGGCAGCGTAGTAGCGGTTTTCGTCCACCCTTACCTGCCCGAACGTTCTCTGCTCATCGAACTCTACCGAGTCTAGCCAATGCCTCCAACCTCCTCGCCGCCTATCGTGCGTTTTCCCAAATTGCGGGAGGTGAATGTTCGCCCCCAGCGCCAGAACGGCCACGCCTACTATCTCCTGCAAGACCCGTTCGATCTGTTCGACGATTCGCTGCTTGTGCCCCAGGCGTTTGGCCCGCTGCTCTCTTTGTGTGATGGCAGCCTGACCGACGCCTCGGCCATCCGCCGCGCCCTGGCCCAACGTTATCAGATTTCTGTCGATGTGGAGACGATCGGGGAGATTCTGGCCGCGCTGGACGAGGCCTGTCTGTTGGAAAACGAGCGATCTGCCGCTGCCTTGGCCCGCAAAGTGGAAGCCTATCGGGCGCTGCCTGCCCGCCCCACCTCCCACGCGGGGCTGGCCTATCCCGACGATCCGGCTGCGCTGACCCGGCTGCTGGACGGCTATGTGGATGCACCCATCGGCCCGCGGGGTGTGGATGACACGGCTGGCCGTCACGGCTCGACCGACCTGCGGGAGGTGACGGGCGTCTTCAGCCCCCACATCGACTATCAGCGCGGCGGGCCTGTCTATGCCCGCACATGGCAGGCCGCGGCGCAAGCAGCCCAGTCCGCTGAACTGGTCATCCTTATCGGCACGGACCACTACGGCAGCGATCTATTCACTCTCACCCGTCAGAGCTATGCCACCCCCTTTGGCGTTCTGCCCACGGACACGGCTGTCGTGGATGATCTGGCTCAGGCCGTGGGCGAGGATGCCGCCTATGCCAGTGAACTCCGTCACTTGCAGGAGCATTCGTTGGAATTGGTGGCCGTCTGGCTGCAACACTCACGCCGGGGCAAACCGGTGGCGCTGGTTCCTGTGCTGGTGGGCGGGCTGCACAACTTCTT
>Ga0335396_10005776_pt1 | contig 12602 bp, 14 predicted proteins | sample FRY02_FD_205743 | JGI IMG/M metagenome (GOLD analysis project Ga0335396, IMG submission 205743) | Freshwater microbial communities from Lake Fryxell liftoff mats and glacier meltwater in Antarctica - FRY-02 (spades assembly) (version 2) | ecosystem: Environmental > Aquatic > Freshwater > Ice >... | reverse complement strand
TCTCAAGCTCTTGTATGGCGTGGACCAATGGCATCAAAAGCGGTTGTCCAATTGTTTCAAGAAGCCGATTGGGGAGAATTAGATTATATGATTATTGATTTACCTCCCGGAACCGGTGATATTCATTTATCGTTGGTTGGTGCCGTTCCTCTGAATGGAGTTGTAATTGTAAGTACTCCTCAATTTGTGGCATTGGCAGATGCTAAAAAAGGGGTTGGAATGTTTCAGATGCCGTCAATTAATGTACCTGTTTTAGGCATTGTAGAAAACATGGCTTATTTCAGTCCGCCCGATGAGCCAGAAAAACGCTATTATATTTTTGGTAAAGACGGAGCAAAAAAACTTGCAGAAGAATTAGGAGTTCCGTTATTAGGCGAAATTCCATTGGTGCAAAGTATTTGTGAAGCTGGTGATGCAGGTCGTCCGGCTGTAATGCAAGACAACACACCACAAGCTATTGCCTATATGGAAATGGCAAAAAAGGTGGCACAACAAGTGTCTATACAAAATGCAAAAGCACCAGCTCAAGTGGCAGATGTTAAATGGTAAATCTTAAATAAAAAAATAAAAAAATGAACGCACCAATCACAGTTTATACCGAAATGACGCCTAATCCAGTTACAATGAAATTTGTACTGAACTTTTTATTAATTGATGAGGAAGGTCAGAGCATTGAATTCCGCACAAAAGAAAAGGCAGCCATTTCTCCTCTTGCCACAAAAATATTTGAACTCCCTTATGTCAATGGCGTTTTTATTGCTTCCAATTTTATTACCGTTACCAAGAATAAAAGCTCTGAATGGATTGAGATTATGCCGGAAATTAAGGAGCTAATTAAAGCAAAGCTTGCCCTAAAAGAACCTCTTCTCACCGCTCAGTTTTTCCCAGAAGAATCACAAGCACCCATAAACAGTTCTGGAGATATTGAACAAAAAATCATTGCAATTCTTGATGAATATATTCGCCCAGCCGTTGAAGGAGATGGTGGTGCCATTCATTTCAAATCTTTTGAAAACGGAACAGTAACTGTGACGCTCAAAGGTTCTTGTCACGGTTGCCCTTCTACCAATACAACTTTGAAAATGGGTGTTCAAAATATACTGCGAGAAATGCTTCCCGAAGTAAAAAATGTAGTTACAGAAACGGTATAAAAGCAGTTAAATAGTTGAAAAGTTAGAAAGTTGGTTTTAAAATAAACCGATTATGAAAACTAACTTCCTAACATTAAAAACTTTAAAACTTTAAAACTTTAAAATAAAAAAATATCAAATAACATGTCAAATAAAAGGGTAAATGACTGGTCAAATAAGATTATTGAAATATCAGAAGAGCCAAGGAAACCAAAGCCAGATTGGTTGAGAGTAAAATTGCCAATGGGAGAAGAATATAAAAAGGTTCGAGAAATCGTATCCACTCATAAATTGCATACCATCTGTGAAAGCGGCAGTTGTCCTAATATGGGCGAATGTTGGGGAGCAGGTACAGCCACATTTATGATTCTCGGAAATATATGTACTCGCTCTTGCGGATTTTGTGCTGTTTCAACTGGCCGTCCATTGCCTCCTGACCCAAAAGAACCTGACCGGATAGCAGAATCCGTGGTACTGATGAATATAAAACATTGTGTAGTTACCTCGGTTAACAGAGATGATTTAAAAGATGGCGGCTCTATTATTTGGGCGGAAACTATCTATGCGATACGCAGAGAGAGCCCTCAAACAAAATTTGAAACGCTTATCCCTGATTTTATGGGAAAATGGGAAAACCTACAGCGTATTATAGATGCACATCCTGACATGGTTTCTCATAATACGGAAACCGTTCGAAGGCTAGTACAACAAGTTCGTGTTCAGGCAAAATATGATAGAAGTATGGAGGTTTTGAAGCGATTGAAAGATGCAGGGATGAAAACAAAATCAGGAATTATGCTTGGATTAGGAGAAACCGAGCAGGAGATTTATGAAACAATGGATGATTTACGAGCAGTAGGCTGTGATGTATTAACAATGGGACAATACCTGCAACCAACAAAACAACATTTGCCGGTTGTAGAATTTATTCACCCCGATGTATTTGCTAAATATAAGGAGATAGGCCTTGAAAAAGGTTTTCGTTATGTGGAAAGCGGCCCTATGGTCCGTTCATCGTATCATGCCGAAAAACATATTTTTTAACTAATAATATGCAATCTGCTAATCTGTAACTTGGAAAACTTTAAACTTTTAAATTTTGAATCATGACTGAAATACTAGATTCCTTCGGTAGAACATTTAAAACATTAAGGGTTAGCTTAACCGATGTATGTAATTTGGCATGCGTATATTGTGTGGATCCTGCACCCAAAACAGATACTATTATTGAGGAGCCAATACAAAAAACCGCACTAACTATTGATAAATTTGTTGAAGTTGTCAAGGTATTACACAATATACTTCAACTGGAAAACATACGCTTAACCGGAGGAGAACCTACGCTTTACAGACAACTTATTCCTATGCTAGAGAGCTTAGGCACGTTGAACATACCAATGAAGATGACTTCCAATGGCTTTTTATTGAGTCATAAAGCAATAGAATTAAAGCGGGCAGGATTAACGGATATAAACATTTCATTAGACGCTATTGACCCTACCGTTTCTTTCAAAATGAGCAAACGCAGAAACCTTCACAAAATCCTTGATGGAATTGAAAAATCAATCGAGGTGGGTTTAAAAGTGAAAATAAATTGTGTAGTTATGAAAGGCATGAACGACAATCAGATACTTCCTTTAATTGCATATTGCCGAGAAAGAAGTATTACCATCCGTTTTCTGGAACTGATGCAAATGGGGCATCTTTATGAGAATTTTCAAAAATTTTTCTTTCCAGAAGAGCAGATTTTAAAAACAATTTCAGAGCAATACACTATTGTTGCTATTCCAAGAGAGGAGAATGCCACAGCAAAATATTGGATTACAGACGACCAGTATAAAATTGGCATCATAAGCAATGAATCAGACCCTTTTTGTAACGACTGCGACAGGTTGCGATTAGATAGTTATGGAAACATTTTTGGATGTTTGAGTAGTAACAATGCTATTAATATTTCTGATTGCATCACTGATGGTACAGATGTTACCAATCGATTAGTACAAGCGCTGGCACAAAAGCAAATGAAATTTTCGGGAAGCAAATTGTCTATGCTGCATATTGGAGGATAGTCTTTAAGTAAAATTAAAAACCATTTTAAAAACTTTACAGAGTTTATTAAGGTTCTCTTTAAAACCTTGAATTTATTTTAATTCTTAAATCTCACACTATGTATCCAGAACAATTAGTAATGCCAATGAAGGAAGAACTTACCTCTGTTGGTTTTGAAGACCTTCGCAATGCTGCGGAAGTAGATGCTGCCGTTAATTCAAAAGGCACCGTTTTAGTGGTTGTTAATTCCGTTTGCGGATGTGCTGCTGGTGCGGCACGACCAGGAGTAAAACTTTCATTGGACACAACCAAACGCCCTGACCGGATTACAACTGTGTTTGCAGGCTTTGACACCGAAGCTGTTGAAGAGGCACGCAAACATTTTTTTCCTTATCCTCCTTCATCGCCTTGTATAGCCTTGTTCAAAGATGGAGAATAGGTTCATTTTGTAGAACGCCACCATATTGAAGGAAGATCCAAAGATTTGATTGCCGAAAACCTAAAAGCCGCTTATGAGGAGTATTGTTAATAATAAAACTAAATTACTATACATTTTTTATTGATATATTATTTTAGAATATGTAAAAGTCCCGTAGGGACGAAATATATGTCGTCCCTACGGGACTTATAGGCATTGGTGTATTTGACATCTACCAATATATCGTTCCTACTGAACTAAAAAACGTATAGGTAGTTTACAATAAAACTAAAAAAATGATAAACTTCAAAGATATGCCAATGCATTCACGAGTATGGATATACCAATCCATCCGTGAGTTTTCTGAAAATGAAATTACGCAACTAAAAACTAAAGCAGAACGTTTTATTTCTGAGTGGACTTCGCACGGAAAAACGATGAGCGCTTGTATTGAAATCTTTCACAACCGTTTTATTATAGTATGTGTAGACGAAACAACGGCTTCCGCCAGCGGATGCGGAATAGACAAGTCGGTGAAATTTATTCAGCAATTGGGAAAAGAATTTAATACTTCCCTTCTGGATAGAATGAATGTTGCTTACAGACAGCCACGCCTGAATGACGAAGCAGGAGAAGGGAAAATTATTTCCTGTCATATTTCTGAACTCAAAAATTTGATTACATTTACGGAAGGACAGACTGGCATAACTGTATTCAATAACCTGGTAAATACCAAAGAAGAGTTGGAGAAAAATCGGGAAGTTTCCTTGGGAAAAAGTTGGCAATACGAAAAATTAAAATGAACATTAAAAAAAATATAGTTGTTATTGGAGGCGGTTTTGCCGGTTTGCAATTCATTCAAAATCTCAATGTGAATGATTTTAATGTATTGCTTTTAGACAAATTAAATCACCATCAATTTCAACCGTTGTTTTATCAGGTTGCCACCGCTCAATTAGAGCCATCAAGTATTTCATTCCCGTTCAGGAAAATATTTCAGCAAAAAAAAAACGTTCAAATACGAATGGCTGAGGTAGTAGAAATTAATACCGATTCGAATACCGTTATTTCCACTATCGGAAATTTCCAATACGACTACTTGGTAATTGCATCAGGATGCAAGACCAATTTTTTTGGCAACAATGAAATCATGAAAAATGCATTAACGTTAAAAACAACCTACGATGCCATCATGATAAGGAATCATATATTGCTAAATTTTGAACAAATTATTTCTGCTCCTGAAACTGAAAAAGAAAGCTTGCTCAATATTGTAATTGTGGGTGCCGGACCAACGGGTGTTGAATTGGCAGGTGCATTTGCTGAAATCAAAAAAAATATTTTACCAAAGGATTATCCAAGTATTGATTTTTCAAAGTTGAATATCATTTTGATTGAAGGCAGTAAACACACCTTGAGCAGTATGAGTAGTAATGCTCAAGATGCTTCACAAGAATATTTGGAACAACTAGGTGTTGTGCTTTATACGGAGGTATATGTGAAAAATTATGATGGGGAATTGGTAACTTTAAGTAATGGAATGCTGATAAAAAGTAAAAATTTAATTTGGGCAGCAGGCGTTATTGGTAATATGATACATGGGTTAAAGGAGGATGTGTTTGCGCCTGGCAATAGAATAAAAGTGGGTCGTACAAACGCTGTTTTAGGATTATCAAACGTTTTTGCCATTGGCGATATGGCTTATATGCAAACGCCAAAATATCCCAATGCACATACGCAATTAGCGAATGTTGCTATCAATCAAGCAAAAAATTTGGCTAAGAATTTTAAAGCAATCATTGCTAATAAACCACTTCGTGATTTTGAATATAAAGACCTTGGTTCAATGGCTACAATAGGAAAAAACAAAGCTGTAGTTGACTTGCCGTTTATAAAATTTAAAGGATATTTTGCTTGGTATGTTTGGATGTTTGTGCATTTAATGCTAATTTTGAGCGTGAGAAACAAACTGATTATATTTATCAACTGGGCTTGGAATTATTTTACAAAAGATACTTCGTTGCGATTAATACTTTCACAAAAAACAAAATAATGAAAAGTAGGATTGAACAATTACACCAATTTTTAAAGGATGATAGCAACGACTCTTTTCTGAAATACGCATTGGCATTAGAATATGTTAGGGTTAAAGAAAATGATATTGCGAGAGATTGCTTTTTGAAATTGATAAAGGAGGATAAAAATTATGTAGCGAGCTACTATCAATTGGGGAAATTATATGAGTCGCTAAATGAAGTAGAGAAAGCAATGGAAATTTATAAAAATGGAATTGAGATTGCGAAAAAAATTAAGGACACAAAAACGCTGTCAGAATTACAGGAAGCTTATAATATGCTGGTAGAAATTGATGACTAATTATAGTTAAAAGGTTAAGAAATTCTCTTAAATGTGAAACTTTAAAACTCTTAAACTTTTAAAAAACACTCCCGAAAGGGACTCAAAATATAGGTTAATATGGAAAATTTTTCAATAAAAGGTTCTTCTGTCTCAGGAAAAATCAAAAGTAACGACTCGTGCCTTACGTATGGTCGCAGTCAATCCGATGTATACGACTGGCTATCGGACATTGTTATGCCAGCTGATTATAAAGTTTGCAATATTATAGAGGTTAAATTTAAAGGATCCCGTAAGGAATTTTATCTTAATTCTCAAAATATATCTTTCAAAAATGGAGAATTGATTGTTGTGGAGGGCAATATGGCTGGTCATGATGTTGGTCATGTTTCCTTAACCGGAGAACTGGTACGTATGCAACTCAAAAAAAAGAAGGTACATACGGAGGACGTAGTTAAAAAAATATATCGCAAAGCCACTCTTGATGATACAACTAAATGGAAGCTGGCAAAAGAGATGGAATTAGATACTTTGTATAAAGCAAGGGTCATAGCTAAAGAGCTTGGCATATCTATGAAACTAACCGATGTAGATTACCAAGGCGATAAAACTAAAGCCACATTTTATTACACCGCCGAAGGGCGTGTGGATTACCGAGAGTTAATTCAACAGCTGTCCAAAGCCTTTCATATCCGTATAGAAATGCGTCAAATAGGGACACGTGAAGAAGCCAGTCGCATAGGTGATATTGGTCCTTGTGGAAGTTATTCGTGCTGCCATACTTGGTCTACTAATTTTAAAACTGATTCCCCTTTTGCAACTCGTTATCAAAATATTTCTAGGCGAGAAGGCACTAAATTTGAATGCTACATCAACGATGAAGCAGAGAATGAAGACGGCACTAAATCGGATGATATGAAGGATAAGGTGCAAGGAAGAAATAAATCTTTAGTTGACAAGACATTGTTTTATGCAAATGTTGTCGGCCAAGATAGCATAACCCGTTTTGATACTAAAGGTAGTAAGCGTAAAAAAAACAATCCTAAGGATAAAAAACAACCTATAAGAATAATTGCAAATCCCGCTAATAAATCAAGTTAATTAAAAAAAATAACCATGTCAGAACATATAGTTAGTTTAAGTTGGAAAAATGAGTCGGAAGATTTCTCTTATAAAAATTATGATCGTACGCATAACTGGAAATTTGAAGGCGGCACTGTTGTCAAGGCATCTGCGGCTCCCGAATATCTTGGCAAAAAAGAATTTGTAAATCCCGAAGAAGCTTTTGCCGCCTCTTTGGCAAGTTGTCACATGCTAACCTTTCTTGCTATTGCATCAATAAAAAAATATACCATAGAAACGTATGAAGATAGGGCAGTAGCGATATTAGAAAAAAACGAAAAATCAAGAATGGCTGTAACAAAACTTTATCTAAGACCAAAAATAACCTTTACGGGAAATAACATTCCTGATGAAACTATAATTGATGAAATGCACCACCGTGCACATACGGAATGTTTTATTGCAAACTCGGTTTTAACCGAGATAATTATTGAACCGGTGTTTTGATTAAATTTTCTAATTAAAAATTCATTCAATTAATTTTAATTTAACGGTATCTCTAGCTCTTTTCTGCGCTAAAATTGCAATTGACTTTTCCGTAAGTTGAAAAATTCTTGGATATCCGCCAGTAAACATGACAATGTCAGCCGCTTGTTTCCGTCTTTCGATATGCAAAATTCCTGCGTTTTTTGCATCCAAATGTTCAAAAGCCTTCATATACTCTATCCTAATTTCTTTTGGAATTTTTCATTTTTTTTTGTCTAATGGAGTATTTTCTTTACTGACGATTTGTAAATCGCTAATCAAAATAAGTTTCCAAAAACTCTAAATCAAAAAGTGTAAACTTAGTTATTTTAGCATATTCAATGTATCGTAATTTAAATACGTTTTTTTCTTCAAGTTGCGTTGCTAAATGATACCCAGTTATTGCGTAAAAAATGACATAATAATCAGTATAACTCGGACTATATTTAGTTGTATTAGAGTCTAAATTGTTAAAAATGTGATTAGCTCTTTTTAAATCATTATTTTTATAACATACCATAACATCTATAAGATTATAAATAAATAAATCCAAGTAGGAATGTAAATGAAGCTTATCTATAATGTACTCAAAATAGTTTTCTAATAAATAATTAAGATTTTCTATTTTTTTTATAAGTAAAAGGGCATGAATAAATTCATGAAAATATTGTCTAATGTGTGTCTCAGTTTTAATCAAAGACAAAAATTTACTCCAAACTATTTCTTCCGTTTCTTTACAATTTTCTTGTTCAGCATAAAGCATTTGATAACCATAGTATCTTCCAATAAGTACATCGGGAAAGGTGTGTAATTCGTCTAAATTAAGATAGGTAATTTCTGGAATTTTATTTGCTTTATTTAAACACAACTTTAAACCATTTATAAGATTTAGAAACAATCTTTCTTCATTAGTAAGTGATAGTTTTTGTATCTCTGTAAGAATAGCACCATAACGTTTATTCAGCCCCATTACATCTATATAAATGTAAATCACATTGTCCCTAAAGTTTTTATTCACTAGTAATTTGTCAATTTTACTGATAAAATTCGTTTTCGGTATTGAATACAAAAAGATAAAAATTAGGTAAGCAGTATTGGTTTGAAAGTGATTTATCGGATCATCTTTTTTCAAAAGCGTTATATTGTTATCATCAAAAAGTGCTACAATGTAGTCCCATTTTTCATGATGAAAAGCATGCTCGAATAAGGAAACGAAAATGTGGTTGGATTCAGATGTAGCTATCATCAAACTTAAAAACTTAAATTCATCAGCACTAATTGTTTCTTTAAATTTTAGCTTTTGAATTTCAGCATCTACAAGCCATTTTTCATAATTATTTTTTTGCTTTACATAATCCAAAAACGATTTGTAATCCAAAAACCTTGCTAACACATCTAAAGTTGCATTATTAGCTTTGCGCATAGGTATCAAGTTCCAAAAACGACGCAAGGTACTCAAGCTAATATTCTCAATATTATTTTCCTGTAAAATTTTAAGAAGCAACATAGCATCTGTTGTAGACACTATTTTAAAACCTATACGCTTTTCAATATCGATGCGTAAATGGGTATAAAAGTTATTCATATAAAAAAGAGACAAAATCCAATAAACATGATAATAAATCCTAAAATAGCAAGAGGTTTAATGGTTTCTTTTGTGATAAAAACACCTATCACAACAGTAAGTAATGGCGTTAACAAACCTATTAAAGCAGCATAAAAAGGATTTGTTGCTTTCAAACCTTGCAAGTTTAATAACACTGCGGCACTTATAGGAACTGCAAGCAGCAGGTATTGCGACCAATGAAGCTTAAACTCAATTGCAACTATTTTTTTACCATTTGCTTTTAATACCAAAATACTAGATATTAAAAGCACGACTATTTCTTGTACAAATGCCAATTCAATACTACTAACTTTGGTTAAATAAGTCCATTGTAAAAAAACCAAACCACTAAAAAAGACATGAGCCAAAATAAAATAGACATGTGCTTTAATCTGATTTTTGACATCTCCAGTATTATAAAATTGATAATAAGAAAAAGTAAGATAGCCCAATGCTATAAATGCTAATGATAAAACATTATGCTGCAAATCCATTATATTTTTATATTGAGTAACAATGCCAATGCCAAATGCAGTTAACAAGCTGTACACTGAAAATTGTAAAATAGTACCGTATTTAAAACCTAACACTAAAAAATACAATCCGACAAAGCCAACTATGCTTACATAAAACACCTCTACCAAAACAGCGCTATGAGTTGGGAGTGAATAAAGAGAAACAGCAAGCAGATAAATGATAGCAACCAACAGCGTTGTAAAAACTGCCCTATTGCGTATTAACTCAAAAGTATTTATCCGTTGTGCATAGATAGACCATAACACATTGTTTATCGAAAATAAAACAACACTGGTTAATAAATAAATCATAAAACAAATATATTAAAAGTGAACACTATATGAACACATAAATTGTATTTTTTTAAATAATATTGTAAAAGTGTTAGAAATTAACAATATGAGCTCAATTACAGACAAACCAATCAGTAAAAAAGGAGAGGACCTTCTGAAAGTAGAAAAATACAGCAAAGCTTTATCTAATTTTATTACAAGGAGTGATACTCCGATAACTATTGGGCTACAAGGCGAATGGGGCACTGGTAAAACTTCCTTAATGTCCTTACTACTTGAAGATTTCAACACTATGAACATTGCTTGCTCATGGGTAAACACATGGGAATATAGCATGTTTAAAGGTGCTAATGAGACGACGCCTGGCGTCTTGAGAGGAATGCTAGAAAAATTAAAGGAAGCATGCCAAGCGAGAGGAATATGGACTTTACAAGATGAAAGTCAAGAAAAGTTTAAAAAAGCAGCACGGTTTTTAGGAGGTCTTGCGAATCAAATTATTGTAAGCCAAATAGGTATTAATGTTAAAGAAGCTACCGAAGGTATAAATCGCGAATCGACAACAAATGCAGAAATTGCACAAATAAAAGCATTAATTACTAGTATTATTAATGATTTAATAGACGACCCGAAGAACCCCGTAAAGAAAGTAGTTTTTTTTGTAGACGACTTAGATAGAATTCCACCTGGAGATGCTGTTGAAGTACTGGAAGCATTAAAAAATATTTTCGATATTCCTAATTGCGTTTTCATTCTTGCCATCGATTATGATGTAGTAGTAAAAGGTTTAGAAAGCAAATTTGGACCAAAAACAGAAGAAAATGAAAGAGAATTTCGTTCCTTTTTTGATAAAATCATACAAGTGCCATTTTCAATGCCTGTTGGAACTTATGATATTGAAAATTTCTTGGTACAAAAGTTATCGAGTTTAAATATTACTATATCCGATGAAAATAAAGAAATTTATACAAAAACAGTAAAACATACCATAGGCTACAATCCGAGAAGTTTGAAGCGGTATTTGAATTCATTTAGCTTAATAAATCATCTCAAAGAACTAGATGAAGATGAAGATACAGAAGACGAGACCTACATGTTGTTTGCAATTCTTGGAATTCAAATTTCCTACCCTAAATTATTTAGACTAATGACCCAACTTCCTGATTTTACAAAATGGAACAAAGGATTTGCCAATAAATTTGGAGTAGAATGGGAATCTGTAAAAGAGAAACTTGAAAAGTACGGCGATAATGATTTGATTGATGAAGAATGGGAACAAGTATGTTGGGGATTTTGCCAAACCGACACGTACTTAAGATCACGGGCTTTTTCAGCATTGGAATTAATGAATTTATTAAAAGTCAAGTATGGTGAAAATTTAGAGAATCAAATTGAAAAAGCTATGATGTTTGCAGCTATCACAAGTGTTGATGATGATATGGCAACCAAACAGGCAGTACAAAAAGTAGGAGGAAAAACTATCTATAATGGAATAGATACAAAAATTTTGCAATTAAAAGAGGAGGGATATTCTGCTGATGCGATTGAGAATTGGACTATATTTTGGGCTATTTTGAGTGATAAAGAACAGAGTAATCCAAAATTCAGAATTTCATTTGCTAAAAGTGGGTGCAGCTTTAATGATGATTCAAAGGGAAATAAAAAACAAATTTTTTATTGTGATAATCCCCAGAAGACAAATTTAGGAATGAAGGTAAATTTGAAAAGTAATTCTGGTATTGTAAAAAAATGTTATGAAACCTATAGTGTACAATACAACCTTACCGAATTAGATTCGTTTTTCATATCCAAAGAAAATGATTTGATATTAGGTCCTTTATTATTTGAAGCTTTAGGTAAAGACAAGTACAGAAATTTACTAACAGATATTGCTAAAGAAATTAATTAAAACGATAATATGTTTGATAATTTAACTGTTTCGAAACTGGGTTATTACGTCTATGCTCTACTTAATCCATTGACTAATAAAGTCTTTTATATTGGTAAAGGTATAGGTAATAGGGCATTTGATCATAAACAAGAAGTTCTTAAAAATCATAGTGATTTTGATTCTTTAAAAAAAACTGAGATAAAAGAAATTTTATATCAAAACATAGATATACAGCATTTAATTATCCGTCATGGACTTACTGAAAATGAAGCATTTTTATTAGAATCTACACTTATTGATTATCATAATACTTTTATTTCTAAACTGACCAATGAAGTTGCAGGACACGATAGTAGCTTTTATGGCATAAAGACAGCAGATGAACTTATTAGACAATACAATGCGCCAAGACTAGAAGGGCTATTGCATAATGTAATTATAATTAATATAAATAAACGGTATGCAAAAGCAAAAAATTCAAATAATGCTATTTATGAGGCTACTAAAGAATCTTGGGTCATTAGCGAAGATCGAACCAAATCTTTAGAATATGCTTTATCTGAATATCAAGGAATAATAATTGGTGTTTTTAAAATTGACAAATGGTATTCTATAAAAACGAATGACACTAAAATTAATAAAAGGTGGGGCTTTGATGGCGTAGAAGCACAACCTGATATAAAAAATCTTTATTTTAATAAATCTATTATGCATGTTAAGAAAAAAGGGGCCGCAAACCCTATTCGATATAATCTTTAAA
>Ga0335396_10005775_pt1 | contig 12602 bp, 11 predicted proteins | sample FRY02_FD_205743 | JGI IMG/M metagenome (GOLD analysis project Ga0335396, IMG submission 205743) | Freshwater microbial communities from Lake Fryxell liftoff mats and glacier meltwater in Antarctica - FRY-02 (spades assembly) (version 2) | ecosystem: Environmental > Aquatic > Freshwater > Ice >... | reverse complement strand
TGATGATTTATAATAATTTTGCAAAAAATAAAAGAAGTAAAAAAACTTCCTTAATATCTCTAAATTAGCGATGTTATAGAAGTTAAACTATACATATATACAAGTTACCTGCAAGCCTAAAAGACGACACAGTAAATATGAACGACAGAAATAAACATAAAGTGACAGAACAAATGAAACATCAGACAGCCGACCCAAAAGCCAACGCTTCTGTATTTTTATTTTTTTCCACCGCATATTTTTTAAAAACAATTTTAGCCAGCCGCACAAATGGCACAACTTGTCCCGATTTGGCGGGATTTGGTATTGCCCCGACACACAAAGCCGACCCTTCGGCAAAAAAAAAGAGCCACTTTTTGCCGTTGATTGCAAAAAAAATATTAATATTACAAATAAAAAAAGGAATGAGACAAACGATACTTTTATTAGTTTTTTTTGTAGCGTTAAGCGGCTGCAACAATGTTCAGGCAAGGCTTGATAAAGCTGAGAAAGAATTAGTATATGCCGAGCAAAACAAAGAAGATATGTCCAACGAAGATTGGACTGCGCTTGAAACAAAGATGCTAGAGCTTGAAAGTGATTTGGAACAAAATAGAGACAAATACACCGATGAACAGGTAAAAGAGATTGGCAAGTTACAAGGCCGTTACTATGCTGTTGCAGTAAAAAAAGGAATTAATGATTTTCAAGAATCTGTAAAAGACCTCGGCAATCAAATGGAGGGCTTTATTGAAGGAATTAAATCAGATACAAATAATAAAACTAACGAAAATGAATAAAAATGTATTTTTATCAACAGCAGTCATCTTAATTGCCGTATTATCAAGCTGTAATAAAAGTGAGGAAACTCCATTTGACAATCCTCTTTCTGTTTATCAAGAGCAAATCTCCAACTATTTTGATGCTTCTCTTGGCAAGGAGTCGAAAGTAACTTCTGGAAATCAATCCGTTTATGTTGATTTTTCTGATGGACTAGTACAAGCCTACACGAGTGAAACCAACAAGAAAGCAGTTGACTATATTTCACAAAAAATGGTTGGCACTTCTATAGACTGGTATGGTTTGGGTAAAAATCATAATGGTGTTGGTAAATTAGAATACGCCAACGACAGAGATATTTACAATAAAGTAATATCACCCGCTAGTTATAGCGATATTATGGCCCCCATTGAGGATGCTTTGAAAAAAATAACTGTATCCTCTAATGATGCTTTACTTATTACCGATTTTGAAGAATATACCCCGGATGGAAAAGAACAAAAATATGCCTATGCAAAAGACTACTTCATAAAATGGATTGAAGCAGGAAATTCTATTACTTTTTATTATTCTGTATATACAGAAACAAATAGTAAATCAAAATTATCGGGTCAAAAAAATCTATACTTCGTTATATTTAATTATGGCCAGGTTAATGAGAATAGTTTACTAACTAAATTCGAAAAATCAATTGAAGGAAGAGGACTATCCGGTTTGAAGAAATTTGAAATTAATCCCAATCCTTATTCAGTAAATAACGACTACGGAGGAAAAGAAAAAACTGGGCTTACACTTGATCCAGATGTTGAAAATAAATCTGCACTAGAAATTGGTGACAAAGAAGGTGCTTTATTGTTTTATCAAAATGGTTTCCTAAACAATAGCAAACCTTTCGAATCTTTTGAGTTTGGGCAAAGTTTAAATGACATTTATGACTTTTATTTTAAAGACAAACGAAGATTTGCTAAGAATTTATTTTTAGATGCGTCTAATAATTCATCATACATACTTAAGGATGTAAAAGTTCAGGTAACAGACGTTACTTCAGATTATGTTCGATATATACAATCGGAGGAAGCAAAGAAAAATGTTCCAGTGCTTGATAATGATGAGGGTAATAATAAAGTTTGGAGCAAGGATGATGCTGAGAATCCAATAATTGCAGCGTGTTACGAGAAAAATACAAAAAAGCTGAAAAAGGAATATTTCTATAGCTATACTCTAAGTGAACCGTTAACAGAAATATTTGATTATGATGCTTCAATATTTTCAGATCGTTTAAAAAATAGTTCTAAAGAGGTAGAGCTTGTTACTACCTTCCATAAAAATTTCGCAGGTAAATTTACTACTGGTAAAGATCAAATAATTCTTAGAGTTGATTATATAGTATCTTCCTCAGATGAGAATTATTCAGCGCAATTGGATGCATTCAAGTGGAACTCTATAATCAATGTTTCAAATGGAGTTAATAATAGTCTGTATGAATCTATCAGAAATACCCTGCAAGCAGTTAAACCTAGTGGTATTTTATATTCTTTCTACTTAAAATTAGAACCAAGTAAATAATCATAAACCAAATAAAATAAAAACAAGATGAGCACTTACATTCTTTCAGTAATCTTTGCAGCTGTGGTATTATTACTCGCAGCATTAATTTCTAATGCCATTAAGTTCGAAGGTGGCTCCAACCCCAAAGACTCAGGAAAACGCAAAATGTGTTTTTGGATTTTTGCAATACTAAACCCAGTAATTTTTTATGTTGTGGCTGCATTTGCAATGGCACCGAGCAACCGTAGAGACTTAGAACAATGGAATGATTCTTTACCTATTGCAGTTGGCGTTGGATTTGTTGTATACATTGTTTTGGGCTTTGTACTAAGCAAAATTTTCAAAAACGGAAAAGTAGGCAACTGGTTTTAATCTTTTTAAATAATATAATCCAATGAGTCAAGATAAATTATTTGTAATCGCTATAGGCGGAACTGGCATGCGTTGTCTGGAATCTTTCACGCATTTATGTGCAATAGGAATGTTTGATAATCAAGAAATTGAAATTCTTACTTTAGATACCGACCAAACTAACGGTAATAAAGCTAAGGCGGAAGAGTTGGTTCGTTTATACAGCCGCGTGAAAACCTTTGGACAAACAGAGGGCGGAACACCCAATGCAAATACTTTCTTTTCTGCAAAATTAAACTTGCACATGTATTGGACAAATTATTCTGGTGTAGGAAGAGAGAATTATAAAAATCTGACAAGAATAACGACTGGATCAATCGAGAATCAGAAAATAAATAAATTAATATCAAATTTGTTTTTAGCAGAAGACTCGGTTCAGGAGTTTAATTTAGCTCATGGCTATCGTGCGCAAACACATTTAGGGTCAATGCTTATGTATCATGGTATTGTTGAGGCCGCAAGAAATGTTGCCAAAGGCTCAAATGTAGGGCCAGAGGAAAAAGATTTAGAAAAGTTTATTTCAAAATTAGAATTAGCTGGAGCAAATGCCAGAATATTTATTTTTGGTTCTGTTTTTGGTGGGACTGGGGCATCTTCAATACCTGTTATTCCCAAGGCACTTCAAGAGTTTGTGAAAATACGTTCAGGTGGTAAATCTGACATCGATTTCACGAAAGCAAAATTTGGTGCTACTTTGTTGACTGAATATTTTACTTTTAAAAAGCCTGACAATAATCAAACTTCCTCTAAACACGACAGTGTAATTGCAGATTCTTCGTTCTTCCCACTAAACAGTCAAGCTGCTTTACAGTTTTACCAGGGTGACCCCACTGTTAAAAAATGCTATAAAAAACTTTATCATATTGGTTGGCCCATCACAAGTAAAAAAATAGACGGAGATGGAAAAGAAAAAACGGAAACGGGTGGAGCAAATCAAAAAAATCCTTGTCATATAACAGAACTTTTATGTGCGTGTGCTGCATATGATTTTTTTACCACAAAAAAAGGTATGGAAGATGCAACAAGTGATGCCGAATACCTTTACAAAGCAGTTGAATTTAAAGATAATTCATTTAGCTTTTCTTTTAATGATTTTGTAGGAAATGAAAATAAAGCAGGAGAAACTTTTGCAAATAGATTAGGTGCTTTTTTCTCTTTAGCTCATATTTCTTTAACTAAGAATGGCGCTTCGACTGGAGATACAGGTATAAAAGGGTTTATTAAAAGATGTGAAGAACAAAAGTTGCCTCAATACAGCTCAATTACAGATGAAGAATGTGCCGATTTAAATACCTACTTTAAATTATTTGCTTACACATTCGATAAAGAAAAATTCATTCCGGGTTGGTTATATCAAATACGAAGTTCAGTAGCCCCTGGTGCATTCCTTTTCGATAGCAAAGCATTTGCAGATACTTCTTCAGAACTAAAAAAATTGGATGTAGGAGAATTATTTATGGATAAAAAATATCATTGGCCAGGTGGTGGAATGTTTGGGGATTCCTATGATGCATTTGTGAAACAATTAATTAAATCTGGACCAAAAGAGGCGGAACAAAAAGTTAATACTGTTAAAGAAAAATTCCTTGCGCATATTTATAATTCAATTACTGAATCTCAATCAGCTCTAATAAAATAATATTATGGAAGCAAATAAGATAAAAGCTCTGGTAATCAACGTTAAATCCTCAACGACTCCTCCTGGTATTGAATACCAGTGGGCAAAAATCCCGCAATTACCAGAGTTTACAAAAAATATAATTATACCTGAAATAGCGGTCGATCAGGATGGCAATACTTCGGTTGATATTGGTTCTATTGTATCAGGAATGCCCTCTGTATTTGCTAGAGCAAATATGTTTAGGAATGCTTTAGATAATATTACCGATATTAAAGCTGAAGCTTCTGGACTTATGCTTTTCTATACATCTTTAATTAGTGAATGGAAAGGTTTCATCAGTTGCATGGCTTTGAATTACAAGGACCTTGAAATTGATAGAATCCATTTAGCCTATTCAGACGGAAAAAATATTTCAGAAACTTCAAATATTTATGAGCCAATTGGTGCCTTTGGAAATGTTTTATTCGAGAGAAAACCTTTGTGGTGCGATCAGTCTTTGGCAAATAATGAAGAAAAAATACCGTTTATAGATGTAATTAGCTTGAATGGCAATGTTATAGGTGGATCATCACCAGATTCATTTTTGTTCACATCTGTATCCTACAAAATAAAAGAAACACACCCATTCGTTAATGTAAAAAATGGCAAGTTCATCGATCCATTACAATCTGATTTAAAATTTGACCAACTTGCTGCTATTTATGGTTTTGTTAAGTTCATACTTAATAATATTAATAAGTTTGAAGCGAATTTTAATGGTTTAGAGGATTCTTTAAAACCTAACTATGGAAATATCTCTGGGTGTTTACAAAACTGGTTGGGTGAAATGGTTAGATATCAGGAAGCAAAAGGATTTCCTAAAATAGATAATCAAAATCCACCAGAAGTTGGCTCACTTTTTAATTACCCATTTAGTCTACTTTTCAACTATTCTACAGAATTATATGGCGTAAATGGTCAAATATATAATGATAACAGCGAAGCTGGGAGCATCGCTTTTGATCCTGAAGATTTACTTCTACCAATAACTACCGAAATTGCCCAAATTAGATTTGGAGGTGCTTCTGATAAAAAAAACTACTTGCAAACGAAACCAATTCTTTTGCTAGAAGCAAAAACATTGGGGCAAACTAATGATTTTGTTTATTTTGCTTTACCACTTACGCCTTTGGCATTAAACTTATTTGGAGCCCAACTTGACGCTCTTGTTGGCTTAGATGAATTTTCTAATGTGAAATCTAGAATTTCTGCTATTTATGATCCCAATAATAAAGATGGGGAAATATTGGCGGTTACCTTGACATTGTATACTGCAGTGGGTGCAAAAATTGAAAAAAATGTAAAATACAAAGTAAATAAGGAATCCATTAAAGGTCAAGATATTTTACTGTGGCCTAATTTCATATCTAAACAATGGAACAGATACTTTTTGTATTCTGAAATCCCCCACAATGATGTTAAATTCCAAGCTACACCATTTATAGGAGATGTAAATGATGATTTTTTTAGAATAATACTTGACGAAAAAAATGGCACTCCTCTTTATTTAGCAGATAAAGGGAAAACTTCTAATATTCCTGATAAAAATAGTAATATTAAGTGTCAATTGCATGTTAATTCTAATCACGCAATAGCGGACAATAAGTATAAGTATGAAATTTATGAAAGTAATCAGCCATTTAAGGGGGTGAAATTTTCATTTAATGGTGTTGATTGTGGCTTTGGTATCATCCGTTATCAAGGTTCAGAAACAACAGCAGATAACCCACTGCCTCATAATATGCTGAACATTACAAAGCAATTAATACCAGCTAGATTGGGAGTTGATTTTGGGAGTACCAATTCTTCAATAGCTTATTATTCTGATGGTGACAATAAAGTATGTGACAGTTTAACATTGAAAAATAGGAGGGTATCATTGCTTGGAGATGATGCAAAGGATAATAATGAAAGACCTGCAGTTGAAGATGAAATATTCTTCTTTCAAAATGACGAAATACTCACAAACTCTATCAAGTCTATACTAACGGTTCATGATTCGAGACGATTAGTAAATGAAAACAATATTCAGCCAGAATCTTTAGCCGAGCAAGCTGTAAAAGGAGGTTTTCCTTGTTTTGAAAAGAACTTGCCAATAGAAAACGCACAAAACAATCGTTACACTTTAGGATACAACAGGGTAGGAAAGGCTGAAATAGTTTACAATATGAAATGGTCTGACCAGCCATTAGATAAAGCATATAAAAAAGCTTATTTAAGTTCGTTGCTTTTGCATGTATATGCTCAATTATTTATTGAAAATCATGAACCAAAATTTCTTAAATGGTCTTACCCCTCATCAATGGGTGACAATCTAAAGCTAACTTATCGTGGTATTTGGGATAGCATGAAAGATATAAGCCCTATATCTGATTCTGCGGGTTCATTGGTAATCCATCCTCCTTCTGCTGATATTGGCGATACATCAGGTAAAAACTCATGGGATACCGGGGGGGCGGGTACCGAACAGGAATCAATAGTTGATTCAAGTCCTAATAGTGGCTGGGGCTCATCAGATAATAGTTCTAATGCTTGGGGTTCCCCAGCACCAACTCCTACAGCCAGTGGTTGGGGGGCTGACAAGACGATTAAAAAGAAGGTGGTAGAAATTGAAACTGAAACTGCACCAATCAACTTTAAATTCAGGCAATTAGCGGATGATGAATCTTTGACTGAATCCTGTGCAGTTGCCAACTATTTGCTTAGGCCTCAAGGTGGTTTTGGACTTGGGCCAGGAGAATTAGTTTTATGTTTTGATATTGGCGGAAGTACAACTGATATTTCTGCACTATGCCAGATGGACGGAGAAAGGGCTATGGTAAAACAAAATTCTATCCGTTTTGCTGCTCAGCGTATATCAGAGGCAACTAAATATTCGCCAAATTTCAGAGCCGTTTTATTAAAAATGTGCGAAATTAAAAAAATAAAAATTGAGGGCTTAAACACATTAAATAATAAATTTTCTGAAAATACCGCTTCTTATTATTTTGAACAAATAGTAGACCGATTAGAAGTATCAGAATTTGATGATTTTTATAGATTACTTGCTGCGGAATGTAAAGAAATGATGAGTGTTAATTTATATGTAACGGGGTTGATTATGTATTACGCCGGACAGCTAACGCAAAAACTTAGGTCTGAGATTGTTAAGTCTGAAGATGCTACTCCTATAGTTAAAGCCACACCACCCAAAATTAGAATTGCTTTTGCAGGTAAAGGAGCGAGAATATTTGATTGGTTTAATGCAGTAAACCCAAAAGCAGCCAACGATTATTATACTCAGATGTTTATAAGAGGTATTGGCGGCGAAGCGATTGCGAAAGTTACAATTACACCTGTCAATTTTCCATCTAAAATAATTGACATAAATAATCAGAAAGCAGATAATAACTCCGATGTAAAATATGAAGTTTCCAAGGGGTTGGCAATTCCTACTTCTCAGACAAAACTATTTGTTCCAACCAATAAAACTGCAATTGAAGTTTTAGGAGAGGAAAATTTCTGTGTTGTAACTCCTAGCGGTGAGGTTAAATATCTGGAAGCTTCTAACTCAATTACAACTCAGATGATGGAATATTTAGGATCTAATTTCGTTTGCTTGCCACCAGCAGGTAAAGTGCCTTGCCCACGATTTATGGACTTTGCTGATTTGTATTATAAGGTAGCTTCCAATATGTTTGGATTGAAAATGAGCCAGGCTGACTTTATGAATGGGTTTAATGATATGAACATAGAGAATTATATTAAAGGAGAAAAGGATTATATAGATGCGCAGAAAAGAAAGGCAGATGGAAAGGAATTCGATTATGTAGCACCAATAATAATTTTGGAAGGAATGAAGTTTTTTGAAAATCACTTGCTAAAATCAATTAAAGCACAACAATAATAATGAATTTTTGTGTAATAGTAAAAATATCGAGGCATAAGGTTTCGTTCTGGTATCAATCTGGATCAAGCCCTTATGCTTCTTTAATCATTAAAGATTCAAATGAAGTTCCCTTATATTTTTATGTAAACGGAACAGATTTTATTTTTGGAGAAGATCTTGCTTTGAATAGATTTAATTCAAATGATCCAAATGCATTTGGAAATTATTTTGAAATAATAAAAGATCCAGGTAATCATTTTACAATTGGAGGGAATAAAAAACCAGTTAAACAATTGCTTTATCATGGAATTGAAAAATACCTACATTTTTTTATTACCCAAGTTTTGTATAAAAATGATTCGTTAGAATCTTATCGACAGCATTTCCCACTTAGATTTTGGTTTGAGTCAGATATTGAAGACAAGGAGAAATCATTAATTGAAAATATTTTTAATGAGGCTGGTTATCATAATGTTGAGCGGCTTGATTACAATGAATTTTTGTTTCAAGCACTTGCATCTGCAAGCGTGATTAATCCCAATAGTTCAGTTTTATTGTTAAATGGAATTAATAACACTTTGTATATTGAGCTGTATAATAATATCTCATCTCCCATTACACAAAGTTCAAAACTAGAAGGTCATGGTGCGGACCCTAGTGTACAACTTTTAGCCGAAATGATTCTTGAGGACATTCTTGCTCAAGAGTCCTATTTGACTGTAAATAAAGAGGCAGAAATAGCTTTTTTATTACCCTATTCTGCTATACATTTAGAAAATATTACTCCAATTATAAAAGGAGATGCTCTTTTGACTGACGGGGAAAAACATTATTTTGAAGTAAGACACAGGGTATTGAATGAGCGTTTATTGTATTATTCTAACGATATCGTTATTTATGCAGCTATCAATGATATTCTTTCTTCAAATAATATTAATACGGAAAATATAACAGTTTTGATGGGGAGTAAGGTGATAAACACTCCATTTATGATTAATAAGTTGTTGGCAAAGTACCCTAATGTAAAAGGTGTTGATCAGAAATACCTTAACGATGCAATAAAGGGAATGTTCGCAAAAGTTTCACAAGCGGGTTATCAAGTTAAAAAAAATATTCAAACAGAAGTGATAGCATCAGTTGGATTACCACCTGTTGTGAATACACCACCAATGGTAAATTCTCCGCCTGTTGTAAATACACCACCAAGGGTAAATACTCCGCCTGTTGTAAATTCTCCGTCAAGGGTAAATTCTCCGCCTGTTGTGAATACACCACCAAGGGTAAATACTCCGCCTATTGTGAATACACCACCAAGGGTAAATTCTCCGCCTATTGTGAAAATTCCACCGCCTCCGCCACCACCGCCCCCAATTAAAAAGAAATAAATATGGAAATAGATTTAAATAAAGATAAAAACGAATTAAAATATTATTACAGTGAAAATGGCGCAACAATGGGTCCATTCTCGCTTTATCAACTTTTGGATAAAATCGAGGCTGATACATTGGTGTATCGTGAAGGGATAGATTGGACGAATGCTAAAGATGTAGAGGAGTTGAGGAGTTTTTTTAAAGCACAACAAACTACATCATCCAATAACATTATCAATACTAATTTATCTACAGCATCTGAAGAAAGTTCACACCAAAAAAAAATGTTTAGTTCACCTTTCTCCTTCGATGGTCGAATAAGAAGAACAGAATATGGCATTAGTTTCATTATATATCTTTTCTCTTATGCCTTGATTGCAGCTATTGCTAAATCATCAAGTATCCTTTTTCTTGCATTTATACCGTTACTTTGGTTTCTATGGGCTCAAGGAGCTAAAAGATGTCATGATAGAGGTAATTCTGGCTGGTATCAAATAATTCCATTTTATGTGTTTTGGATGCTATTTGCTGAGGGCGATAGTACTAAAAACGGATATGGAAATTCACCCAAATAAAAACAAATAAATTTCAAAATATGATAAACTTAGAAAAGAAAAAGCCGTTTAATTTAAGCAAACAAGCTCCAGGCTTAAACCACGTTAAAGTAGGTCTTAGTTGGGACCCTACACCGGATGGTAGAAGTCCTGATGCCGATGCTTCAGTATTTTTACTAAACGAATCGGGAAAAATACCATCAGAGGGGTTTTTCGTATACTACAATAATCTTAACAGCGAAGATGGTGCTGTAGTGCATTCAGGCGACAATAGAACCGGAGAAGGGGATGGTGACGATGAAGAAATAAGTATCAACCTTTCATCTGTATCAGCTAATGTTATTCAAATCATGCTTGTTGTTTCAATTCACAATAAAGACGAGGGTTTTCACTTTGGCAATGTACTAAATTCATCTGTTCGAGTATACAATAAAGCTAACGGAGAAATTTTATGTCAATACCAATTGGCTGAGGCATACAATGGCTGCGATTCATTAATTCTTGGACGCTTCTATAGAAGTGGTTCTGAATGGGAATTTGAAGCCATGGGTCAAGCATTTGAAGGTGGACTTGGAGCTACTGTGGAATTGTATTCTTAATTATTAACTAATAAAAATAAAAATTATGGCATTGAATTTAAACAAAGGCAGTCGCTTTAACTTATCGAAAGAAGCACCATCGCTTAAGGTGGCGGGTATTGGTTTAGGATGGGATCCTAACGAAGAAGAAAATGGTCCTGACTTCGATTTAGATGTGAGCGCATTTTTACTTGCATCGAACGGTAAAGTACCGGCAGATGAGTATGTTGTATTTTATGGATCAGAATTAAAAATGGATTCACCTGAAGGCCCAAGACCATATTCGGGCGATGCCTCTGTTCATGGTGCGGTTGATGCTACAGATGGCACTGAAAGTGATGGTGAAGATGATGAAGATATGAGAATTTACTTTGATAAAGTATGGGAAGGTGTTGAACAAATAGTTGTTACTGTATCAATAACTAAATATCCCAACGATAAGAAAAAAGACAAAAGGACATTACTCCAAAATTTTGGGATGGTTAACGATTGTTACATTCGTGTTTGGGATGATGAAACAGGGGTAGAAATTTTAAGATACAACCTTAAAGAACAATTTACCAATGAGGACGCACTCGTTTTTGGTAGATTTATAAGGATTGGTTCTTCATGGGAATTTGTTGCCTCTGGTGAAAAGCACAATGGTAGTCTAAACAAATTAATCGAATTATTTACTTAATAAAATAACAAAACAATGGCACTAAATTTAAACAAAGGAGGCGAAGAAAATTCTAAACCTTCTACAGAGAAAAAAGGATTGAATCTAAGTAAGTCGGGAGACGAAGTAAAAACTGGATTGAATTTGAGTAAGGAGAAAACAGTTTCTAATGAAACAACTTCTGCCAAATCTGGGGCAAATGAGACCAGTCCAAAGAAAAAAAATAAAGTCATAGTCGTTTTGTTGGCAGTTTTAGTTGTTGGAGGTGGTCTATTTTGGTTTTTAAATAAAGGCACAACTCCAGAGCAAACATCCAACATGAAAGGCGATAACGCTGTTTCCTCTGCACCTGCAAAGATTGAAGAAACTGCATCCGCTGATAATACTACGAATAATCAAGGACAAGACAGTTCAGTTAACCCCTCAACTGCTGCCAGCTCTGATAATTCAGTATCAAGCTCACCTGAAAGTAATGTCTCAGCTTCTTCAAATAATATAACTAACTCTAACAATGGAGAAAGTTCGAAATCTACATCAAGTAAAAATGAATCTGCTAAAAGCACTTCATCTGCATCAGTTATCACGCCAGTAGGTAGTATTGATGAAAAGGTAAGTCAGGTTTTACGTGGTGATTTTGGAAATGGTTTGGAAAGGAAACGTGCTTTAGGCGATGAGTATGCGGTAATTCAAGCTAAGGTGAATGAATTGTATAGAAACAAAAACGATTAATTTTTCCAATGGTAGGTGCAGTAGTAAAAATTGTAATTGGTCTTTTTATTTTGATGGTATTACCACGCTTGATTTACAACAAGCGTAAATATCAGAAGAATTCACCACAATTTTTTGTACATGTTTCTTGTAAAATAATTGGAATTGCAATTATCGCTTTTGCTATTTTAAATTTTATACAAATAATACTTTCATGAAATGAGTAATTGCAAACTGTATTTTGTTTATTGTAGAATAGTTGTGGTATTCTTTTGGTTCTTATGTAGTTGCAATGAAACATCGACAAAGACAAATAAAACTGAGAATGTGGTAAAAGATACTGATTCAACCATTTCAAACTCGGAAGACTTCCCGAAGATTGAACCGCTGGAATCAGGATTTAAAAGGGAACGAATAAAACTTGGCCATGCTATAAATACCGTAGCTAATGAATACCTACCAGTATTAAATACTGATGGTTCGAAATT
>Ga0335396_10005774_pt1 | contig 12603 bp, 11 predicted proteins | sample FRY02_FD_205743 | JGI IMG/M metagenome (GOLD analysis project Ga0335396, IMG submission 205743) | Freshwater microbial communities from Lake Fryxell liftoff mats and glacier meltwater in Antarctica - FRY-02 (spades assembly) (version 2) | ecosystem: Environmental > Aquatic > Freshwater > Ice >... | reverse complement strand
ATGTCTATTTTTATGTAAAATTATAAAGTTAAAATTTTCGCTACTGTTTTAGTAGTTTATAATTAAAAAACGATCGTAGATTTATGAAAACGAAATTTAAGTTTAGTACTATTTTTTTAGCAATTACCTTATTAATAAATAGTTTTGTAACAAATGCGTCAAACAAAAATAGTTTTTCCAATACAGATCCAGAAAAAGACAAAGTATTAATTTATGTGCTAAAAAATATTTTAACACGTGGCCATTTTGTTGCAAAAGAATTAAATGATAATTTTTCTGAACAAGTTTACAAATCTTTTATTGATGGTTTAGACCCAAGTAAACGCTATTTTACACAAGAAGATTTAAAAGATTTTTCTAAATACAAATATCAAATTGACAATCAATTATTGAAAGATAATTTAAGTTTTTATAACTTGGTTTACAATCGTTTTTTAACTGAAATAAAGAAGGCAAAATCTTATTATGGCTCTTTGTTAAAGCAACCTTTTGATTTCTCTAAGGATGAAACTATAGATATTGATTATGAAAAAGTTCCGTTTGCAAAAAATGATAACCAATTAATAGAATATTGGAGAAAACAGTTAAAACTACAAGTTTTAGGAACCATACAAGAACAAACTCAACTTCAAGAAGAAAAAGTTAAAAAAGATAAAAATTTTAAAGTAAAATCTTTTACAACTTTAGAAAAAGAAGCTAGAGCAGAAGTTTTAAAAAACATGGATGAATTGTATGTAAGAATTGAAGAATTAGAAAGTGATGACTGGTTTTCTACTTTTTTAAACTCGGTTGTTGGCGCATTTGATCCTCATACAACGTATATGTCTCCAAATATTAAAGAAAAATTCGATCAAGATATTTCTGGTAAATTAGAAGGAATTGGGGCTCGTTTACAAAAAAAAGGAATTTACACAAGCGTTTTTGAACTGGTTTCAGGAGGGCCCGCATCAAAACAAGGAGATCTAGAACCTGAAGATATTATCTTAAAAGTTGCCCAAGGCAATAAAGAGCCTTTAGATATTGTTGGTATGCGATTAGATGATGCAATAAAATTTATTAAAGGTAAAAAAGGAACTGAAGTAAGATTAACTGTAAAGAAAAAATTAGACGGTTCTATTAAAGTAATTTCTATTATTAGAGATGTAGTTGAATTAGACGAAACCTATGTAAAGTCTAGCATTGTTGAAAAAAATGGTAAAAAATATGCGATTATAGATTTGCCAAGCTTTTATATTGATTTTTCGGATGAGGCTTACAGAGATTCTGCCAAAGACATGGAAAAAGAAATTGAAAGATTAAAGGCAGAAAATGTTGATGGTTTAATTGTAGATTTAAGAAACAACGGCGGTGGCTCTTTAAAAACTGCTATAGAAATATCTGGTTTGTTTATAGATAAAGGTCCTATAGTTCAAGTAAAATATAGAGATGAAAATCCTGTAGTGAAAAATGACATCGATCCAAAAATTCAATGGGAAGGTTCTCTAGTTGTATTGGTAAATGAATTTTCGGCATCTGCTTCTGAGATTTTTGCAGCAGCTATGCAAGATTACAAAAGAGCTATTATTTTAGGAGGCAACCAAACTTACGGAAAAGGAACTGTACAAAACATTTTACCAATTAATCAGTTTTATCAAAAGTATGAAAGTGATTTAGGATATTTAAAAATGACTATCCAAAAATTTTACCGAGTTAATGGTGGTTCTACTCAAATAGAAGGTGTTTACTCAGATATTGCTATGCCAAGTAGATTTAGTTATATGAAATTTGGTGAACGTGATTTAGATGGAGCTTTAGCTTGGGATAAAGTACCACAAGCAAAATATAAGCAAACAAATTCTTATTCAAATTTTGCGGATGTAATTTATAACAGTAAACAAAGAATTGCTTCAAGTACAAACTTTCAATTAGTAAACAATTATGCAAAATGGTTGAAGAAAAATCAAGACGAAACTTCATATTCTCTAAATTATACAAAGTTTTTTCAAGACAGTGAAAATAAAGAAACAGAAGCTAAAAAATTTAAATCTGTTTTCGATTACAAATCAAATTTATTTTTTTCGTCACCAAAATATGAACAAAATTTATTAGGAGCAGATACCAGTTTGGCTGACAAAAGAATGGCTTGGCATAAAAATTTATCAAAAGACATGTATGTTTCTGAGGCTTTAAATGTTTTAAGTGAATTAAAATTGAGAGATACTTCTAGAATCGTAAAAAATTAAAATCTAAATTTCAACTATTAAAAGCCTGATATGTTTCAGAAACATATCAGGCTTTTTAATTTTGCATTACTATGAGCTATAAAGTAACATTTGCCACAAAATGGTCTGATTTTGACCCAAACAGACACATGCGCCACACAGCATATAACGAGTATGCCGCAGAAGTAAGAATTCGTTATTTTACTGAACAAAATTTTTCTATTGATGAATTTACAAAACACAATATTGGACCAATTTTGTTTACTGAGGAAACATCTTTTAGAAAAGAAATTCATATTGGAGAAAATATTTCTGTAAATATTAAAGTATCCGGACTTTCTGAAAATAATGAACGCTGGAAAATTGTTCATGAAGTTTTTAATGAAGCTGGAAGACTATCTGCAGTTATAAAAGTATATGGGGCTTGGATGGATTTAATAAAAAGGAAATTAATTACGCCACCAAAAGAAGCTCAATGTTTATTTTTAAATGCAGTTAAAACGGATGACTTTAAGGAAATAAGTATTAAAAATAAAAAATAGAACTATTACAGAAATGTAGTAGTTCTATTTTTTTAGTTAGAATATTACAACTCCATATCAATTACGATTTTACCTTTCGTTTTTCTTTGCATCATAGCTTCTAAAGCCTTAGGTGCATCTTGTAATGAATATGTTTTGTCAATATGAGGTTTTAAATCCCCTTTTGCGAACCAAGTTAATAATTCTTTAATATTTTCTAGACTTTCTTTTGGCTGATTTTGTGCAAATGCTCCCCAAAAAACACCCACAATACTTGCTCCTTTTAATAAAGTAAGATTTATCGGGATTTTAGGGATTTCGCCATTAGCAAAACCAATCACTAAATGTCTTCCTTTCCATGCAATAGCCCTCAAGGCCAACTCAGAATAATGCCCTCCAACAGGATCGTAAATTACGTCTACACCTCTTGCGTTGGTGATTTCTTTTACTCTATCTTTTAAACTTTCTTCTGTATAATTAATTACTTCATCCGCTCCAAATTCTTTACATAAATCTAATTTTTCTTTAGATGATGCAGCTGCGATTACTTTTGCCCCCATTAATTTTGCCAATTCTAAAGCTGTTAAACCTACGCCACCAGAAGCACCTAAAATTAAAACGGTTTCTCCTTTTTGTAAATTTGCTCTGTCTTTTAAAGCATGATAAGAAGTACCATAAGCTAACAAAAATGCAGATGCATTTACCATAGACATTCCTTTAGGCTTAGGAAAACAATCTTTTGCTTTTACAATTGCTTTTTCTGCAAAACCTCCAAAAGGGATAAAACCAACAACTTCATCTCCTACTTTTAAATGTTTTACATTTTCGCCAACTACATCTACAATTCCCGCAACATCACTTCCTGGAGAAAAAGGAAACTCTGGTCTAAATTGATATTTACCTTGAATAATTAACGTATCAGGAAAATTAACACTACACGCTTTTACAGCAATTAAAACTTCATCATTTTTTGGTGATGGATTTTCTATTTCTAAATATTCTAAAGTATCTGGAGTTCCGAATTTGTTGCAGAGAATTGCTTTCATAAGTTGTTTTAATTTTTATAAAAATAAAATATTTTTTTTAAATATAGTTTTCTTTTAAGAATAATACAATCCGCAATGCATCCTTATAACAAATCATTGTTGTCCAATAAAAAACAAGCCACCAAATTGGCTTCTTTAAATGCATCTTAAATATGTATTGAAAATACAAAAGACGACGGGTAAAAGTAATTATTTTACAAGTAAATTTGTTTTCGGACAACTGAATTATTTACTTGATGATTCAATGAAAAAAAGGAATTTAACAATTGTAATTAAGATTATTACAACAAACGGTTTACAACACAAGATCACCTAATAAGTATGCTTTTTTGTTCTTTTTCAAAATGTACTTGATTACAACAAATATCTCTAGAAATGTTGGATTTATTGGGGAAATCAGTAGTTTTAAGTTAAATCATATCCCAAAAAAAGGACTTTATTTGGTGCAAATAAAAAAAGAGATGTTTTAGTTTTTTAAAACATTTATCATCAATTATTAAAACAATATGGAGGATTTTTATCGGACAGCCGATTTAAAGATATTATAAAAAAGAGACTAAAAAGAAGTTGGGCTTTTTCTAATTTAGTTAGTTTCTGTAAAATCCATCTTTTTAATTAAATTAATTTGATGAAGTTTTTAGAAGACCCAGAAAAAGGTTGGACAATCAACAAAGCTGAAAGGGAACAACTATCATTTAATTGGTATCCTGTTTTTAGAGAAAAGAATTAATATTTAACAATTTAATGATTTAATGATTTACGGGACAAGGGTGATTTCTAATCTAATAAACAAAAAAAGCTTCTCAATTGAGAAGCTTTTTGTACAGGCGGAGAGACTCGAACTCTCACACCTCGCGGCACTAGATCCTAAGTCTAGCGTGTCTACCAATTCCACCACGCCTGCAACTTACCGAATATTTCGGGATGCAAATATAAACAAACATCCCAAACTACAAAGCAGTTCATTATTATTTTTCTATTTTTGATTCACAATTAAAAACTTATTAATGAGTACAATTAAAACATACATAAAAGAAAATCAACAACGATTTTTAAATGAATTAATCGAATTACTTAAAATTCCTTCTGTAAGCGCAGACTCAGCCTACAAAAAAGATGTTTTATTAACAGCCGATTTTGTTTTAGACAGTCTTAAAAAAGCAGGCTGCGATAAAGTTGAAATTTGCGAAACCCCGGGTTACCCTATTATTTACGGAGAAAAAATTATTGATAAAAACTTACCTACTATTTTAGTATATGGTCATTATGACGTGCAGCCTGCAGATCCAATAGAACTTTGGACTTCGCCTCCTTTTGAACCGGTTATTAAAAAAACTGAGATTCATCCCGAAGGAGCAATTTTTGCAAGAGGTGCTTGTGATGACAAAGGACAAATGTTTATGCATATTAAAGCCTTAGAATACATGACATCGACCGGTAATTTACCTTGTAATGTAAAATTTATGATTGAAGGTGAAGAAGAAATTGGCTCAGAAAGTTTGTCTTGGTTTGTTCCTAGAAATAAAGAAAAATTAGCCAATGATGTGATTTTAATTTCTGACACAGGCATGATTGCAAACGATATTCCGTCAATAACTACAGGTTTGCGTGGTTTAAGTTATGTAGAAGTAGAAGTTACTGGGCCAAACAGAGATTTGCATTCTGGTTTATATGGAGGTGCTGTTGCTAATCCTATTAATATTTTAACGAAAATGATTGCCTCTTTACATGATGAAAATAATCACATCACAATTCCTGGTTTTTATGATAATGTAGAAGATTTATCATCCGAAGAAAGAGCAGAGATGGCAAAAGCTCCTTTTTCTTTAGAGAACTATAAAAATGCTTTAAAAATTGACGAAGTTTATGGCGAAAAAGGATATTCTACAAACGAACGTAATTCAATTAGACCAACTTTGGATATTAACGGAATTTGGGGAGGCTACACTGGTGAAGGTGCAAAAACAGTAATTGCCAGCAAAGCATTCGCAAAAATTTCTATGCGATTAGTACCAAATCAAGATTGGAGAGAAATTACCCAATTATTTAAAAATCATTTTGAAAGTATTGCCCCGGCATCCGTAAAAGTGGTTGTAAAACCACATCATGGTGGGCAAGGTTATGTTACGCCAATTAATACTATTGAATATAAAGCGGCAAGTAAAGCCTATGAGGCTTCTTTTGGTAAAATCCCTATTCCGCAAAGAAGTGGTGGCAGTATCCCAATTGTTGCTTTGTTTGAAAAAGAATTAAAAAGTAAAACTATTTTAATGGGCTTTGGTTTGGATTCTGATGCAATTCACTCTCCAAATGAGCATTTCGGAGTTTGGAATTATTTAAAAGGAATAGAAACAATCCCTTATTTCTATCAATATTTCACAGAGTTATCGAAGTAAAACTAATTAATAAATCTCTTTATGAAAACAACGTATTTAAAACTTATTGCATTTTTATGCATTAGTACTTTTTTTGTTTCTTGTTCAAAAACCAGCGAACAAAAAGAATTTACAACTGCAGAGTATGAAGCTGCTGCAGCGCAAATGAACAAAAGTTTAAACGACTTGGTCTACAATCAAGTTTCGGAAATTACTTTTACGAATACTACTGATTTCACTTATTCTGTAAATAAGAAAGATGGTAAGAAATATTTCATGATTAATGCTAGTTCTAAAACTAAAAAAGAGGTTTTTGACGCTGAAAGATCAGTAGAAATTTTATCAAAAGAATCAGAAAAAGCGTTAAAAAATGAAAGCATATCACCAAACGGAAAACTAGCTGCTTACATAGATACTTTTAATCTTTGGGTTCGTGATTTAGAAACAAATACTAAAACACAACTTACTTTTGATGGTATTGAAGATTATGGTTATGCAACTAACAATGCTGGTTGGACTAAAAGTGATGGTGCCGTTTTAAAATGGTCTCCAAATTCTGATAAAATTGCCACTTTTCAGCAAGATGCACGAGGTGTTGGTATGATGTATTTAACATCTACAAATGTTGGTCATCAAGAATTAGAAGCATGGAAACATCCACTTCCTGGTGACAAATTTATTTTCACAATAGAAAGAGTAATAATTCATTTAGGAAATAGACCTAAAACGGTTCGTTTAAAAATGGATAAAGATTTTCAAAGAGGCACAACCACAGATCATATTGCAGATTGGAATAATGAATTATTAGATGCACAATGGAATAAAGAAGGCACAAAATTCGCCTTTGTTTCTGGATCAAGGGATCATAAAATAGCGCATTTACAAATTGCGGATGCAAGCACTGGAGCTGTTGAGTCGATTCACAAAGAAGAAGTTGCTACTTATTATGAATCTGGTGTAGATTCAGAAAACTGGAACGTTTTATTCGATTCTAATGAGTTTGTTTGGTATTCAGAAAAAAGTAATTGGGGCCATCTTTATTTATATGATTTAACGACAAAAAAGTTGAAAAATCAAATTACTAAAGGAGATTGGCTTGTAAAAGAAACTATAAATATTGATGAAAAAAACAGACAAATCTATTTTAAAGCTGGCGGAAAGGAACAAGGAAATCCATATCATAATTATTACTACAAAATAAATTTTGACGGATCAAATCTTATCAACCTAACGCCAAGTAAAGGAACGCACACAGCTACTTTTTCTAGTGACTATTCAATCATTATAGATACATATTCTACGATCACAAATCCTCCTATTTCGGTTTTAAGAAATGGAAATGGCGAAAAAATAATGGATTTAGAAACTGCGGATATTTCTGATTTAAAGGCAAAAAATTGGCAAGAACCTATTGAATTTTCTGTGAAAGCGAGAGATGAAAAAACCGATGTTTATGGTTTATTATTTTTGCCTAGTCATTATGACGAACGTAAAAAATATCCTGTTTTAAACTACATTTACCCTGGGCCACAATCTGGTAGTGTTGGTAATTACAACTTTAGTCCGGTAAGAAGAGATTTTCAAGCAGTTTCTGAACTAGGCTTTATTGTTATTGCAGTCGACGCAATGGGAACACCAATGCGCTCTAAATCCTTTCATGATGCGTATTACGGTAACATGGGCGATAATGGTTTGCCAGATAATATTACTGCAATTAAACAATTAGCAGAAAAATATAAAGGTATGGATCTTGAAAACGTTGGTATTTGGGGTCATTCTGGTGGAGGATTTGCTTCTACTAGAGCTGTTTTTGCTTATCCAGATTTTTATGATGTTGCTGTTTCTGGTTCAGGAAATCACGATAATAGAAATTATGAAGCAGATTGGGGAGAAAAATGGCAAGGTCTCTTGATTGATGGAAATATAGAAGGCAAAGTGGATGGAACAACAAATTACGACAATCAAGCAAATCAATTAATTGCTAAAGATTTAAAAGGGAAACTGCTAATTACGCATGGTTCTGTAGATGATAATGTGCCACCATCTAACACAATGTTAGTCGTAGAAGCTTTGATAAAAGCAAACAAAGATTTTGATATGATTATGTTTCCTAATAAAAGACACGGTTATGGAGATATGACAAACTATATGACACGTAAACGCTGGGATTACTTTGTAACCCATCTTTTAAAAGCAAAACCTCCAAAAGAATTTCTAATCAAATAAAATTTAAAACCTCATTTATGAGGTTTTTTTGGTCACATAGAAGAAAATATTTCCTTAATTTGATTGTTTAAATAAAAATTTAAACTTAAAATAGACAGATTTTCTGTGAAATTATTTATCCTAAAAAAATAGATTTGTTTTGAAAAAAATCAAATGATTATGATAAAATTTTAGGAGTTCTAATATGCTGCTTTACATTTACAGTAAATTCACAAGAATATAATAAGTGGTCTTTAGACTTAGAATTAGGAGTCACAGAAATTATAAATCCGCTTTTATTTGGTTATAAAACGGGTTCGTTAAGTTTAGGTAAAACGAGTCTTTGAGTTAGATATATGTTTAAACAAAAGTTTGGTTTGCGTTTAGATTTGGGATATAATAAATTTAATGAAGGTAAAAATAGTTTACCTTTTAAATCTAATTATTACAGAACAACTCTTGAAGGAATTTTAAATGCCAGAAACCTTTTAAAATTTAGTAGCTGGACAAATAGATTTAATCTTTTATTTCATAGAGGTTCTAATGTAGGTTTTATTAGAGAACTATTAAATAGTGAATATATAAATGTACTTTTTAACACAACCTAAACAACGATTCAAGAAGGTTCATTAAATTCTGTAAATTATTTAAAACAATTTATGATTGATAACCAAACTGTAAGTGCTCTTTTAATTGGTTATGCAGATGAAACGGGTGATGAAAACAAAAATATACAACTTTCAGAAAACAGAGCGAAGAGTGCATCTGATACTTTAGTTGCTGCAGGTATTGATGCCAATAGACTTTCTTGCGCTGGTGGTGGAGAAGATAAAAGTGTAACAAAAAAAAGCAAGACATTTTTGCAAGAAAAGTTACTTTTAAAATTAACTAACCTATAAGTACTAAATACTTTATAAAATAAAAAACAACCTGTAAATTAATTTGTGGGTTGTTTTTATTTTATACCATATTAAGAGCTATTTTATAATATATGCCCTTATAATATAATCTACTTTCGGGAATTTCTCTCTTAAAAACTTGTTGCCAAATTTGGTAATAGAATCTTGTTTAAAACCTAATTTATCACCGTAACCATTATAAAACTTCAATACATTTTCTTGACCAGCAACAACTTTTGCTACCACAGGAAAACCAGTTACTCCAGAATAAGCCAAAGTATCTAACCTTTTATTATCTTTTAAATTGATGAAAATCTGATTAGATCTTGTATTAACACCACCTCTAGCAAAAGAAATTGACATGGAATCATTTTTGGCTAACACAGGCTCATCAGCAATTCCTTTTTCCCAACTTTGGTTGATTAAAGAATCATTATGAATTCCGAATTGAGCTACAAATTTTGGTACAACCCTAAAAATAGCGACATCCGTATAGTACTTATGCTGTATCATTTGGTACAATCTATCCACACCGTTTGGAGACCAAAGTCTTCTTGCTACGATATCAAAATTACCTTGTGTAGTTTCAAATCTTGCTTTAAAAGTATTTGGTGCTTTTTCGTTTAACCATTTTTCCTTGAATTTAACTGTTGCGCAAGAGCTTAGTAATAGGATGCTTAGTAAAAGAACTATTTTTTTCATTGTTATTTTTTTATACTTATTATAAACAAATGTATAAAAAATTCTAATTATTTTAACTCTACGTTTGTAGAATTAAAATATTTGCTCTATGTTTGTAGAGTAAAATAACAATCCATGCAATTATCAAAAACCGAAGAACAATTAATGTACTATTTATGGAAACGTAAAAAAGCATTTTTAAAAGATTTATTAGACGATTTTCCTGAACCAAAACCAGCAACAACAACAGTTGCAACTTTGCTAAAAAGAATTACAGATAAAGGTTTTATTGCATATAATTTATTTGGGAAATCTAGAGAATATTATCCACTAGTAAAAAAAACAGATTATTTCTCGAACCATGTAAACGGATTAATTAAAAACTTCTTTAACGATTCTGCAAGTCAGTTTGCTTCCTTTTTTACCAAAGAAACCAATCTTACAACAGCAGAATTAGAAGAACTTAAAAAAGTGATTGATACTCAAATTAAAAATCAACAAAAATGATACTCTATTTCCTAAAATCGGCAATCTGTTTAGCGTTACTATTGGCATTTTATCACCTAGTTTTAGAAAAAGAAAAAATGCATACTTTTAATCGTTTTTACCTATTAGGTAGCGTTTTGTTTTCATTTTTAGCACCATTATATATTATTTATAGCGAAGCTACAATTGCTATAGAACCTATTTTAAGAGTACAAAAAATTTATCCCTTAGAAAATAATATTATAGAAGAATCAATAAATTACACTAAAATATTTGCAAGTATTTACCTATTGGTATCTTCAATTTTATTGATACGATTTGGGCGAAACTTATTTATGATCATCAATAAAATAAGGGAAAATACAAAAGTTAAATATCAAAAAGCAAAATTAGTTTTGGTAGATGATAAAATACTTCCACATACATTTTGGAACTATATTTTTATTAATAAAAGCGATTACGAAAACCAAAAAATAGAACAAGAATTATTTACGCACGAGCTAACGCATGTTGCCCAAAAGCATACGTTAGATATTTTGATTCTGGAAGTTGTTCAAATACTATTTTGGGTAAATCCTTTCTTTATTTTACTAAAAAAAGCGGTGCAATTAAACCACGAATTTATAGCCGATGAAAGGGTAATCAATCAACATAAAAACACATTTCAATATCAGCATTTATTAGTAAATAAAGCTGCTTGGAAAAACGACTATTACTTGGCCAGTAATTTGAATTATTCACTCACTAAAAAACGATTACTAATGATGACAACACAAAGTTCAAGTACCAAAATCTTGTTAAAAAAACTGGCGGTAATTCCGTTTTTAACCGGACTTATTTTCCTCTTCGCAGAAAGAGTTGAAGCACAGAAAACTCAAGAAATAGAAGAAATTGTAGAAATAGAAACAAACCCTCTAGCTATCTATAAAAATGAAAACAACTATTATGAAACAAAAAGAAAAGAAAAACCTCATTTTATAAAAAGTTCAGTAGAAAGACAAACAGCGTTAATTACAATGCATTCAAAATTAGGAGGTCTATATGCTAAACTACCTAAAGAGGATAAACTAAAAAGCGATAGCCCTATTCATCCTTATGATCCATATTTAAGATTGATGAAAGACAATAAAGTGTATTATAAAACAAGAGGCGAGTTTACCAAGGAAGATGAGTTATTAATTCCACCACCACCACCTGTCCCGAATGCATCCAAAAAGCAGATTTTAAAAGCTGAAAAAGCATACAGCGATTGGAAAAAAAGAAGCGGAAATGAGATGCCACCACCACCGCCAATTAATGCTTTAGAGCATATTGAAAACATGACAAAAAAAGGAGCAAAATTTTATTTTGAAGGAAAAGAAATAGATTCTGGTGGAGCTGCTGATCTATTTAAAAAGGATAAGAAATTATCCATTGAATCTAAAAGCAAAAACAATAGTAACTATGAAGTTTGGATTTCTGAAAAAGGAATAGATGCTACAAAAAAGGAAGAAAATATCAAATATTATCTAGATCATAAACTTATTAGCAAAAAAGAAATGGAACTAATACCCACAGAAAAAATTGCATCAGTAGATGTTAAAAAAGAGAAAGATGGTTCTAGTTCTATCTATATTACTAGTAAAAAACAGTAATACGTTTAAATAATAAAATTTAAAACCTCAAGAATTTTTGGGGTTTTATTTTAACATTTGCAGCGTTCATAAGTTGAAAAATAAATAACTGTATTTAAAAAGATATTTGTCAAGAAGAGGTTCCCTATTAAAACAAGCAAAAAATAGCTAGATATTTCTTAAAACTTTAGCAGATTCATTTTATAAAGAGCAACAAAAATGTTCTAATTAATGTTTTCTAAAATAAAAAAAGCGTCCCATTTCAGGGAAGCTTTCCATTGGTTAACAAAACCACGGCACTTTTACTAAAGTACCAAAACAACACAACTAATTACTGCTTTTACTAAAAAAACAGTTTGCAAATATACGCTGTTTTTAATAATCCTCAAATAAATAGTTTCTTTTTAATAATTTTCTCAATTGCCTATTAATTCATTTGATTGTATCTTTACGTGTTAAGTTTCACAAGGTTGTTGTTTAATTCCTTGTGTTATTTTTGTAAATTTATTAATTTATTTTCAAAATCGATTGGTTTTTCTTTAAAAATTTCAGGTTCTAATTCATACCATTTATAAA
>Ga0335396_10005773_pt1 | contig 12606 bp, 15 predicted proteins | sample FRY02_FD_205743 | JGI IMG/M metagenome (GOLD analysis project Ga0335396, IMG submission 205743) | Freshwater microbial communities from Lake Fryxell liftoff mats and glacier meltwater in Antarctica - FRY-02 (spades assembly) (version 2) | ecosystem: Environmental > Aquatic > Freshwater > Ice >... | reverse complement strand
AAACACCCGTTCGAAGGCGTGATACCGAACATGGCCCGGCGCTACCGCGAGACGGATTCGGTGGTGGTGCGCGAAGACCTGTCGCGCTACCGCAGCACCCAGCCCTGTGTGCAGTGCCAGGGTACGCGTCTGCGCCGCGAGGCACGCCACGTAAAGATCGGCGAAGGCGAGCAGGCGCGGGCCATCTACGAGGTCAGCCACACCACCTTGCGCGAGAGCCAGCAGTATTTCGAGTCTTTGCAGATGCACGGCGCCAAGGGCGAGATTGCCGCCAAGGTGGTGCGCGAGATCGGCCTGCGACTGAAGTTCCTCAACGACGTGGGCCTAAACTACCTCAGCCTGGACCGCAGTGCCGAGACCCTGAGCGGCGGCGAGTCGCAGCGCATCCGGCTGGCATCGCAGATCGGATCGGGCCTGACCGGCGTGATGTATGTTCTCGACGAACCCAGCATCGGCCTGCACCAGCGCGACAACGACCGATTGATCGACACGCTCAAGCATCTGCGCGACATCGGCAACAGCGTGCTGGTGGTCGAGCATGACGAAGACATGATGCGCGCCGCCGACCATGTGATCGATATGGGGCTGGGCGCCGGCATCCATGGCGGTCGGGTGGTGGCCCAGGGAACATTCGACGATATCCGTGCCAACAGCGAATCGCTGACCGGCCAATACCTGGCACAAGTGCTGCGCATCGAGGTGCCGCGCCGACGCACACCCTGGTTGCCGACTGTGGCGGCGCAAGCCGAGCGCGCGCGCGCGACCAAGGGGCGGCCGAGTGCGGCTGCCGTGGCCTGGGCCGAGCGCCAGGCCGAACATGTGGCCACACAAGGCGACTTGCAGGCGATCCGGCTGATCAAGGCCAGCGGCAACAACCTGCGCGATGTCGAGGTGGCGTTTCCGGTCGGGCTGCTGACCTGCGTCACCGGCGTGTCGGGCTCGGGCAAATCCACGCTGGTCAACGACACCTTGTATGCGGCGGTGGCGCGCCAGCTGTACCGCTCGCATGTCGAACCGGCGGCGCACGCGGAAATCCACGGCATCGAACATTTCGACAAGGTCATCAACGTCGACCAGTCGCCGATCGGGCGCACGCCGCGCAGCAATCCGGCCACCTATACCGGCATGTTCACCGCCATCCGCGAGTTGATGGCCGAGATGAACATGGCGCGCGAACGTGGCTATGGTCCGGGCCGGTTCAGCTTCAACGTGGCCGGCGGGCGCTGCGAGGCCTGCCAGGGTGACGGCGTGAAGAAGGTCGAGATGCATTTCTTGCCCGATGTCTATGTGCCGTGTGACGTGTGCCGTGGTCAGCGCTACAACCGCGAGACGCTGGAGGTGATGTACAAGGGCCGCAATATTGCGCAGGTGCTGGACCTCACCGTGGAGGCGGCGGCCAAGTTCTTCGAATCCGTGCCCACCATCGCACGCAAGTTGCAGACATTGCTCGACGTGGGGCTGTCCTACATCAAGTTAGGCCAGTCGGCGACGACGCTCTCGGGTGGCGAGGCGCAACGCGTCAAGCTGGCGCTCGAACTCTCCAAGCGAGACACCGGGCGCACGCTGTACATCCTGGACGAGCCGACGACCGGCCTGCATTTCGCTGACATTGCGCTGCTGCTCAAGGTGTTGCAGCATCTGCGCGATGCTGGCAACACCATCGTCGTGATCGAACACAACCTGGACGTCATCAAGACCGCCGACTGGATCATCGACATGGGACCCGAAGGCGGCGCCGGCGGCGGCACCGTGGTGGGCGAAGGAACGCCGGAGGAGATCGCCGCGAATCCGGCCAGCCATACCGGATTGTATTTGAGGCGGGTGTTGTAGCAGGCGTGAGTGCCGAGTTCACCCCGTATTTGGCGTCACGAAGACATTCGAAATAGCTCGTATCTCTCGGAGTCCTGCCTTTGGACGATGAATTTCGCCAGGATATTGGTATCTGAGCAATTTAAGAGAAATTCAGGCAGGCATTGGCGCATCGCAGTGGCGACAACCAACTCAGAGGGCGGGATGCCAGGACGAACGGTGCGCAGCCAGGAGCCAAATGAGCTCCATACAAGCGCGGAGAAGGCCACCGACAGGTAATGAAGCAAGCCCTGACAGATGACACCGGCTTGAATGAATACGTGATAGGCATGGGTCTTGCGTTTGACGGCGTCGCGGTAGTCCTGTGACTCACGATGCAAATATTGGTCGCCATTACGCCTGCGAAGCGGCTTCATGCCCTGCATCCAAAAATGGTACGAGAACGAGCCAATCAGACGCACCGCCTGCTTAAAGCTGTGCTCAATCTTGAAGCGCAAGCCATACAGGCCAATGATCTCGATGGCGCTCAGAGAGATGTCCGTACACATCAACAGGCACGAGCCTCGGGTGGGATGCGTGACCGCCACGAAGCGCACCAGTCGTCCCAGGGGAAGCCGGTCAACTAGTGGTGCACTCGGACAACGGCTCGCCGATGAAAGGCGAGACCATGCTGGCCACCATGCAGCGCTTAGGCGTAGCACCGAGCCGCAGTCGCCCTTCGGTGAGCAATGACAACCCGTATTCGGAGTCCTTGTTCAGGACCTTGAAGTACCGACCCGCCATGCCCGTCAAACCGTTTGAAAACCTATTGCAAGCGCGTCGCTGGGTCACCGATCTGGTGCACTGGTACAACGAAGAACACAGGCACAGCGCCATTCGCTTTGTGACGCCAAGCCAGCGCCACGCCGAGCAAGACAAAGACTTGCTTGCTGGCCGTGCTGCGGTCTACGAACTTGCCCGCAAGACTCATCCACAGCGCTGGTCAAAACAGTGCCGCAATTGGCACCGTGTCGATCAGGTCCACCTCAATCCCGACACGCCTCAAACAAAGGAGGTCCAAACTCTCAAAAAAGCTGCCTGATTCAACACCTTCATGCGACAACTACCTTGACAGCCGCCGATGTTGACGCCAAGCATCGCAAGATCATTTGGCAGGATGCACAGAGGCTTTCGATTGCCGAGTCGCTCAATCGCATCCATGCCAACTACCCGGACTTTGCAATTGACTTGATCGAGGAACATCTGATCGGATGGCTCGAAATGGGATTCGCACCGCCGAGCTACTCGCAGGAGCAATTAGACGAGTTGGATCAACTCACCGAGATGTGGGTCGAGGATCATCGGCGGTAGGCATCTGCCAAGTAAAGCAGGGGAAAACTCGGCACTCTTGAGAAAGTTAACAAAGAGAAAGAAAGATTTCATGCAGATTTGCCGGAGGGGCACAGCGTGTCCACGTTCGGCCGCACCACGCCGCGAAACCGCGCCTCGGGAAACGCCCTGACCCGTTGCAGCGGATCGGCTGGCGCACCAGCCTGTGCCAGGCTGGTGCGCGTCAGGTCCATGATCACCAGCGGAAAGCCGTAGATGTAGGCTTCAGCGCCGAGGGCGATCCGCTCGCGCTCGGCAACCAGCGTGGCTCCCACTGCCAGGGTCAGGCCAAGCGCCACCGCGGCGGTGGTTTTCCAGAGCCTTCTGGGGCGGCCCGGCGGCTCATTGGGTAGCCTCCGTGCTACGCACTGCGGTATTCGCCTTGGGAACGGCCCGGCGGCTCATTGGGTAACCTCCGTGCTACGCACTGCGGTATTCGCCTTGGGGCGGCCCGGCGGCTCATTGGGTAACCTCCGTGCTACGCACTGCGGTATTCGCCTTGGGAACGGCCCGGCGGCTCATGACCCGGGCGCGTTCAGCACGGTGCGAAATCCCAGGTGGCTGGCACCCAGGTCGTCGTCCTGCGGTTGGCGTGCGCCGGCCCGATAACGCATGCAGTAGTTGGGCGCGCACAGAAAGGATCCCCCCTTGATGACATGCTGGCCTGTGGTGGTGTTGCGCATGGGCGCCTGCGCCGGGTCATTGCTGCTGCTTGCGTTGGCCCCGTGGTCGGGCGTCCAGCGGTCGCTTGTGACCTCCCATACGTTGCCGATCATGTCGAACAGGCCATAGGCATTGGCCGAGTAGCAGCCCGCTGGCGCGAGCCCGATGAAACCGTCATCGGCGGAATTGGCTACCGGGAACAAGCCTTGCCAGGTGTTGGCGTCGGCGGGTTGCTCATGCTCCCGGGTCCCGGTCTGGCCGGCGCGGGCCGCCCATTCCCATTGCGCCTCGGAGGGCAAGTCAAAGTGGTGTTGGGTGTGAAAATCGGCTGAACTGTGTCTGAATGCAGCGCCTCAACCAACGCGCTGCGCCGGCGTAAAAAATTGGCGTACCTATCCCGGTACCCCATTCCAGCAGCACGCTTATCGATGTGCACGCCTGACTTATCATTGCGATCCATACGCCATTGACGCATAATCAAAAAAATGCTCACCGTCGTTGAAACACCGCTTTTCCAGCGACATTGGCCCAATTACTGGACCGAAGAAGAACGTGGCGAGTTTTGCGCATACATCTCAACCAGTCCCGAGGCTGGGGATGTCGTTCCAAATTCTGGCGGCGTGCGCAAAGTGCGCTGGAGCCGCGCCGGAGCTGGTAAATCTGGTGGCGTTCGAGTGATCTACTTCAGCCGAACGGCGGCCGGGGAGTTGGTTTTGTTAATCTTGTATGCCAAGAGCAAGCTGTCTACGCTCAAGGCATCAACCCTGAAGGAGTTGCGAAATGCCGTCGAAAAAACCCTCCAAACCCATGACTGATGACGAACTTCAAGCCTGGGAAGCCACTCGTGACATCGATGCCGAATTGGTTGAATCCGCCAAGCAGATGGCAGAGGGCAAAACCTCCGTCGCCTATTCTGCCGTGATCGCCGCGAGAAAAGGCTCCGGCCTGTCTCAGTCTCAGTTTGCTGCGCTGCTCGGCGTTTCCGTGCGCACCCTTCAAGGATGGGAGCAAGGGCGTCGGCAGCCCACTGGCGCAGCCAAGGCGCTGATTGGCATCGCCCAGAAGCATCCCGAAATCCTGGCCCAATATGCAAACGATGAAAGATTTGCGCTTGCGGCTTGACGGCGTGCTTCAAAGAGTTATTGGGGTGAGATCCCAAATTCGCCGAACCTACGGCTCGCCCGGAGGCGGAGCCGGGGTCTGCCCTTCTTCTTCGGACCCTCCTGGACGTACTGATTAAAGGCCACCGCATTGGACCTCACCCGTGTGAGCAGGTGATTGTTCTGCTTGAGCAGGCCGAGGGCGACCTTACCCCGGCGGCGTAATACGCTTCGACCACGAGGTAAAACGGATCCTTGATCGCCAGGATGCCCAGCAGCATGAGCATCTTGTCGAGCAAAGTACGCCTGTCTCGGTTGGACCACACCAGACCTTCGTGAATGCGCACGCCCACCCGTTCAATCTGGCGGTGGCTCGTGCCAGCCTCCAGCAGTGTGAATATCGTCGTTTGTAGATGTGGTTTCAAGACGTTCAATCCAGTTTCCCCTCGTGTGTGAGGGGGTTGAAGGTAACGTCCTGCCTGGTACTGGCCGAGGCGGTGAAACGGCGGGCATCAACCCATCGTCACACCGCGCTCAGGGTGGGGGAATTTGGGTGGCCATCGGCGTCTGAGTGAGTAGCATGCCTTCTTGGAGATGACGATGAGCGCGTCAGCTGGAATGCGGCGGGATAGTCGGAGCAGCGGTGATGCGTTGTATGTGTGCTCGCAGGGAGGGCAAGTCCTGTTCGACCATCGACCAGACTGCGTCAATATCAACATTGAAGTAGGCGTGGATAAGGCGGTCTCGCGCTCCCGCGATCTGCCGCCACGGAACAGCAGGCTCGCTATCGGTCATAAAGCCGCTGCGCCCGGCCGTCGTGAAAACCTGGATCTCTGAAATCGCACTGAGGACGTGATTCAGAAACAGCTGGTCGCGCTCATTCATACGGCGCGCGCTTCTGCCAGGATGCGTTGTCTGAGTGCCGGATGCAACTCGCGTTCCGTGCAAAGGTCAACCTTTACCCCAAGCGCGTCTTCAAGATCAAGCTGCAGACCAACGATTTGCAGCAATGACGTTCCCAGGGGCAGGTCCACCAACAAGTCCACATCGCTTCCTTCGCGGTCCTGTCCGGTTGCCACTGAGCCAAACACGCGCAAACGGCTTGCCCCACGCGCCGCTGCCAGCGCCAGTATGACGTCGCGCTTGGAGGTCAGTGATTGGGAAGGACGCATGACATGATTTTGGCAGGTTTTGCGCTGTGTCGAGGCAGGATCGGGGTCATCACAGTTGCATTGCCAGCGGCCTCGCGCGGCCGGGGACGAACTTCACAGGGCGCTACGGTCGGCGACCCGACCTCAACCCTGCTACTCCAGAATCGTCTGCAATCTGGCCAACGCTTCCGCGACGAGATTTGCCGGAGCGGCCTCGACCCTCTTTGCGCCACGCTGCTCCAGGTCCAGCATGCGCACCGCGTTGACGAGCACCACGCCTTGCGTCTCGGTGCCGCAACCCATCAGCGAAACTGCAAAACCGGCATGGCGCGCGTAATCGCCACCTTGGGTGATGGGTGCAACCAAGGCGGTGCCCAGCGCGTTGAATTTGCGCGGCGACAGCACCAAGGCCGGCCGCATCTCGCCCTGCAACTCACGGCCCACTGCGGGGTTCAGGCTGACGCGAACGATGTCTCCACGGTCGAAAAAACTGGCGCTCACCACGCCTCACGTCCCACGGCGGGCGCGTCGATCCAGGCGGCGAATTGTTCGTCGGGCGCAGCGGCACTGGCATCGCACTGCGCCAGCAGCTCGTCGAGCGTGTACTTGTGCGCCCGGCGGATCAACAGGCCTTGGGCTGAGGTTTCCAGCTGCACGGTCTGCCCTGCCTGCATGTGCAGGGCCTCACGAACCTGTTTTGGAATCACCAGGCCGACGCTATTGCCAAAGTTTCTGAGTACGGTTTCCATGATTTGGCCCTATGGTTTGACGAAGTAAAACTATAGGGCGACAGCAACCCCCAGTCAAACACAATTTGACGGCCAGCGGTCAGGGTTGCGGACGCGTAATCGGTATCGTTACGCCGGAGGACATCGTGGCGAACCCATACAAAGCATGGAATGCACTTGAAAAGTGATATTACCAGCGCTATCAGTGAAGCAATGAACATGGCGACCAAGTTATTGAGCTCGATGCGCCAAAACCCCAGCGATTGGGTGATGGCAAAGCTGCTCACGGTAGCCAGGCAGTACGGCATGGAAGTGCGAAGTACCGGGGCAGTCACCACGCTTTTTCGCATCCAACCGTAAAAGACCCGTTGTCCGTCCCTGCACACCGGCCCGTCAAGGCCATTTACATCAAGCGTTTTGTAGCGCTGATTGACCAGATTCAGGAGATGCCATGACCGTCAAGACTATTGCCAAAGTGAAACCCGCCTTCTCCTTCGAGGCCTACAGCCATGTTGTCAGCCCTATTGGTGCGGCAGACGGTGGTGGCTTCATGTTCACCATGCCCGGCATTCCCGGCGTGGTGGCGGATGGTGAAACCGAACTTGCAGCGATTGCGGATGGCCGCGAAGCCTTCATAGCGGTGGTGAGCGCGATGGTGGATATGGGTCAGGAAGTCCCTGCCCCGACTTTCAGCGTAGAAGACTTCACGCCAGCATCTGCCTCCGGAAGGGTTCTTGCACGGCTTCCGCGCTCCATGCACATGCAACTGACCGCCAGAGCAAAAACCGAAGGCGTTTCACTCAATTCCTTGGTGCTGGCCTTTATAGCTGAGGGGTTAGGGAGACGCAAGGCGACTCAACCTTGAAAAACACCCCGGCAAGGCCGGAGTCGAAATATTTCGCCAACTTCACAATGAAATCGTCTGCGTGAAGCGGGTCCTTGAGTCGGCCGGGGCCTGCATCAACGGCGCGATCGGCATGCGGCCGCAGGGCTGGCAGTCATGCGATCGGTCGCAGCGGATTTCCACCGGCAAAATGCGGGTTTTCCTGAGGTGTTTCCGCGAATTTAACCCGGAGCCTTTGCCACAATGGCTATCATCTGATGACTTCGAAGGACGTGCCATGGCCAAGAATTTCGACTCGATGGAGGACAGCAACTGCTCGTCCAATACCAGCATCCACGACATCTCCGATCCGTCACGGCGTACCGTTTTGTGGGGTAGCGCAGCAGTAGCCATCGGGTCGCTGCTCGCAGGATGCGGGTTGCCCGGTGCCGTAGGCGTTGGGCCCCGGCTGGGTTTCAAGGGCATTCCCACCGGGCTTGGCGACAAGCTGGTCGTGCCCGACGGGTATGTGGCCAAGGCGATCGCGGCCTGGGGCGAACCGATCGGGGTGCCGGGCAATATGCCGGCATTCAAGTTCGATGCGTCGAACAGCGCTGCCGAGCAGGCGGTGCAGATGGGCATGCACCATGACGGCGTCGAATACTTTCCGCTGGCGGGAAGCTCGTCGCACGGCCTGATCGCGATCAACCATGAGTACACCGACGACGGCCTGCTGCATGTCGGCGGCTTCAACAACATGAATGCCGAGAAGGTCCGCAAGTCGCAAAACGCGCATGGCCTGGCGGTGTACGAGGTCGAGCGCACGGGTGACGACTGGCAGATGGTGCGACCGTCGCGTTACGCACGGCGCTTCACGATGGACTCGCCATTCACGGTCCAAGGCCCGGCAGCTGGTCACGCAATGATGCGCACCGTGGCCGACCCGGCCGGTCGCACCGTGCTGGGCACGCTGAACAACTGCGCCAGCAGCCAAACGCCGTGGGGAACCTACCTATCCGGCGAAGAGAACTGGATGGGCTATTTCGGTCACGGAGACAAGATCGACGCGCACCAGAAACGCTGGGGCGCGCGCAAGGACGGTGCCTATCGGTGGGACAAGTTTGACCCGCGTTTCGATGCGGCAATAAATCCGAACGAACCGAATCGTTTCGGCTGGGTGGTTGAGGTCGATCCGATGGACCCAACCAGCACGCCAATCAAACGTACCGCGCTCGGCCGCGCCGCCCACGAAGGCGCCTGGGTTGGCGTCACCAAGGATGGGCGCGCCGTGGTGTATTCGGGCGAGGATGCGCGTTTCGAATACATCTACCGATTCGTCAGCCGCGACAAGATCGCGCCGGGCGGCGCCAAGGCCAACCGCGAATTGCTCGACCACGGAACCCTGTCGGTGGCGCGTTTCGATGCCGATGGCCGCGGCCAATGGTTGCCGCTGGTGCACGGGCGGGGCCCTTTGAGCGCGGCCAACGGGTTTGCCGACCAGGGCGAGGTACTGATCAAGGCGCGCCAGGCCAGCGACCTGCTCAAGGCGACCAAGATGGACCGACCCGAGTGGCTGGCGATCGACAAAGCCACAGGCTGGATCTACTGCACGCTGACCAACAACAGCCAGCGCGGCGACAACAACCGCCCGGGTGTCGATGCTGCCAATCCGCGCGTCAACAACACCATGGGGCAGATCATCCGCTGGAAGGAAGACGGCGATTTCGACGGCGCCGGCTTCCAGTGGAACCACCTGGTGCTGGCGGGCGACCCGGCCAACGAGCGCGCCGAGGCCAAGGGCAATATCAAGGGCGACATCTACGGCTGCCCGGACGGCATCGGTTTCGACAAGCGTGGCGTGTTGTGGATCCAGACCGACGCTGCTGCAAGCCAGATGTACAAGGGGGAGTTCAAGAACATCGGCAACAACCAGATGCTGGCTTGCGACCCGGCCAGCGGCGAGACGCGCCGTTTCCTGACCGCACCGACGAACTGCGAGGTGACCGGCGTGACGTTCACGCCCGACGGGCGCACGATGTTCATCAGCATCCAGCACCCCGGCGAGACGCCAAGCGAGCGCAGCGACCCGACCGACCCGGACAAATATTCGAACTGGCCGGACTACCAGCCCAATGGACGCCCGCGCTCGGCTACGGTGGTCATACGCAAGAAGGATGGCGGGCTGATCGGGACCTGAGCAACGGTCGAATTTACGGATATGCGCCGGCGCGGTACTTTTTGCGTGTTGGTGCGGCGCCAGGCCTTCCCGGCAAGTGTTCGTGGTGGATCAGGCCGGCAAGGCACTCTGCTCCGCAAATGTCCCCCGGCCTTCGGCCTCCGCCTTTACTTTGCTCCGCAGAGTGCCTCACCGTCCTGATCTTGTGGCGATACTGGTATTTGCGACGTGTACTCAAGACCTCCCCAGGACCAGCGGGGTGGGTGGGGGGCGCAGCGAAGTAAAGGAGGAATCAATGGGCGGAGCCCATTGAGGGGGACATGAGCGGAGCCCCCCACCCACCCCGCTGGTCCCACCGGCGCTTTCCCAGACTGATGGAGAAGTACCCCAAGCCGTCAGCCTTTGGCGACGGTCGCGTGCCCCCCAAAACCCTTGCGCATCAGCGACAGCAGCTTGTTGCTGTTGTCGGCCCGGCCCTGGGACGAAAACCGAGCCATCAAGGCCGCTGCGATCACTGGCACCGGCGTACCCTGGCGGATCGATTCGTCGATGGTCCAGCGGCCTTCGCCCGAGTCGGCCACGACCGGCGCGATCGCGGCCATGGCGCCGGGCTCCTGCAATGCCGTGGTGGTCAGGTCGAGCAGCCAGGAGCGCACCACGCTGCCGTGGCGCCAGGTCTCGCCGATGGCGCCGAGGTCGGGGGTCAGGTCCGGCCGGCCGGCCATCAGCGCGAAGCCTTCGGCATAGGCCTGCATCATTCCGTATTCGATGCCGTTGTGGACCATCTTGGTGAAATGGCCTGCGCCGCTGGGGCCGCAATGCAGCCAACCGCGATCGGGGGCGGGCGCCAGGCTCTCGAACAGCGGCTTCAACGCCGCAATGGCGCTGTCCTCGCCACCTGCCATCAGGCAATAACCTTCCTTCAGCCCCCAGACGCCACCGGAGACGCCGCAGTCGACAAAATCGACACCCAGTGTCTTCCAGTGTTGTGCCCGGGCCTGCGAGTCGAGGTAGTTGGCGTTGCCGCCATCGACCAGCACGTCGCCGTCAGCGAGCAGTGACTCCAGTTCTGCCAGTGCTTGTTCGGTGATCGCGCCGGCCGGCAACATCAGCCAGACCAACCGCCGGCCGGTCTGTGCCGACACGCTGGCGGCCAGGGTTGCATGCAGTTGCACGCCGGGCTCCGAGGCCAAGGCCTCGCGCGCTTCGGCCGACGGGTCGAAACCATGCACGGCGATGGCCCCGCGGGCAAGCCGGCGCGCCATGTTGGCGCCCATGCGTCCGAGGCCGACGATGGTGATGACAGGGGTGGGGGAGTTGGATTTCATGGTGCAAAGGGCTGGGAGGTAGTGGGCGCTATTGTCTGCGCAGGCCGTTGGGCCGTGATGTCATTGCGCCTCACGTGGCGGTCGTGCTCTGTGGGCGCACCGCGAAGAGGAACAACAGAGAGCCGCAACCGGCGGTCAGCGCCAGCACCGTGAACCCGGTGCGGTAGTTGCCGGTCAGGTCGGCCAGTATGCCGGCCACCATCGGGCCGGCGATCTGGCCCAGGGCGATGATCACCGACGACAGGCCCAGGATCATGCCGATGGCATTGCGGCCGAAATAGTCGGCGCGGATGGACTGCATCAACGGCCCGCGCAAGCCCCAGGCCATGCCGTGCAGGATGGCGAACGCAACCACCTGCGCCGGGTGCGTGGCGTAGGTCAGCAGCAGCAAACCCAGCATGTGACCGAGCATGCACAGCGCGGCGAGAAAACGCTTTTCGAAGCGGTCGCCGATGGTGGCGCTCAGGGTCACGCCGATGACCTGTCCGAACGTCATCACCATGATGAAAAACGCCGCCTGGGTGACCGAGTAGCCCAGTCCCTCCTTCATGTGCGTGATGGCGTGCACATTGACCGCAGTGACCACCAGCAAGGCAAATCCATGGCCTAGCGCAAGCAACCAGAATGCGCGTGTGCGCAAGGCCTGGCGGGCGGAAAATTCGGCGCGTATGGGGAAGCCGACCGTCGCGTCGCCGTTCACCGTGTCCGGGATCGGCGGCAGACCATCGACGTTCAGCCCATGGTCCTGCGGGCGCCAGCGGATCATGCGTGCCAGCGGCAGGCCCAGCGTCATGATGATGATGCCCGAGCCGAACGCGGTGGCGCGCCAGCCGTAGGTGGCCATGCACCACGCCACCACCGGCACCATGACGCCGCCCAAAGCCAGCCCCATGCTCATGATCGACAAGGCCCGGGCGCGGTAGCGTTCGAACCACTGGATCAGCGCCACGGTGAGCGGGAAATAACCACCCAGGCTGACGCCGACGGCCATCATCACGGCGCTGGCATAAAAGCCCCCAATCGTGTCGATCTGGCTGAGCATCAGGAACCCGGAGCCGAACACCAGCATGCCGACCTGCACCATGGCGCGTGGGCCAAACCGGTCGAGCAGCCAGCCCAACGCGGGCCCCAAAATCGCGGTTTCGACCGATTGCAGCGCAGCCGCGCCAGACAGCGCGGTCTTGCTCCAGCCGCGCTGTTCCGACAGGATGGCCACATAGGCACCGAACGACTGCATCAACAATGCCGACTGCAGGAACTGCAGGACGGCTGCGGCGCCGGCCATGCGCCAGCCGTAGAAAATCTTCACGCGGCGGTCGTGCCCTTGCGCATCACGCCCTGAAGGCCACGATGCGCCCGTTTAGCGGGTAGGCCGGGTCGGTGTAGCCCGGCGTCGACGGATGGCCCGACGGCACCAGCGAATCGACCAGCGCTTCGTCCTGCGCGTCGAGCTGGAAGTC
>Ga0335396_10005771_pt1 | contig 12612 bp, 8 predicted proteins | sample FRY02_FD_205743 | JGI IMG/M metagenome (GOLD analysis project Ga0335396, IMG submission 205743) | Freshwater microbial communities from Lake Fryxell liftoff mats and glacier meltwater in Antarctica - FRY-02 (spades assembly) (version 2) | ecosystem: Environmental > Aquatic > Freshwater > Ice >... | reverse complement strand
TCAAGCGACCTTCCCGGCTCGGAGTCCGCGCGCGCTACCGCGCGCATCGGACAACCGAGCCTTGGAAGGAACCGAGTTTCAAGTGCAACGTGTTGACGCTCGCCCTTGCTGAACGAACCCTATCGCCTTGTGTGGGTCCTGTCTTGAAGGCGCTGTTGATTGGCAGCAGCCTTCCAGCCTGCCCCGCCGTAGCCCAGAGGGCGAAGGAGGGACCGAATTGGCGATCGTGAGTGTGCAGTCCCCCCAGGAGAACTTGCCGGACTCGTGGAAGCCGCGCGAAAGCGAGACGTTCCCAAGTCGGGCAAGGTCCTTGGTGAGGTAGGCCCCCGCATTCAGACGGGGGTCAAAGAGTTCGATCCGGGCCATCCCCCCACCCATTTCTTCCCAAAGGTTCATCAGGAAGAAGCAGGTGGAAATGGAGGACTTGCGGGTCGGGAGGCCTGCGAGGAGGAAATGAAAGTGGAAGCGTCCGGTGCGCTCACCGAGCTCGGCTCGCCGCCTCAGTCACACAGTCCGCGGAGGGCCCCGGAGTGGTGCAGGGTGGTCACCCGGTTATTGTGGACCTTGCTGGCATCGGGGGAGGCGTTGAAGAGGCTCCGGGGGGCTTTGCAGTCCTGACTCTTCACGAGAGAGTTCCCGACAGGCCAAGCACTCTCTCCGCCACCTGACTCCCAACCGGAGCAGCGGCATTCCTGCCGCTGTCTTTCAAGCCCGTCCCCGACCATCGAACTTCCCCACCCCACCTCCGCCATTGCAAGCCAAGTCAGAGCGGCTAGGTTTTTTCCACACATGAGGTTCGCTTCCCTGATTTTTCCACTGCTGACCCTGGCCGCTGCGGCCAAGGAACAGGTCTTTGAGGCCTTCGAGGGCGACGGCTTCGACACCTGGACCGAAACCGGAAAAGCCTTCGGCACCGGACCCAGCGCCGGAGGTCCCGGTCGCCTCGCCGGTTCCGCCCAAGGCTGGGCCGGAACCTCCTTCGCCTGCTCCTTCCATGGCGGCGATGGCGCAAAGGGGATGCTCACCTCCCCCCAGTTCACCATCGAACTCCCCTGGATCCACTTCATGGTCGGCGGCGGCAAACACCCCGGACAAACCTCCGTGCAACTCATCGTCGACGGTGAGGTCAAACAGGAAGCCGTCGGCGAAAATGACCACCTATTCCGCCCCGTCGCCTGGGACCTCCGCTCCCTCCAGGGAAAAAAGGCCAATCTCCGCATCCTTGATTCCCGCGACGGCAGTTGGGGCTTCGTCATGGCCGATCACTTCGTCTTCGCCGACAACCCCGTCATCAGCTTCCCCGCTCCCATCGCCCCACAAAAACTCCCCGCGCCCAAACTGATCGCCACCGACGCCATTCCGGGCATGACCATCCCCCCCGGCACCTATGCCAAGGTCTTCGCCACCCACGCCGACCACCACCTCGCCTCCCCCACCGCCCTCTGCTTCGACGAACAGGGCAATGTCCTCGTCACCGAAACCCATCGCCTCAAGGCCGGCGTCGCCGACAATCGCAACCACCGCTACTGGCTCCTCGACGACATCGCCTCGGAAAGCACCGCCAACCGCCTCGCCATGTTCGGACGCTACAAGGACAGGGTCCCGCCCGAATTCTTCACCGCCAAGTCAGAACTCGTCCGCTTCCTCGCCGACACCGACCGCGACGGCGTCGCCGACTCCTCCAAGGTCTATTCCGACGGCTACAACGATCCACTCGATGGCATTTCCGCCGGCATCTTCGCCTTCGAAGGCACCACCTACCACGCCTGCATCCCACACATCTGGCTCCTCCGCGACAAGGACGGCGACGGCGTGGCCGAGGAAAAAACCTCCCTCTTCGATGGCTTCGGCACCCGCGTCTCCCTCTCCGGCCACGACCTCAACGGCTTCGCCCTCGGCCCCGACGGACGCATCTACGGCACCATCGGCGACCGCTCCATGCGTATCACCAACTTGGAAGGGGAGAAAATCTTCCTCCCCAACCAGGGCGCCGTCTTCCGCTTCGATCCCGATGGCTCCAATTTCGAACTCGTCCACACCGGCCTCCGCAACCCCAAGGAAATTGCCTTCGACCAATGGGGCAACGCCGTGTCGGTCGACAACAATTCCGATCAGGGCGACGGCGCCCGCCTCGTTTACATCATGGAAGGCGCCGACTCCGGTTGGCGCACCGACCATCAGAACCTCTTCACCTTCCACCACGAGATCGGCTGCGAAAAACGGCCCATCAGCCAATGGATGGAGGAAAAACAATGGGAACCCCGCAACGACCAACAACCCGCCTTCCTCCTCCCCCCCGTCGCCAATTTCTCCAACGGCCCCTCCGGCCTCACCTACCACCCGGGCACCGGCCTCAACAACGATTGCTCCGACTCCTTCCTCGTCTGTGACTACAAGGGCGGCGCCGCCGCCTCCGGCATCTGGGCCTTCGGCATCGAACCCGACGGCGCGGGAATGAGTGTCGTCAATCCCCGCAAATGGAACTGGGGCGCCGCCGTCACCGACGTGGAGTTCGGCTACGACGGCAAGGTCTATGTCACCGACTTCATCGGCGGCTGGACCTCACACGACGACGGACGCCTCTACACGATTTCCTCCGAGGAAAACGATCAGGATCCCGCCAACCCCGAGGTCGCCACCCTCATCCGCGAGGGATTCCATCAACGCGAACCCGCCGAACTCCTCCTCCTCCTCGGCCACCCCGATCAACGTGTCCGCCTCCGCGCCACCCTCGCCCTCTCCGGCAAACCCGAGGCCCTCCACCTCTTCCGCCTCGCCACCTCCCAACGTGATCAGCGACTCAAACGCCTCCACGGGGTCTGGGGACTCTGGATCATGACTCGCAGGGAACAATCGGCAGAGGCCACCGAGACACTTGTCTCCCTCCTCGGCGACGACGATTCCGAAGTGCGGGCCCAGGCCGCCCGCGCTCTCGGCGAAGCCCCCCTCATCGATCACGGCCCCCTCGCCATCGCCCTGCGCGATCCCTCCGCCCGGGTTCGGGCCTTCGCGGCCATCTCCCTCGGCCGCCTCAAGGCCAACGACCGCTTCAATGACGTCGTCGCCCTCCTCGCCGAAAACAAGAATCAGGACGCCTACCTCCGCCACGCCGGAGTCATGGCCCTCGTCGGTTGCAGCACTCCCGGACAACTGCTCTCCCTTCGCGAAAGCCTCAGCCCCTCCGTCCGCATGGGGGCCGTCCTCGCCCTCCGCCGCCTCGCCCATCCCGAGATCGTCGCCTACCTCTTCGATGACGACAGCCGCATCCGCGACGAAGTCATCCGCGCCGTCCACGACACTCCCATCGAAGCCGCCCGCCCCGCCATCGCCGCCCTCCTCCACGACTACACTCCTGGTAATGACGGCCGCCCGCTCACCCGCATGATGCTTCACCGCATCGTCCACAGCGCCTTCCGACACGGCACTCCGGAGAGCGCCGCCGACCTCCTCCAGTTCGCCGCGAACCCCTCCGCCAGCGAGGAGGAACGCACCGAAGCCCTCCGCCTCCTCTCCCTCTGGCAATCCCCTCCCCCCGTCGATCAATCTCTCGGCCGGCACATGCCTCTCCCTCCGCGCGACATGAGCGAGGTCAGCGAAGCCTTCCAAACCAACCTCCCACCCCTCCTGCAAATGGACGGCCCCATCCTCACCGCCGCCATCGGCCTCGTCGGACAATACGGCCTCGCCGCCGACAAACTCGACGACTCCCAACTCACCACCATGGTCGCCGACCAGACCCAATCCGCGCCCATCCGCATCCGCGCCCTCGACCTCCTCGCCGACCGCGGCCATGCCGACCTCAATCCCCTTCTCTCCAAACTCCTCGACACCCAGGACGACGCCGTCGCCAACCGCGCCCTCGAACTGATCGCCAAGAACCAACCCGATCAGGCCCTCCAATCAATCCGCTCCGTCATCGGTGCCGGAAACGATGTCCGCAAACAACGCGCCTGGTCGCTCCTCGCCGAGGCGCAGGACCCCGAGTCCGCCACCGAACTGATCCGCGGCCTCGCCAGCCTCCAAGGCAGCACCCAATACCCGGCCTACGCCCTCGAACTGGTCGAAGCAGCCGACGCCCGCCCCGAAGCAAAGGTGAAAACGGCCCTCGCCTCCTTCCGCGCCTCCCTTCCCGCCAACGATCCACTCGGCGAATTCCGCCTCGCCCTCCGCGGCGGAGATCCCGAACGCGGTGCCGAGCTGTTCCAAAGCCACCCCGCCGCCCAGTGCATCCGCTGCCATCGCCTTTCCACCAATCCCTCCGAAGGCACCACGGCCGGCCCCAACCTCGCCGATGTCGGCAAACGCCGCGACGCCGAGTTCCTCCTCCGTTCCCTCCTCGACCCCAATGCCGACATCGCCCCGGGCTTCGGCCTGATTTCCCTCACCTTTCACAACGACAAGGGAGTCGGCGGAGTCCTCATGGCCGAAAGCGACGCCACCCTCGACATCCTCTCCGGCACCGATCTCCTCCGCGTCCAAAAGTCCGACCTCAAGGCGCAAACCACCCCCACTTCCGCCATGCTTCCCACCGGTGATTTGCTCACCAAACGCGAAATGCGCGACCTCGTCTCCTGGCTCACCACGCTACAAGCCGACCTCCCGCCCCCCACCGCGCCGACCAAGGAACCCATCCTCCTCGACCCCGCCTCCCTCCTGCCCGAGGAACCCATGGACGAGGCCCCCACCGCCGAACTCTCCTACGACCTCGACCCAGCCGTCATGAAAACCGGCAAGGCCGCCTTCGCTCTTTGCCAGGCCTGTCACGGCCCCGATGGAAAAGGCGTCCCCAACCTCGGCCCACCCCTCGCCGGATCCGATTGGGTCCACGGCCCGCCCGAAAACCTCATCCGCATCCAACTCCGCGGCCTCACCGGCCCCATCAGGATCAACGGCGTCGAAAACACCTTCCCCGCCCCCATGCCCCCCCAGGCTTTCCAAGGCGACGAACAAATCGCCGCCGTCCTCACCTACATCCGCAACTCCTTCGGCAATGCCGCCCCGCCCGTCACCTCGGAAATGGTCACCGCCCTCCGCAACGAAACCGGCAAGCCTCTCCTCACCGTGGCCGACCTCATCCCCCTCGCCACCCCTCCCTCCAGCACCCTCACCCGCTCCACCTTCCTCGACCCCGACACAGAAGACTCCGGTGGCTGGCCCTGGTGGGCCACCGTCCTCATCCTCCTCTGGCTCGCCGCCTGCGCCTACCCTCTCCTCAAACGCCTCAAAGAAAATACCGAGGAAATAGACGAGAAATAGCCGCTCCTCTCCCCCCAAGTAGCGGCGCCCCTGCGGGGCGTCGGCTACTCCGCCTCATACAACTCGGACCGCTCGGACTGGTCGGACTAGTCGGACTGTTGCCCCCGCCCATCAACTCCCCAATAACCAATAACCAATAACCCATAACCAATAACCCATTCGTGAAAATCCGCGCCTATTCGCGGCTCTCATCCTCCGTCTCCCCCGTCTCCTCCTTCTTCAACAAATCCTTCCACTCATGCAACGCCACTCCCTCCCCCACTCCACCGATCTCCTTCAACAACTCCTCACACTTCGCCTTCCACTTCCCAAAGTCCGGCGCTGACTTCTCCGGCTCCGCACTCCGCGGAAACACCAGATAGGTCACCACCAACTTCTCCACCGGCCGCCGATACGGATTGGCCCGCGGCTCGATCTCCTTCGCCAACCGCAACGATCCCTCCCCCACCTTGAAGGTCGGCCCGCCATCCCCCACGATCGCAGGATACAACTTCTCCCCGTGGATCACCACCACGTAGTCCCCGATGTTCGGGGCATAGTCATCCTCCCGATCTGTCAACAGATTGATCGGGATCACGATGAACGGATCATACTCCGCGATCAGGAAACTCCGCGCCTTCATGTCCGCGATCCCCCGCTCCAGCATCTTGATCCGCTCCTTCAACCACGCCTTCCGGTCCGCCGTCGTCGCCACCGCCGCCAACTCGATCTTCGCCGTCGCCACCCGCTCCTCCCACCCCTTCACCATCGGATTCGGCGTGGCCGTCTGCTTCTTCCATCCGTAGCTCGTGAAGGGCTGATAGTAGGTCGACTTCACGATCTCGTCCGGCATCTCCGGCAGGCGATCCCCATCCGATCCGTCCGACACCACGTCCATCTCCGCCTGCATCAGAAACACCCGGCGACCGGACCCCGGATGCTTCATGTTCAACATCGTCTCGCAGTCGAAGAAATTGTGCCGGGTCAACACCTCGTCCAGCCGCGCCACATTGCTCTTCAGCCGCCCCGCCTTGTTCAGGTAGAGCTTCCGATACCATGGCGACACCTGCGCCTTCGCAAACATCCCCTCCAATCCCGGCAACAGCGTCCCCAGCTTCGCATTCACGCTCTCCAAATCCTCCAGAGTCTCCGCAGCCCGCGGCATCCGCACATTCAGCGTGTACTCCGCACGGTAACTCTCCCGCCTCAATCGCTCCACCGACGCCAATCCGCCCTCCTCCGTTTTCAACTCCACCTTCAGATCGATGTCCTTCGACAACTCCGTGATGCTCACCCCGTCCGGCACCTGCATCCGACCCGTCACCACCGGCGGATCAGGTTCGGGGTCGATCAACCCATCCTCCGGATCAGGCACCGGCAGGACCGGCGATTCCGCCCGGGGATCCACCGGCGCCGCCGGACTCGCTGGCGCATCCGGCGCAAAGACTTCCTTCAAACCCCGCTTGATCTTCCCCGCCATCGGCGTGAAGGGCAACACGATCAAAAAACAAACCAACAACAATGCCGCGAGACCCAGCAACGGCATCGCCCGGCACCCCACCCGGCGCTTCACTCCTTCCAACCCATGCGGACCTTGCTCACGAAACCTGTTTGCCACGCTCGAAACCTAACACACACCCCCCACCTCAATGCAATAGCCGGGACGCCCAATCCAAAATTCCCCCTCCCTTCTCCCCATTCCCCATTCCCCATTCCCCATTCCCCAGAACCCTCAATCCTCCACCTTCCGCGGGCGCGACGACAACAACAGCCGCAACACCGCCAGCGGCACCAGCGAAATCCCCGCCGCCGCCAACGCAATCTTCCACCCCGGATACACCCGCGCCTGATCTCGAGCCAGCGCCCGCAGCGATTCCGCCACCACATCCTCCGCCTCCTCGAAAAACCACTCTCGCAACGGATTCTCCTCCTCCTCACCACCCCGACTCGCCCGCTCTCCGAACTCCGTGTGCACCGGCCCCGGACACACCGCCAACACCGACACCCCCCGCTCCCGCACCTCAATCCGCAAGGCCTCCGAAAAACTCGACACATACGCCTTCGATGCCGCATACACCGCAAAATCCGGAATCGGCAGAATACTCGACAGAGAACTCACATTGATGATCGCTCCATCCCCGTCCTCCAACATCCGCGGCAGAAACTCGTGCGTCAAATGCGTCAACGCGGTCATGTTCACCTGCATCATCGCCTCCAGCTTGCCCCACTCCGCCGTCGCAAACTCCCCGTAGTCCCCCAGCCCCGCATTGTTGACCAACAAGCTCGGCGCCCATGCCGTCCCCTCCAGCCGCTGACCCAACGCCACCCGGTCCTCCGCCAACGCCAAATCCGCCGCAATCGAGCCCACCTCCAACCCCGGCGCAATGCCGCGCAATTCCTTCTCCAACTTCGCCAAGCGATCCTCCCGGCGCGCCACCAGAACCATCCGCTGGCTTCGCCCCGCCAATTGCCTCGCAAACTCCGCCCCCAGCCCGGAGGAAGCCCCCGTGATCAGGACGCAGCGATGACAAGCCTCGGTCATCCGGGTTTCCTACGACGCCGCAGGCTGCTCCTGCACCTGCACGATCCGCAACGGCAGCCGCGCCACCAACTCCTCGTCCACCGAAACATCCACCGAGTAAATCCCCGCCGCCGGAAACCGCAGCCCCTGGAAGTTCATCACGAAATTCCGCGTCACAAAACTCATGTTCTCCGGAACCTGCACCGGCATCTTGATCCGCACCGGCATGTTCTTCGGATCCAGCGGCGCCCCGTCCGCGTCGATGATGTTGATCGTCATGTCATGCTCGCCGCTGTCTTCCGGCGTCATGCAGATCCGCATCGCCAACACGCACTGTGGATGCACCACCGGCAATGCCTTCGCGGCAAGCGCATCAAAGGTTCCGGAAATGACCATCTTTCCGTTGTAGTCGGCCGCAAAATCACAAAGGGTGGCAATTTGAATATCCATAATATCTCGTCGAAGCCCCTATCTGAACGCCCACCCCCAAAAGGTCCAGCGCGAATCCCCGATCACCCCGGGAAATCATCCCCTATTCTTCCTCCTTCTCCTCCGAATCTCCCACCTCCTCATCCGCATCCCCCTCGGCATCCTCTTCCACCACCACCGCCGCAGGCGGTTCCTCCTCTTCCGGCTCCTCCACAATGATCGCGGCAGGTGGCGCGTCCTCCACCGATATGTCTCCCTCCAAGGGCTCCACCGGAATGGCCCGCAGAATCCCATCCTCCGGCTTGCGCACCCATTCCCCGTCTTCTCCCGCCGATCCCGCCCCTTTGTCCGGATCTCCCTCCTCGCCCTCTTCCACGATGATCATCGCCCTCGCCGGCGGCTGAATCATCGGCTTAATGTCTTCCTTCAGATCTTCAAAAAGCTCGTTCACCATCGGCGCCGCCAGGCGCCCCCCACTCACCGTCTCTCCCGGCTTGCCCTCATAGACCACCGCAAAGGCAAAGCGCGGATTTTCATAGGGAAAAAATCCCGCGAACCAGGCCAGCTCCCGGTTCGGCACCCACTGCGCCGTCCCCGTCTTCCCCACCAGCGTCGTGTAGCTCAATGCCGCCCGCTTGCCCGTGCCGTAGGAGGCGTTCACCACGTCGTGCATCCCCTTGTGCACCACCTCCACCGCCTCCGGATCCAAATTCAATTGCGTCCGCGTCTCCGGCCCCGGAGCACTCAGCACCCCCCCGTTCTCATCCTGAATCTGCCGGATCAACCGCAACTGCGGCAACACCGTGCCGTTCGCAATCCCCGCCATCGCCTGCGCCACCTGCAACGGAGTCCCCTGCAACATCCCCTGCCCAATCGCAAAGTTCGCCGTGTCCCCCTGCGTGATCGGCCGCCCCAACTCAGCCCGCATCAGGTCGTCGGTCGGGATTATTCCCGCGTTCTCGTTGTAGAGCGGCAACCCCGTCTTCGACCCGAATCCCAGCCGCTTCGCCACCTCCAGGAACGCCTGCGCCTTGGTCTTGATCCCCACCTGGTAAAACCACACGTTGTTCGACCGCGCCAGCGCCCGCGTCACATTGATGTCCCCCTCCGGATACTTGGAGTGGTTGCTCATCCACGTGTCCCCGATCTTCAGCTTCGCCGGACAGTTGAACAGCGTCTTCGAGGTGATCACCCCGTTCGTCAGCGCCGTCAGCGCCACCACCGGCTTGAAGGACGAGGCCGGCGGATACGCCGCCTGAAAGGCACGCGCATACATCGGCTTCGAATCATCATCCCGCAGCCGACCAAACTCCTCTTCCCCGATCGTCGGCACCCAGATGTTCAGGTCATACGTCGGACGCGAGGCCATCACCAACACCTCCCCGGTGTGAATGTCGAGCACCACAAACGCCCCCCGGTCACACCCATCCTTCAAGACCCGCTCCGCCTTCCGCTGCCAGTCCAGATTCAATGTCGTCACCACCGTGTTCCCCACCCGCGGACGCTCTGCGAACTCATCCAGCAGACGACTCCCGTCCGAATCAAAAATCATGTTCCGCTTCCCCGCCACCCCCGTCAGCTGCTCGTCAAACACCTTCTCCAACCCATCCTGCCCCCACGTCTCCTCAAACAGGGGATCCCCAAAGTTGATCGGCCCCGTCGGCAGCTTCCCCTTGCTCCGCACATAGCCGATGATGTGCGCCGCAAGCCCCTTCTCCGGATAATGCCGCAGATAAATCGGATGAAAAATCAGCCCGCTCATCAACCCCGTCGCCCCCTTCTTCACCAATTCCTCCTTCAGCGGCGAGGCAAAGATGAACGGCAGCCAGCGCCGGTCCTTGTAGTGATCCAACAACCGCCGATTCGAAACCGTCCAAGTCTCCCCCGTCAATTTCTGCACCTCCGCCATCCGCGTCCGCGCCCACGCCAACACCTCCGCATCCTCCCCCTTCTCAAACTGCGGATACTCAAAGGCCAGATAAAATCCCACCCTGCTCTGCGCCAACGGCTCCCCATTGCGATCCGTGATCAATCCCCGCGGCGCCGGAATCGACATCGTCAACGTCCGCGCATCCTTCCGCGTCCCCACCGATCCCGCCGTCGCCGACTTTTCCGGATCCTCCTTCCCCTGCTCCTCCGTCGGCGCGTTGACCGGAGTCGACGCCTCCTGAGCCGCCACCCGGATCACTCCGGGCACCCCCATCAACAAGACCGACAATAAGACTGCTTTCATCCGCATCCGCAGGGCCACCCTATCCCATGAAAGCCCCGCTATCAATGCCCACCTCGCACCTCGCTCCAATGCCACGCCCGGGGGTCCTTTTCCCCGAATCCCCTCACGATTTCGGCCGGCAGGAAGATCGATTCCACCTCCCGGGACTGCTTCGGAGCCATCGAAAACCGCACCACCCGTCGCGTCGCCCCCTGCACGGTCCTCACGGAAATATCCGCCAGAATCTCAATAGCCCCATCCTGTTCCGGATAGATCTCCAGCTCCCCCGGAATCGGATACTGCGCAAAGCTCTTCCCCGCCTCCCCCTTCAGCGGCTGAAACAGGGCCAGCTTCCCCAGATACTTCTCCGGATACCATTCCTCCCGCCCCGTCTTGCTCGTCCGCACCTTCAACCGATGCACCGTCAATCCCCGATGCGCCCCCTCCACCCCCGTCGCCTCGATCCGCCACTTGAACGGCCCATCCAACGTCGCCGTCCCCGCCGAATACACCATCGCCGACAAGGCCATCCCGCCCTCCCCTCCATTCGGCTTCACCGCACTCCGCACCATCGCCCCATTGATCTCCACCGCCCCACCCTCCAGGTAGCTCTTCTCCTTGCTCACAAACTGCGCACAGCTCCCCAGCACCCCCGCCATCCCCACCAACAGCAGCATTCATCACAACCCCCACCGTCCCCCATCCCCCCACCCCCGTCACGCCCAATCTCTCCCTCCCTCCACCAATAGGGAGAGCGGGTTTGCAACCCGCCCACCCAACCCCAACCCCAACCCCAACCCCTTCCCCCCTTCCCCCCTACCGCATTCCGCATTCCACATTCCACATTCCACATTCCGCCGCCCCCCATTTCCTCATTTCTTCATTCCCTCCCCCATTCATTCCTTCATCCTCCGCCCCGATGACTCCCGAACCAAACACCCTCGCCATCGTCCTGGTGATCGTCTTCCTCTTCCTCTGGAACCTCGATTTCATCGCCACCCTCCTCAACATCAAATCCCTCCGACCCGAACTCCCCGCCGACTTCAAGGACACCCTCGACGCCGCCAAATACGCCAAGTCTCAGGAATACACCCGCGCCTCCTCCCGCTACCACCTCCTTACCTCCACCTTCTCCCTCACCCTCCTCCTCGTCTTCTGGTGGATCGGTGGCTTCGGCTGGCTCGACACCTATAGCCGCACCTTCGGCTCCTCCATGCTCTCCATCGGCCTCCTCTACATCGGCGTCCTCTACCTCGGCAACTACCTCCTCCACCTCCCCTTCGACATCTACGATACCTTCGTCCTTGAGGCCCGCTTCGGCTTCAACAAGACCACCAAGGGCACCTTCCTCGCCGACCAGTTCAAATCCCTCCTCCTCACCGCCCTCCTCGGCCTCCCTCTCGTCGCCGGCATCCTCTGGATCTTCAACAACGTCGACCACGCCTGGCTCTGGGCCTGGCTCGGCGTCACCGCCTTCACCCTCCTTCTCACCTACCTCGCCCCCTCCCTCATTCTCCCCCTCTTCAACAAGTTCGAACCCATGCCCGACGGCGAACTCAAGGACGCCATCCACAATATGGCCGCCCACTGCGAGTTCCCCCTCACCGAAATCTCCATCATGGACGGCTCCCGCCGCTCCGCAAAGTCCAACGCCTTCTTCACCGGCTTCGGCAAACGCAAGAAAATCGCCCTCTACGACAACCTCATCGAACAACAATCCACCGAGGAACTCGTCGCCGTCCTCGCCCACGAAATCGGCCACTTCAAGCGCAAGCACATCGTCCAGCGCATGATCCTCTCCGTCCTCCAAATGGGCGTCATCTTCTTCCTCATCGGCCTCGTCATCGATCCCGACAACGCCTTCTCCGAGCAACTCTACCCCGCCTTCGGCATCCCCCTCGAACGCGCCGCCCCCCACCACGGCCTCGTCCTCTTCATGCTCCTTTTCAAGCCTCTCAGCCTCTTCCTCGGCATCGCCCTCAACGCCTGGTCCCGCAAACACGAATTCGAAGCCGACGCCTACGCCGCCGAAGCACAAGGCACCTCCGTCCACCTCATCACCGCTCTCAAAAAACTCTCCGCCGACAACCTCTCCAACCTCACCCCTCACCGCCTCCGCGTCATCCTCGACTACTCCCACCCCCCCGTCACCGAACGCATCGCCGCCCTTCAAGGGAGCGTGGGCGTCCCGCCCGCTTAACATCCCCGACCCCCT
>Ga0335396_10005766_pt1 | contig 12629 bp, 34 predicted proteins | sample FRY02_FD_205743 | JGI IMG/M metagenome (GOLD analysis project Ga0335396, IMG submission 205743) | Freshwater microbial communities from Lake Fryxell liftoff mats and glacier meltwater in Antarctica - FRY-02 (spades assembly) (version 2) | ecosystem: Environmental > Aquatic > Freshwater > Ice >... | reverse complement strand
AATAAGTTATTGGACAGTTGATGGTATTTGCGGAAGAAGCAAATTCACGTCGAAAAAGGCAGTAAATCTATGACAAAACAAACACTAAAACAGCCAATTTGTAAAGTTTTTTATGATGGTACAAAACGTTGGTATCAAAATGATTTACTTCACAGAATAAATGGTCCAGCTATTGAATGTTCTGATGGAAAAAAATATTGGTATCAAAACGGAAAACGTCACAGAATAGATGGTCCAGCTGTAGAATATTCTGATGGAACAAAACATTGGTTTCTGAACGGTAATTATCACAGAATAGATGGACCGGCTGCTATATTTCCTGATGGAAGAAAAGAATGGTACATTCATGGTAAAAGGGTTACAGGACAAGAGTTTCTATGTCAGCGTTCAATAAGCGGTTTTCCAATACTTATTAAATACTTGGACAAAGAAGCCGACAATACCGAATATTGTGTCATCAATGATCCCGGTAGTTTGCCTATTGGTGTTGGGTTTATTGTTGTTAGCACAAAAATTAAAACAATCTAACCTGATACAGATGGCATTACAAATGATCCGGCAGATTTAATTCTATAGGAAAGAGACAATAACGGAGAACAATTATGGATACGAACAAATTAGCAGCATGTAAAGCATACGCCGATGCCGTTGAAGGGCTTGATTATGACAATCAAGCCGTAATGGAAAAGGCGATGAAAGAGAGAGATTTGAATTGGCGAGGTGTTTGGCTTGATGGAGGGGAACTTGCTAGCTGGGTTGCCAAAGTTGTGCCTGGTTATAATAATTGGGACGGTGAGATTGTATCTAAACTACTCAAGCAATTTTCGCAATATGAGTTTGCTTTGGCCCGAGAAGGTAGTCCGGCTCTTTATGTTCGAGGGTTTAAAAGCATAAAAGAATTTACTGTTTTTGTCGAAGAATTTGCAAAAGAATCTGAACCCGATAATATTTATATCGCTAAACCAAACAACGATGATTTCGAGTGGGTAATATTGGATGAGAATCAACATGTCGATCAGGAAGTTGTCAAAGCTATCGAGTTTAAGGACTGGGATCAGATCGAACTAAGAATGTGGTGGGATTGATTTTTTATCCGTCAAAATTTCACTTTCAAATTGGGTTTGTCGCCAATTGAGGGTTCAATGTTTAACAATAATCAATCGTTCACGTTAAGTATACCGGAACTTTCAACTATCTTAACTTTATCTCTTTGTTTTTTGTTGTTTTCGAAATGTTATCGTAGAACAGTATAAACTAAATTCAACCGGCAGTGGATCGCAAGAGTATTAAATCAATGAACAGTAAGAAAAAGGCTAGATTAACAAACTTGTTCAAGATAGAAGTTTCTGATCGAGCGAAAGAAATTGATCCTGATTATCTTCATGATTGGCACTCTTTGACGTATGATTGGGCTATCGCAAAAGGGGTCGATCCGGCAGAAGCCTACAAATTTGCTAACTATATCCGTTATAAAACAGAACTAGGATATATCATGACACTCAAAAAATGGGCAAAAGAACTCGTTGATGAAAGCAATGGCACGCTCAAGCGTTGCTATATTGCTATTATGCCAGTCGAGAATTGGCATCTTGAGGTCGAGTCTGTCCCTATGGATACGATTGCAGGATGTTGGGATACGAATACGATGGATGTGGACGAAGCATGCAAAATGGCAGATGAACTTCAAGAAGAATTGGTAAAACTTGGTGTTCACGTTTGCTATACAAGAAAAGAATGGGAAACAGAAACAGTTTGAGTTTATTTGACTCCGGCAGTTAAACCACTGCAAGAAAATGAGTATGATGTCTATTGTCATATTTTGTTTTTTGGCTTTTGCAATTATTTTGCCATTGATGATTATGGCTATTACATTTTTGCAGGAAATGCCGAAGGGATGGGTTCGTCAAAAAATCAGACAGTCTCTAACACGGAGCAAATAATGGAACAAGAACAAGAAAAACTTAAACCTTTTATTGTCACGGTCGAAATCGAAATCGTTGTGATGGCAAAAGATAAAGACGATGCTACTGACTGGGCACAACATCATGAGTCCGATTGGTTGCTTGATGAAATATCTAGCGCTGGATATTACGCACAACACATGACTCATGCTCCTATAGGCTGGGAAGACGATTATCTTGTTTATGGCGACGGTGAAGAAATGACTCTCAAGGAAGCAAAAGAGTTATCGCCAGAATATCAGAAGATGCTTGCTGAGTATAAAATAATTCATTTTAGTGATTAGATCCGGCAGAACAATCGACGGGGATAAAGTCATTAAATAAACGGTCATAGCAAACGGAGATATTTTCAATGGCAATTTTCAAAGAAGCGCAATCGAGATTAGCTGTTGCAATTCATATTCACGAGCATGGATGTGATGGTTATTTATTTCGGTATGACACCGAAATGATTCCTGAGACTGATGAAGTTGCCGAACAATTGTGCATTGATTTTGATACAGCACTCGTTGAAGACCTCATCATTGCTCCTGTTGTTGGAGTTCCAGGAGAAAAGACTCCTGTGCCGGCAGATTTGAAGAACATTGTTCGTGTCTATTCTAAGCGTAAGGCTGGTCCTTATAAGCCTGATCCTGAACCTGATCTTGAATCGGTATAAGGAAGAAGTGCAATGATTTGTCTAGATGAACTGTTGACCGGCAATCCATCATGGGATAAAGTCGTGGATTTCTTCAAATCCTACTCCGGCTAAATAGACAGAATAGATATTTTTATGGCAAAAATAAAGAGAAAATCGAAGTGTAAGAATTCGTTGAAGATGGATTTTTCTACAGAGGATGTGGTCCGTTTGCCAGAGCGTCGATACTATGCAACTATTGACGGCGAGAGATTCGAGTATTGGGACTTGTTAAAAGCCGTTCAATCTCTAAAAGAGGGGGGTTATCGTATTGTTAACGCTAGGATGGTTAAAATGATCCAGAAGCATAAGGTAATTATCTCTCCTGGAGGTAGGGACTATAGTGCTTTCACAAGCACAGGACTTCCGAAGTTTCTCAAGATGCTTGAAGATCAAGAGCCGAAATTTTGGAAGATTGTAGAAAAAGACAAAGATGATAAAGTTGAGAGCCATTGCGTTTGACACTTGATCCGGCAGCAATACAATGGTTTGATTGAGATATCTAACAAGGAGTATACGGTATGGCAAAAGATGGGAAAAAGGCAGCGAAGACGGCTCGACGAGCACGACACCTGGCGAAAATTGATCGAGTCAAGGATGCTCGTGTTCAGAAGTCGAGTCATGGCAAGTTTATGTCCGTCAAGCAGTTGGAGGACCACCGCAGTAGTGTTAGCGGAACTTCGAGGTCCAAAACGTGGGTGCGCAAGCAGAGTAATCGCAAGAAAAGCGGAAGCGAGTAATTAATGTCACGGGATATTAACGAATTTCATGTTGGAGACCTTTTGTATGGATACGATTAATAAGACGAATCTGCAATTACTTAAGGCAAAGTTGCTTGAGGCAATGAAGCCGATTGCCGAAGACCTTGAATTGCATATTGAGTTTGGTAATGGAACATTCAATGATTCAAACGCAACACTGAAACTCAAGATTGCTCTTATTGGGGATAATGGCAATATTCTGTCAAAGGAAGAAATTGCTTTTGAGCAGATGTCATGGGCACACAAAATGCCTGCGAGCGCTCTTGGATCAAGGTTTCGTAGTCAAGGACGTTTCTATACGATCACTGGCTACAATTCGAGAGCACACAAAATGCCCATCAATGCTAAGAGGGATGATGGCAAACCGTTTAAATTCACGGTCAATTATGTCAAAGCGGCACTGTTGGCTGAACAGTAACAGCAGCAAAAGCAGTAGTCCGGCAATTTTGCCCACCAAAGATAAGATGATGTTGGTTGCGAGTCCGTAATTGGTAGAAAGGGTTAATATGAATGTCTCATCGGATACGATGGCTCGTTTGAAGCAATATGGGTTTAAGTGGGCACAAGATGGCTCTTACGATAGAGTTGATCCAGGTTGTGTCAAAGACATTAAACCTTCGGTGGACGGTTTTGTTGTCACCTATACCGATGACTCTGCTCTTGTTTCAACTCATGCAGTTGTCACGTCTATCGAAGACAATGACGATCCTGAGAATAATTGGATTTTTGTGCATTGGAAGACACTGAAAGATCAGAGAACGGTCTGATCCGGCAGAAAAGATTGTCACGCATTGAGATATGAATTGGAGACAAATCGTTTTTCTGACTATTTTGGCAACACTAGCAATGTGGTAGGATATTGTTATGGCAATGGGAAAAACTGCCCCAAAAATTAAACTTAGCATAAACGTCAAATGTTTTTTTGAGGTCGAAATAGAAAATGAAAATCATGGGGGGGGGATCGTTCCTGCAACTCTTGATAGCGCTAATGATTCTTTATCTCAAGCGCCAGAAGATGTTGTTGCGGGATGGACGATGATCGACCTTGATAAAGGCAACGATAACAGCGGTGAACCGCATCCTGAAATTGTTGCAATAGAGAATGAAGTCGAGGAATTGATTAAAAGATACGGTGGCGATTGTCTTTTGCGAGAACTACTGGACGATACGGCGGAATCAATTTGTAAATATCCTGCAAATGTCAACCTTGAACAGTGTATCATTCTTCGCAATACTGCAAAGAAACAATTTTGCTATGGACCTTTTGATACGACGCAAGATGCTGCGAAATATATCAAAGCAAGACGTTTTCGAGGAAGTCAAGTAATTATCCGGCTATTGGAAGCGGTACAGTGCGATGAAAATGGTAATTGGGTTGTTCAACATTCACGTTGGTAATTTAGTAAAAGGAAAAATGTAATGTCGAAGGCACAAGAGAACATTGGTAAGGTCGTTATATCTCTTTTCATTTTGGTTGTGTTTGTTTTGGGTCTTATGTGGACAGGCTTTTGCCTTTCTTCTTTGTGGGGGTGGTTTGTTGTCCCGCTTGGGGTGAATCCAATCGGAATAGCTCATGCTATTGGTATTTCTACGGTGATCGCTATGTTTACCTATCGTTTTCAAAAAGATGAGACTAAAGGAGTCGGCAACGCAATCGCTATTATGTTTGTTGTTCCGCTTCTATTCTTGGGTTTTGGGTGGATTGTTGTTCAATTTATGTAAACATTCACGTTGGCAAAATTTTCTGTTGTTTGGTAGCCTGCCCTTCGGGGCAGGCTACTTTATGTGTTAATCTAATCCGGTCCGGTAATATAAGAGTAAGTCCGGTAATAAAAACTCAACTGCCGAAGGTTACTGGACTTAGACAATTTGATCCGGCAGTTTGTTTTAAGTGGATAGTTGCATACAGAACAAGAATGTTTCTTGTTCAACTTGCGGCTGAGCCGCTTAAACAAGCCTCAATAGGGGCAGATGAATGGATTCATCATTAGGAGACACGTTATGTCTCGCAATCGAATTGGTCGAATGTCGTTGTTGGTTCTTTTCGTTGTGTCCATTGGGGGATGTTCGAGCGAAATGTTCGTTCGAAATGATCTGTTCTACCCTAAGAAGCACGAACCTAGAACCGTGATGCCTTGGTTCGGGAGTGTTGGTGGTCAGTCAAACCGCAACGGCGTGTCCGGGAACATCAAAGGTGTTGGCTTCGGTAAGTTGGGAGGTGACGAATGATTACGGAGATGTTCTCTAATGTTCTTGGTCGAGTTCAGGGTGGGTGGATGTTGAGCGATGGAGCTTTGGTCGTCCTGTTCGTATGGTGGACGTATGCGTTCATCAAGAGCAAGATCGGCGGTCGAAGGATTAGTCACGCTTAACACTAAGTTGATTCTTGATCGAATCCCGTCGTCGAAAGATGGCGGGATTCTTTTGCATCCGGCAGACAAATTAGATAGAATAGTGAGTATGAGACTCTACCATGGTACTAACAGTCTATTTGTAGAAAAGTGTCTAAAAACAGGAATTGCTCCCAGAGGATTCAAGAAAACGAATTGGAAGGATTATCCAAGTCGTTCCGATCTTGTCTATTTGACGGATGCTTACCCGTTCTATTTTGCTATTTGTGCAACTAAGAAGAAAAATCAGAATCCTGTGGTCTTGGAAATTGACGCAGATCAAGCGAAAACAGAAGAAGAGAGGTTTGAATCCTCTCCAGAGGCACCTTTTTTTTTAAGAAACGAGACCTGAAATAACGGACAATCCGGCAGGACTTGATGATTTGATTTAAGTATGAAACTACTTACAAAAGAAATCCAAAAACGATTGCCCGCACTGTATTCAACCGAGAAAGTCCCGCTTGATGACAAAATTGTGCAGGTAAAGTTTTTCACGCCAGACTCTAATTGGACATGGTTTGCAGTGGAGTTTGATGGCGAAGACTTGTTTTGGGGGTTGGTTGATGGACACGAAAAGGAGTGGGGATATTTTTCGCTCAAGGAATTAGAGACAACGAAAGGTCCGTGGAGATTGTATATTGAACGAGATAAATGGTTTAACCCAACACGGTTCGGCGATATCAAAATTTGACAAAGGGATAAAATCATGAGCATGTACGATACAATTTTTGTTGACAACAAAGAAGGTCAAGTCAAGTGCTGGGAATGTGTCATGGCTGACTTTCAACAAGGAAGCGTCGTCGATCCCATTGACGATTGTGAAACCTATTCAATCGCCATGAGGGAAGGTGGCTTTGTCAGTATTCGTGAGTTGACCGTTGAATCGTGGACCGACGAGCCGATATATCAGCCTGTTTTTGACAAGTATGGTTGTCCTTTTAATCCAAAGGATCAAAAGGAATTATTCAATGAACCATATTTTTATGCAGACTTGGAAAAATCAAAATGATCCGGCAGGTGTTTATAGAAAGTAATTCACTATGTTTCCAGTTGAACGTAAAGAAAGAATGGCTCCTGTTATGCAGCAACTCGCTGCGATTGCTGGTGTCAGATATGTGATGCAGGATGATTTTGATTCAGCAGGGGTCAATGTTTTCTTGTCCTTAAAAGGCGATAAATGGAAACTGGATCAGCCATTGCGGTCTATCAAATCGAAAATGAAGAAAGTTTTCAATAAGTTAGATATTGATTTTGATTGGTTACAGCAGCCGGCGAAGCGATATTCTTACGGTGGGCAAGAATATGGGAAAACCATTAATCGTGATGAAGGGTATGATTGTCTGCATATCAAGATTGTCGTTTTTGTCTGATCCGGCAATTTATTGGGGATTTGATGATGGTAAAGAAATTGCTGTTGAACTTTTTATTCGGGCAAAAAACAGAAATGACGTAAAGATAGAGATTCGAGAATTGCTGCCGAATGTAAAGTTTTGCCAAAAAGATTAACATTGTCATCGAGTCCTCGTATTACTCGATGGTTGTTTTGGGTGTGGTAATCCGGCAGTTTTATTTTTTCGGATTAGAATAGAAACCAAGTATTCTATGAGGAAAGTATGAGAACTCGCAAAAAAACTTTTTCACGGTCAGGACGTTATTGGGTGCAAACAGCAGACCGGAAAACCAATAATCTCGGAAGATATTGGGGATACACGGTTCATGATACCGTTCCCCATTATATAACCGAAGAAGATGTTGAAGGTGTTGGCTTGGTGAAATATAACACACCGATGAAAACAAACGGTTGTATTGGTTGGTATAAATATAAACATGATGCACTGAAACGACTTGAACTTCAGTATCCGGCAGAGCGTTAAAGTCGGATAAATAGACTAGCCCCTACAGTGTTAGCAGCGCACTAGTAACGGGAGTAGGCTCCCTTTCTGCTCGATTGAAGGGCTTAAGACAGAAGGTTGGAGCAGTCCTTAGCTGTTAGAAAACCAGTCACCTGTTGCAACGGGTGACTGGTTTTCGCTCGTGAGGGTTATTATTAAATTTAAATCACAATATCAAACATCTTCATAAGATACTTTGGCAGAGAACAATTATATAATAGTCATGTTATGAAAACAACACTAGAACAACCAATTTGTAAAGTTTCTTTTGATGGTACAAAACATTGGTATCAAAATGGTAAACGTCACAGAATAGATGGTCCAGCTATTGAATATTCTGATGGATCAAAAGAATGGTTTCAAAATGATTTACGTCACAGAATAGATGGTCCAGCTTCTATATATCCAAGTGGTACAAAACATTGGTATAAAAACGGATTACGTCACAGAATAAATGGACCAGCTATTATATGTTCTGATGGAGAAAAACGTTGGTACCTAAATGGGAAATATCACAGAATAGACGGACCAGCTCTTATACTTTCTGATGGAACAAAACGTTGGTATCTTCATGGAAAAAAAGTCACACAACAAGATATAATGAAACTTTCTCCACTTATCATGTTTATAATTATATAAAATGAAAACAACACTAGAACAACCAATTTGTAAGGTTGATCCTAATGGCACAAAACGTTGGTATCTTCATGATAAACTTCATAAACTTCACAGAATAGATGGACCAGCTGTTATATATCCAAATGGAGAAAAACGTTGGTATCAAAACGGATTACGTCATAGAATAGATGGACCAGCTGTAGTTTCTCCTGATGGATCAAAACATTGGTATAAAAACGGAAAACTTCACAGAATAGATGGTCCAGCTATTGAATATTCTGATGGAACAAAACGTTGGTGTCAAAATGATTTATATCACAGAATAAATGGACCAGCTATTGAATGTCCAAATGGATCAAAATATTGGTATCAAAACGGAGAACGTCATAAAATAGATGGACCAGCTATTGAACTTTCAAGTGGAGAAAAACATTGGTATCAAAATGGTAAACGTCACAGAATAGATGGTCCAGCTATTGAATGTCCTGATGGTACAAAATATTGGTTTCTGAACGGGAAAGAAGTCACGCAACAATATGTAATGAATCAATATTCACTTATCCTATTTATGATTATATAAAATGACACAACAAACACTAGAACAACCAGTTTGTAAGGTTTCTTCTGATGGAGAAAAATATTGGTTTCAAAACGGACAACATCACAGAATAAATGGACCAGCTATTGAATTTCCTGATGGAAGAAAATATTGGTATCAAAATGATAAGCTTCACAGAATAAATGGTCCTGCTGTTATATATCCAAGTGGATCAAAACATTGGTATAAAAACGGATTACGTCACAGAATAAATGGACCAGCTATTATACATCCAAATGGAGATAAATATTGGTATCAAAATGATAAGCTTCACAGAATAAATGGTCCTGCTGTTATATATCCAAGTGGATCAAAACATTGGTATCAAAACGGAAAACTTCACAGAATAAATGGTCCAGCTATAGAACATTCAAATGGAACAAAATGTTGGTATCAAAATGATAAACGTCACAGAATAGATGGTCCAGCTATTGAATCTCCAAATGGAGATAAACAATGGTATTTCAATGGAAAAGAAGTTACAGAAAAGAAACTTAAAACATTAATGTTAAATTCAATTATTTTGTTTATGCTTATTTAGTCACTTTTAATTTCAACACATAAAAATTTCTGTTTGGTCAATTAAAATTTTGATTCACTCCGGCATTTCCCAGATTTTCAGATACAATATAATATAAGGGGAACGCCATGAAGCATCGTGGACTTTATCATCAGGCAGAGGGAAATGAACATCGCCCTGTTGGTGCGTCGTTTGCAGATCGAATTGCAGATAATCAAGTAGCAGAAGGTGCTGATATTCAGGTTTTGCGACGTATGTGGAAAGAAAAAAAGTTTGATGCTTTTTCTGCGAAAATTAAATTATTGCAAGGAGACGGATTCCGGCAGGATCGTATTGATTCGATGGTCAGGCAAGCAACACATGGGAGAATTTAGATGTACTTGAAATCTATCGTTCTTGGTTTGCTGGGACTTATCTATATGGCTGTTGCTCTTTATCCTATGTTTGCGGTCTGTGTTTTAACTCCTTGTTGGGTTAGCGTTCGAATCCGGCGAAACATTATGCTTTGGATGCTGTTGATGACGTTGCTTTTTTTGATTATCACGGTTCCAATCGCTATTTACTGGAAGTAAAACATGGACGAAAGAATTTATCATAGTGGTATCCTTGTTAGTGTCAGCGGCTTACTGGGGAAGGAAGAACCGAAGAGATATTCGGGCACTAAATTACCCTGTATTGAACGCTTTCCTTGACGATGATGATGTGTTTGAAATCACAATTCGTAGTCAAGGAAGTGGATTTGTTCATTTGACCTATAGCAAACAGCATGTCGATCCGGCAATGGCAATGATTGCGGGTGTAGGTAACATCGTAAGCACCGCAGATATTCGAGACAAAAGGAAGAAATGATGCCGAAGGAAATAATTGAGTATCTTCTGTCTTTTCTGATTGCGAATCTCGATCATGATGCTTGCGATGATCTACGAGTTACGTTCCCTGATCTTTTTGCACGGAAAACGATGGATGAGATCGAGAGTATTCTTGAGAGCTTTGTTGATGAATAATGATCCGGCAAGAAATATTCTCTAGATTGTCATATAGGAGACATATTATGGGATGGTCATGCAGAGAAAAAGCCGGCAAAACAATGGATAAATGGACCGCAGCCTGCGTTCACGCATCAGGGCAGCAGAATACGTTTTCAATGCGCGGTAGACATTATTTCTGGGAGCGCAGTCGCACTGAACATGCTGATGGGGCAATCACTGGTTCGGTCTGGCGTATGCAGGACGACGGGAGATGTAAGCGGACTGGTACATTCCGGATCGAACCTGAAGGTCACGTCAGTCGAGCACCGAAGTTTCTTCAAGAGGCAGCGGAGTAAACTGATTCGTTAACTGGTGATGATATTGAAAAATGGTGTCACGGAAAGGAATAAGATGGAAACGCAAACGAAACCTGTTTTGGAATTGGTTGGACAAGATGGCAATGCTTTTGTTGTTCTTGGTTTGGCTCAAAAGGCGGCTAGAAGGGCTGGTTGGACCAAAGAACAGATCAAAGTTTATCTTGATGAGGCGATGGCAGGAAACTACGATCATTTGCTTCAAGTTACGATGAAGCATTTTAATGTGCGATGAGACACTAACGTAGAAACTCTCCGGCGAATTGGCTGTACAGGGATTGCAGTATGACAATAGCAACACAGAAACATCCTGTCAATTTGTATCCTTTCGTTCACAGCCCATGTCGAATCGAAAGTCTCATAACAGATAACGATTACAAAGCGTTAGTACGACTGGAAGAGATTGGAGATTTCAAAAAACTTTCTCTTGCTGAACGAGAACAGACAGGGAACCGATTTAATGAGCTGTGGCATTCGGACGCTTACAGGTCTGGACAATACAGGCAACATGGTTGGGTTTTCGATTTTCGTCCATTTATGACAAGATTTCTTGTTAAAACCAAGCTTTATGGGTGGCAGGAAGTTTGGTCGTTCAAAAAGAAATACATTCGTAAAAATGCCGCTACTCCTTCTGGTATTTTGGAAATAATAGAGGCACCTATTAAGTGAAAATTCCCAAGAAAGTAAGACTTCATATCAATGAAAGTGGAGTCGTTTTACTGGGAATGGGAGTGGACGGGCTGTAAAATGATTGAAATTGATATTCCTGATTCTGTTCGTTCTGATTTAGTAGGCACTCCGGCGCATTGATTGTTCTCTGATAACAATAACAACGGAGAACCTATCATGGCATGGAACACAACGACAGAACGGCGGATTCAGCAACGAGACAGGCAAATCGACGGACATGGTGTGCGGCATCTTGATAAGTTTGACAGGGAAGCGGAAGCGGAAGGTCACGCTCGAAGCCAACACCGATCATCAATGCCTCCAGTCATGGGGAAGAGAATTTCTGGAGCAAAGTCGAATTATAAAAAGACAAAGGTTGCGAGTTCGCATGTTCAGAATGAACACCGGGAACGACAACTTGGTTTTGGATCGTAAAATGGTTGAAAACGAAATTCAAAATTCCGAAGAAGACGAAGAAGACGAAGAAGACGAAGAAGACGATTTTTATGTGCCAACATGCTATCTTTGTGGTTGGCGTCAAAAGTCGGATGATATTTGCGAAAGATGCGACGAAGAGGAGTAATAGATATGCCAAGTGCTGAAGAAATGTTTGCGGGATATATGACAGCACCGTGGATCGCCGCCGGTGTAGTTGGTGCCATTGTTGCTTCTGTTCCAGCTGGTCCAGCTGGTCCGGCAGATGAATAAGAATAGATAACCATAGCAGAAAGGGAATATCATGGCTGGACGTTGCATGTGCGGAGATACAAGATGTTCAAGTTGCGGTCCCGCTCAAGGGAATAATCGCTGTTTCACCTGCGGCAAATGGGACGATGAGGGTGGTTGCGATGATTCTGCCGCTTGCGCTGTAATCAGTAAAAAAGAAGATGAGGAACGGGAGCGGGGCTACCTGACTGATATTTTGCTCGGCTATAAAATGAAACGATGGGGAGAAATGTCTATCGAAGAATTGCGAGAAGAGAAAAAAACTGAAAAAGCGAAACAATAAAGTTGGTGATGTTGCGTGTTGTCAAACTCCAAAGGGTAGTAAACAAAGACCATGCCCTTTGGAGTTTTTAATTCACGGAGACCGTAGCTCAGCTGGTAGAGCAGCGCAGTAAAGGAGATAACGATGGTAACAAAAGCTGATATGAAACGTTGGGAAGATGATCACGAGGAAATAACCTGGGAAATGAGACATA
>Ga0335396_10005762_pt1 | contig 12636 bp, 11 predicted proteins | sample FRY02_FD_205743 | JGI IMG/M metagenome (GOLD analysis project Ga0335396, IMG submission 205743) | Freshwater microbial communities from Lake Fryxell liftoff mats and glacier meltwater in Antarctica - FRY-02 (spades assembly) (version 2) | ecosystem: Environmental > Aquatic > Freshwater > Ice >... | reverse complement strand
TCCACATTTTTACTTCCACATTTTCACTTCCGCATTGGAATCAGCATTCACTGTAGCCGCAGACGAAACACTTCTTGCAGCCTTCCACATTCAGAAAAGCCGCCTCGCCGCAGTCCGGGCAGAGGTCGCCGATGGGGACCGGCTATTTGGCCCAGTAAACTTCCACCTGCGTTGATAGCCAAGGCTTTGATAGGCTCGACGTGCTTGTAAATAGTGGAATACGCATTCGGGCCGTCCAAGAGAGCATCAAAAAACGTGTTGCGTCAGTGCAGGATTTGAGTTTAAGTTTCGTCCAGCTTTGGCAACAGCCCGCCAGTATCCATCAACTTGAACCTTCATTAATACCGAAGAATAGTCTGTTAAATTACCATTCTCTGGGCAATTCGCCAATAGCGCAGAGCCAACTCCGTAATAATCAACTGGTATATGTTGACGCTCAAATGAGCTTATCTTGTCTGCAGTAAATCCACCAGAAACCATAATTTTTACGTCACTACACCACTGCCTAGCTCTGTCGTGCCAAGACGCAGGCAATCCCCAGTTCTCCCATTCATTGTTAATTACTTGTCGCAATAATTTTATTAGCCGTGGGCTGACTCCATAGTCTACAGATGATGCATCAACGCTAAGACTCTTGTCGACAAGCTCTTTTGACGTGTCGACCCGTACGCCATGTAATTTGTAGCGCGCTGCTTGTCCAGGATCGGCATTTTCAGAGTGAAGCCTGAAGCGTTCAAACAGTGCGTTCATCACTTTCTTTGTTTCCGTAACACAATCATTATTAAAGTCGACTAGAGCAACGCGTATTCGTTCAGGCGGAAGAATCTCTGCAAACCTTAGCATAAGTTGTACTGAATCACCCAAGAAACAAGCAATCGCTTCATGCGAAATTGTTCCTTCAATAGTACCGCCCCACCACTCGGTATTTGCATATGTTGATACTGCATCAGGAAGGGAGTAACCCGTATCTATGTTGTATCGTTTGACTGCCACATGGTATGCATAACCATCAAGCGCTTGCACTTCAGGAGGATCGTAACGCGCCGAAAAAAAGAAAACGGGCTTACCTTTTGCGGCATCTAGCATATGATATACATTGGTCGCAATCCGTGATGCGCGCGACAATGTACCCAGAATCGGTGTTTTTAGCAGTGCAAAATCCTTAAATTGACCTCGAACGACCAGTACAGGCAAGGCATCAGACGGATTCCCATCGTATTCTATGATCGTCCCATCATCGACAGCTTCTACTTGTATCTCACCACTTGTGTTCACAAATTCATCAGAGTCACTATGAAAGTAGCCGGAGCATTCTCTGAGGATGGCTAGTACTCGCGGCATACCAGCCACGACTGTAAAGGGTCTTCGTCGGACTATCCAATGGGTTTCGACAATTGCATTTGACGGGTCAAAATTTGACAGAGCGTCACCAGTTAGCGCGTTGATGGGTGTCATGTTCCGTGAATATGCCAATGCATTAAGAATTGATACGATGTTTAGGTATGGCGGATCAGCGTAGTAACCTCGCCTTAGTCCATCAACATCCATCCTCATTGAGATTTTGTCAATATCGCTACGCACAGCATTTCAGCCTTTCAGGATATAATGATTCTTTGATTCTTGCTTAATCACGGGATTGAAAAATTACATGTATCCAACCTTTTCTTCTAATGCTGTCAATACCGTTTCGACTGAATGATGAATCGCTCGTTCTCCATAAACAACTACGTTTGCGTTAAGTATTCCGGGTTCAACGAACTGATCATGTAACGCTCGCTGACAGCCTGAATAGTAGGTTAGAAAAGATGCTATATCCCACCAACCGCGCTCGCCATTAATTACATCTCGATTCAATCTCCTTAGCAATCTAATATCAGGAGGAGTATCAACATATATGGAGAGATCCAGAGCACTGAAAATATGAGTATCGTGAAAGGCCCAGAGCCCTTCCAAAATAACGAATTCACTGGGGGTAAGCCATTGTGTAGGACCACGCAGACCGGTAGCATAGTCATAGCTAGGAACCATAGTCGGCATTTGCTGTCTCAAGTCACTCCAAACTTCTCTTAGTAATTCCCAATCGATGGCGGAAGGATGATCAAAAAAACATGAACGAAGCCCTGACATTACAGAATTTCCTTCATAAGGTAAGTAAAACGTGTCAAGAGGGATGATGAGAGTCCTTTTGCTTAGATTGTCTGCCAAAGCTCTGGCCAACTCTGTCTTGCCTGCACAAGTCCCCCCCCTGAATACCAATTAGAATAGGCAAGTCAGTTATCGTTTTCATAATTTCTGGCTCACCGATCATTGCTACGGGTTTTCAATAACGATGTCTACAAGTTCATTTCCTTTTTCGTAGACTGTACGATAGGAAACGACCATCGGAATGTCCGAAAAAACATGAGGAAGGACAGGGCGAAGTTCAGCAAGCAAGTTATCTAATCCGAATATTTCCTCAGGCGTTAGCCAAACAAGTTGGCCATCTTCTGTAGACTCAGTAAGTACTCCAGAAGCATAATCTGCCGTCAAAAAATGAAGACACAACTCAAGATCGATATCTTTTAGCAAGGATATACCGGTGGCTCTGATCTGCAAATTTTGGATTTCCAACCCGGTTTCTTCACGTATCTCGCGTCTAGCACATTCAAAAACTCCTTCACCAAGTTCTCTGCGTCCGCCGGGTGCCATCCAGACATTTGGCATTATTCGTTTTTGAGCGCTTCGCCGTAGCATCAGGTACTTCTGACCTTTCTTAACATAACATTCTAGCGCTAGTGAAATGTTACGACTGTTCATTTGAACCTCCACAGCATGGGTATTGAAAAAAAAGAGGACTTGGCATACTCACCGATTCAGAACGCGAGAAACAAACAGCACTCATAAAGCCCCGCAAATAGCTATACTTATCTAACCGCATCTTTTTGTAATGGTGGAGGCCAAGGTCTAGCATCATTCCAGAGGTCGTCAAATTGATTGGTGAAGTATGAGTACCAATATGGATCTTGTTTGGCAGAGATACGATACCAAGGCTGCTTTCCAAATCCCGATTTATGTGGATAGACTTCAATGAAAATGACTGCATTCTCTTGATCACGATCAAAACTATATATTGCAAAGTTTGGAGCGAAGGGTAATAGTTTGATTTCCAAAGTATGGTTATGTTGGCTGATGGCGGTGTGTGTATGCAAGTATTCTAAATTCCCGATAGTATTGGCAAGTCGTTCCTCAAAATACTCTATATTATCTGGAATTTCACTTCGCAGAGCCGACATTTTAATAGCAATTGAAGATGGGTCTGCAACAATGATACGGAGTTTTGCCCCACTTAAGACATGATGACGCAATTGACCAATATTGTAGAGACCATATGAAAGAGTGAATCCACACATATCGATCTGTTGAGCATTATTTATATATGGGACAAGATTTGGAGGTGTTAAGAAAAATGCTTGTGCTAAGGGTTCCTTTGAACTCTCTAATTTGTCTAATAGCTGCCTGATCCTATCGGATAGATTCCAATCCTCAAGTGAAAAAAGGTAGTTGACTAGAAAAAAGATCAGTACTACCCCTAGTAACTCGGTGGAAAGATTTATTACAATAGCCTGCCACGTACTATTATCAATTCTGAATCCTACCAAAATTAGAATTATGGAAACACAAGTTATGACTGAGTATAATGCAATAAGGTACTTGGTTTTCCCCTTGTTATTCATATGTTATCTCACAAGAATTGTAGCGAAATTTGGAGTTATCGTATTGAGCAGCGTGATGGTGAAACGCAAAAAACCACTATTTCGTAACGCAGCCTCTGTTATCGCGCACAAGTGGGGTTATCTTGATGTCACGCTCATGCTGATCACTACAAAAATTACGCAATACCGCAAAAGTTGCTATGAACCAGAGCGTCCACCAGAGGTGGATCGATTCGCGCATGACTGGGGTTCTCAGGAGTATAATAGCAAGTTTTGCGCTACTGCAAAATTACGCCATTTTGCCACTTTTGGCCCAAGAGAAACCTGCTCTGTTTGCTTTCTCTACATAGAAACTCGCTCTGTTTGCGCAGAAACAACGTCTGAAGTGTTGAAATAGCTCCGGCTCCTATTTGAAGTCAGATAGCCCTAACTTACCCGTTTTGAGTTCAAGCAGCAGCAACGCAAGTTTGCAGGAGCCATCTTCACTCTGAGAGAACCAGGGTGACAGATCGGCAATTGGATCGTTCAAATAGAATAACGCCAATTTGCTTTCGATCTGAGTCCTTGTGCCGTTTTCGAATTCTTCAATTGCAACCTTGGAACGCACACCATGCTGTTTCTTTACAAGCTCTTTCAACTCAGCTTCATACCTACGCACAAGGCGTGATACTGCATTATTTCTTACTACTTGATAGTTATCGGTAGCTGTCGACATAGTGTAATATAGTTCAGCAATGACTTCCCTCAAAACAATCCGACTCCGATGGCGCAAATTGAGGTAGCTTTCAGCATCCAAAAGTACTAGACTTGGCACGCTCACAATATCGAAGAATTGTTTCACTGTGTCATTTACTAAACTGACGGCCCGCACTTTATTTTCATATAGAGCCATGTGCCTAGTTGCGTCTGCCAATGTGTTGACGCCGAGTGCGCCAGAAATGGCCTGCGAAAAACAGCGTCTTCGCTGCAACACCTGCTCCAACAGCATACCCTCTGTGCTTTCGAATCCCAGAGACTTTGTATCTGGAATGCTTGCTTCTACGCGAACATCCACGAATCGCACAATCTGCTCGTAGGTGCTGGTTGTTACAACTTGAGGTGCTTCCCATTTGAATGGTGCTAAAGATCCTTCAAAGCCGCGTTCACCTTCATACTGCCACAACCGAATAACACCCTCTCGTTGAAATTGCAGTACTTCATCCTCGATGTCTTTTTCAGTTCCATACGGCAATCCGCAATTGTGATAGATCAAAATTGGTTCAGTAGCCCAAAGAGCCATTTGCCGTAGTCGTTCTCGCGTGGCCAACCCATACCAACGATCATAGAGCCATATCGGACCAGGTTGCATTATGGAATGTCCCCTTAATTTCAAACCTATCGAGTGAAAACACCTAGCTTAATCTCGGCGTTCTTTACGTCATCGAGATACATATGAAAGCTTGAGTGAAATTGAGTATATGTTCCCAAACCAAGATTTCGAAAGATGGTAAGCTCATGTAACTTGTTGTATACGATGCGCTGGAGTTCAGGCACACCAGTGAGTGTCCAATTGCACATCCAAGCATCAGTTGTTCGAAATATGCTTGTAAGATGCAGCCTATCTCCCCTAATTAGAAATATCAAGGATATTACACCCTGAGCGTTCTCTAGCAATCTGTCTTGCGGTGGATTCCATACGCTTACAACTGCGCGCCGTGAGAGCGGGTCATCACGCAAAGTCTGGATCACATAATCAATCTGGTCAATACCATCCCAGTTGGCTATCCTTGGGTGGTTACGAAGGGAAGAACCGAAACTTTCTGCCTTACTAAATAGAGGACTTAACGGAGATATCCTTGGTTCATTCCACGGATTGATGATTGATAATGCTGTATTTGAGCACTCAAGAACAGGCCCATGAATTGATGGAACATACTCACCATGTTTGAGTAGATAGCTTATGCTTTTCTCCCAAACAGCAGCGCAAGTATCTGCTTCAATAACAATTGCCATGAAAGTGTATCTTTCGCAAACGTGGTAACCTAGTTCCCATAGAACGGATAGAGTGCATCAATCAGTATTATCTGTGGGTTGATCATTATGCATATAGTTAAACACAATTTCGGCCAAAGCGCGTTTTGGTTCCTCGTATTCTAATTCTTTCAGGATTTTGTCCTGATTTATGGACATAGGAGCTACTGCAACAACCCTTTTGCAGGCGGAAGCAACCGCATGGTTTACCATCTCTATTTGATCCGATTTCGAATGTAGCGAAATTGAAACCAATGCACGCAGAATTAACAATATGTATGGTGCTCTGGCACTTTCGGGGAGGTCGACACATGAGTCAATGAGCTGCTCAAGACATCTAATAGATACTGCAGTAAGCCAAGTATTGTCTTGCTCCAACCCCAGCCGTCCCATCTCTGAGATCAGAGCCGCTACTCGACCCGCTATTTCCTGATTTTCCGCGGCGACTGAGGTATCCCATATCAAGGTGTAAAATGGTAGTATGTCAAGATATATTTCTTGGAATACGCCAGAGCCGAGGGACTTCGATTCATAGACTTTTTTTGTGACACCTCTTAGGGTGACTTCCGTTAAAGCTGAATGTGAGCGGGCAAGAGCAAACTCACAAACCTGAAAGAGAGTAGTGAATCCAGCTCCTTGAATACGTCTCCGATCTCCTGAGTGCCAAGCGCGGTTCATATTGGCGATTGAAATGTCGATCATTTGTACCACAAGTCGCATTGCCACGCGAGTGCAGCCATTAGTTTCAGCACTCTTTGCAATATTCCCGAATGTGTGTATTGCTGTAAGAACATAGTCGGGGGAAGGTATGGCACCGTTGAATTTTTCAAGCTGATCAATGGCTTCAAGAACCTGTTTCTCTGTTTCTGCACCCTGAACGCATCCATGTTTTTCGATCAAACTTGATGCTAAGATATTCAACTGCTCCTGCGCTGCGTTCCAGCCCGTTAGATCGCGCAGTCCATATCGATTGTTGGCTAACCCCACCAACAATTCAAGACTCTTATAGCCGTTTTTCTTGCTTATGGCTTCAGCGACATATACCGAATCAATCCTAGTAATACCCCAATTCGATCTCAGTAGAGAAACTACAATAAATGAAAGCATATTGACGATTGTCAACCCGATTGCAATACCTATCGCCATGTTGTTCGGAATCGAAGCATAAGAAGGTAAGCTTTGCATGAGCACCGAAAGAAACACCGGCAATGAGAAAACATTCGTAAAGCTAACGCTTAATACTAGGAACCAAAAATTGACCCCGACAGCACTAAGGTTGAGAATTAATGCTATCCAATAAGGTATCTTTCTATCAACCACTTTGACGATATCAGGAGGGTATTCTTTTGCCAAACGCGTGTTGTGAGAGCTAAATACCGCAAGGGTTAAGCTAAACAGACCTAAATTTATCGATACAAGCAACGTGAATATGTTTGTCATAAGGCTACCCCCTAACCCACAGTCACCACTCAATCTTAGCAGATTTGACTCCATCCATGCCGTAAATGAATAGTAAAATACTTCCTACGCGCTATTTTCGAGAGTTTTGCACCCTACCTAAGCCAAATGGAGTGTAGTTAATACCGTGATCGTAAACATCTTTCCCTTCAATCTGCTTCAATTTGTACACAGAGGCATATGTGAATGGGATAAGTAATACCTCAAGGAGAACTTTAGTAAACCATACCGTGACGATTATTGACCATAATTGGATTGAGGTCACAGTGCCAACATATGCGACCGTAACAAAAATAAAACTGTCCAGTCCCTGGCCGACAAACGTAGAGCTTACTGCTCGAACCCACAGGGATCGACCATTGGTTATCACCTTCAATCGTGACATCACGATCGCATTTGCGAAACTTCCAACCAAATACGACAGGAAGGCTGCAGCAAGCAATCTTGGTGTATAACCAAGAATGCGCGCATATGCTTCCTGTGCATCCCAATAGGGAGCTACGGGTAGCCAAAGGACAATCATTGATACGATAACGAAAATGAGGTTGGCGAGTAAGCCAAACCATATGACCAAACGAGCTGAGTGGTAACCGTACACTTCAGTGATGATATCGTCAACAATAAATGTGATTGGGTATACTAACGCACCCCCAGGAATAACAAATCCAAGAATGAACACGAGTTTCACTGCGACGGTATTTGCGGTAATTAGGCATGCGGCGGCAACAATCGCAAGAATCATGAACCAAATTGAATAGAGGTTTTTTTCAATCCTGGAGGTCATTTGTACGACTTCATTGTCCATTTGTGACCACGCTTTCGGTCATTGGTTGGCTAATTGGAGACACACCGCTTGAAAAAGCACTACTCATACCGAATACTATGTCGCAACATGTAGCTGATAGCCCATCCTATCGCACAACTCACGAATCCGATTTGGCGGCAACAGTTCAAACTCAGGTATCTTGTCCACTACGAGGTGAATATCGGTAGCAGCCACGTGGAACATATGCTCCCCGTCAAAAGGAAGCATCCACTTAGTATGATCAACAGCTATAACCTTTGTCGATGCTGATCCCAGGAGTGCTCGCTTATAGTCAAATTGGGCAGATTTCCGAGCACGAATGTCAATACCATTGTCTGAAATGACAATGGCTGCTGCAGTAATAATTGACGTAAACGATTTTGCGTACTGCTGCCTTAGAAATTCGTCTACTTGTGGGCTAGGCAAAGTACAGAAATGCAGCGGATCAACTTCACCCCCAATTATCGAACAGGATATATTGACGGAAGCCAAGCAAAGGCTAGCCGCAAGATTGTTTGTGATGATGTGTAGACTCTTATTTCTGTCTGCATCAAGCGCTATATTTTTGGCGATCTCATAACTAGTGCTGCCTGCGTCTAGCACTAAGGACTCATCCATGGTGAAGTGTTCTGCAATATACTTCGCAATTGCGCTTTTACCTGCCCAATTCGTATCCAAGCTTTCGACGAATGCACTTGCTCCTGAGTCATTACGAAGGTAATCGTCTAGACGTTTAATGGCTATAGAATTATGTGTAACTGTCTCCAGATGGCCAGTCATAAGAAAAATCTCCTGTGTGATTAGCGTCTTTTGGGGATAATTGTGGCGACTTTATAGGGCAGATTTCTACACTCGCCACGGTCATAAACTGACATTTTTTACTCTGTTGAGGATGCAAGATTATTCCCGTACTGAGGGTATATTCGCCACACATTGCAAGTAAGAAACCCGCCCTACAAAACACCGTCCTTCAAAGGGACTTTTCTAAAGCATCCAACAACTTTAGCATACCTGAAACACAATCATTATGCAAGAGGCGTATTCTCAATAGGGCAATCGCGAGTTCGTAATAGTAGCGGATTTTCAGTCGATTTTGCCCTAAAATGAGCACTTTTCGTGCCATATCAGAACAAAAACGGCCCTTTTGCCTTCGTGAATCCATTCTTTTAGGGCCAAAGTGGTCAGAAATTTAAGGTATGCCACTGCTTTTTGATCTACTCGCGATTGCCCTGCGTATTCTCAATGGGAGGTGTACTTCTGTTTAGGGCCGCCCCCAACTTGAAGTATACCCATTCTCAATCATGGCAATTGCAGACTTCGTGATATTAGCGATATCCAATCGGTTATGCAATAACATGGGTGCTATCCGACAAACTTTATGCCGAAGGCAACTCATTTCATTACACAAAACCGGAATTTTGGGCCAATTGCACTCCAAGTACATGATTGTCCCCAGCGAGACAGCGTTTGTGGATAGCTTCTATTCACGAAGATGTAAGCCAAATCAGCATTCAGAGTATCCACATACATGACATTTTCGGCATCCCTCTGCGTGCAAGAGGCTCGCCTCACCGCAATCAGGACAGATATCCCCAGTAATAACCAATTGTGGTGAGTCGTTGAGCAACGGCATTTGGACTGCTTCGTCTCTGCGTTGTCCGATATGTTCAGCCAAAACTTGGGCCACACCATCGGGAAGGCTGCGCACACGATTGACGCCAAACCCTAGCGGACGCCCTCCACCAATGCCTGTCAATTCATCTGCGATCCAAGCTAGACGTTCCTTGCGGTCGATATGTGATGGTATACGCAGGACGAGACTCATCAGCCGCCCCATGGCTTCGCTGACAGCACTCACTTCGCTACCGGCCTTGCCCACGTTGAGAAACACCTCGAAGGGGTCTTCGGGGCCGTGACCGTTGCTGTTGATTGTCACATAGGCCGTTCCAATCGGCGTATCCTTGCGGTAGGTCTTTCCAGTCAAAACAGATGACCGTTTTGCCTTTGTGTCGCTAAGCGCCTCGATTGTTCCGGTTGTCACTTCTGCTTCATGTTCAGAAGGAACATAACCACAGGTCACACAAGTCAACGAGCCATCTTTCATAAAAAGAATAGCGTTGCAATTGGGGCAGAGTTGGCGTTTCTTTGTCTTGACGTCCATCACCTGCACCTGGCGACTACCATCCCGGTAAACAGTGATGCTTTTGCATCCGGTCTCGAAGGCCATCCAATAGGCTTTTTCCACATCTTCTGCCGTTGCATTGTTGGGAAGATTGACCGTCTTGGATACGGCGTTATCGGTATGCTTCTGGAAGGCTGCTTGATGCTTGACGTGCCACTCCCAGTCGATTTCCATTGTCGTATGGAACAATGCCTTCACATCATCAGGCACTTCGTCGATGTGTTGCAACGATCCGCTGCTGGCGATTTCTGCCATCAGTTCCTTGCTGTAAAAGCCGCGCTCTTTAGCGATATTTTCGAATATCCAATGGGCACTATGAAACGATCCCACATAAGTGTTTTTGGTGGTAACGATCCCAAAGAGCGGCTCAATCCCGGAAGAACAACTGGCAAGGATGCTGATCGATCCGGTTGGCGCAATCGATGTCACCGTCGTGTTCTTGCGCGTCCCACCACCCAAAGATTTGGACTCGTCATCCGCTGTGTCGTTGATAAACTTCATCACCTGTTCGCCCAACGCAACCGCTTCGTCGGAATCGTAAGGAATGCCAAGTAGAATGAGCATATCCGCCCATCCCATGACGCCGATGCCCATATTGCGGTATCTATGGGTCTTCTCACGAATTTTTTCAACGGGCCAGTAGGCTGCTGAGACGGATCCGTCGAGAAAACGCGTTGCCGTCCGCGTCGTTTCGCCCAGGGTACTCCAATCGATCTCCCCATCCGTCACAAAACGAGACAGATCGATTGACCCCAGATTGCAGGAGACATAGGGGGGAAGCATCTGCTCACCGCAGGGGTTACAGGCATCAATTGGCTCAGGATAGCAATTGTTTCTGTTTACAGTGTCGAGGAAGATCACGCCGGGATCGCCGTTGTGCCAAGCATGTTGAACAATATAGTTCCACAAATCCCGTGCCTTAATAGTCTTGTATATTTTGCCTTTGAACTGTAAATCCCAATCCGCGTCATTGCGGACAGCATCCATAAATATATCTGAAATCCCAACAGAAATATTGAAGGTCCAGTAAGCACCTTCCTGATCTTTGCACTGGATAAACTCAAAAATGTCTGGGTGATCACAGTTCAAAATACCCATCTGAGCGGCATGCTTTTTGCCTGCTCGATGGACCACTTCCATAGCGTTGTGGAACAAGCCCATAAATGAGACTGGCCCGCTGGCATCCCCACCACTGGTGTTGATCAAATCGCCCTTTGGGCGCAGGCGGCTGAAATTGTATCCTGTGCCGCCGCCGTACTTCTGTACATGGCAGGCGTCTGTCAACGTCTGCATAATGCCTTCCAGGCTATCTTCAACGGGGAAGACGAAACAACTGGATGCAAACGGGTGATCCGTGCCCATATAGGTCATACGCGAGGGGAAGAACCTACCAGCATAAATAGCTTCGTAGAATTCATCGACCCGCCCGGTTTCAGTTCCGGCGTGCTGAGAGACACGTCGAGCTACATCGCTCCAGGTTGTTTCTCCCTTTTGTGCGTAGCGCTTTGCAAGCAATTCCTGATTGATTGCAGGCCGCGTTGTTTGTTCGAGTACTGACGGGGTAGCCAGCGCCATAGGTCTCTCCTTACGGTGTTCCAGTTGGTGGGAAATCAGTATTGACAATCTACCAAAATACAAGTAGACTATCTTCACTGCCCAGTTTTGTGGACGACCTACGGGAAACCTCAAGGAACTCTATAGCGCTGGGTCAAATGATTAGGCGAAAGCCAGTAGACGTAGCCGCCAAGCATTGACTGCTGACTTCCGCCGAACTTAGGCTTGTACTCTTTCGAGTGCAAGCCTATTTTTTGTGCTGCGTTAGATCAACGAGCACATAGCCCTGACTGGGTTTGGGTGTTGGTGGAAGCGGTTTACCGGCTACGGATGTAATTTCCGGGCCGATTTTGCCGCCACGTGGTCCAACAAGCAAATACTGACCAGAGGCTGGAGTAGTGTGTCCTGGACGTAGGGCATTTGACTGCTTTGACATGCCATTCACCTCCTTTCTGTTCAAAATTAGGTGTCGCCTTTGTCACCCATTTGTGCTTATCAGTTGTTCTCCTGACAAACACAAATGGAATACAAAAACTACTATCCCCCCGTCTGTCTGCCAATCAGCCGGTCCAGCTCGGAGCGCACTTCAATTGCATCGGTCAATTCCAGATAGACGCTGGCAAAGCGGATATAGGCCACCTGATCCACCTGGGCCAACTGATCCAGCACCAGATTGCCAATGACCTGGCTGCTCACCTCAGCCTTGCCCATCCCGGAGACCCTATCTTCTACAAAGCGGGCGATCTCCTCCACAATCTCACTGCTGATCGGGCGCTTGGCCGTGGCAATACGCAGACCCACCAGCAGCTTTTGTCGATCAAACGGCTCCCGTCGTCCATCCCCTTTGATCACCAGCAAGCTGGGGGCCACGTGCTCGTAGGACGTAAAGCGCTGGTTGCAACTCTGGCATTCCCGGCGGCGGCGGATCGCCTCGC
>Ga0335396_10005752_pt1 | contig 12647 bp, 29 predicted proteins | sample FRY02_FD_205743 | JGI IMG/M metagenome (GOLD analysis project Ga0335396, IMG submission 205743) | Freshwater microbial communities from Lake Fryxell liftoff mats and glacier meltwater in Antarctica - FRY-02 (spades assembly) (version 2) | ecosystem: Environmental > Aquatic > Freshwater > Ice >... | reverse complement strand
GGCAGACTACTGGGCATTCGTGCTGGGGGAGTCGTCTCTATTGGTTCCGACGGACACTCTGAAAGCCTGCGTTCTTAACAACGGGATTGAAGCCCATTGCGACCTCCCTCCAGACCGCAGCACCGGCTACCGAGTTACACCGCAGGACATTCTTGATACAACCAGACTCATAGGAGGAACGAATGGAAGGTAAGATACCGGAGAATCTAGAAGCAGAGCGCTCGCTGCTCGGTATTCTGCTTTACGCTACTTATCAAATCGACGAAGTTAGCGTGCTGCTGCGAGCAGAAGATTTCTATAAACCGTTTCACGCTGCTCTCTACGCTGCCATTGTCCATCAGAAAGACCACGGCGAGCCTGTTGACGTGGTGACCCTAACCGCCGTGCTGGAGGCGATGGGGACAAAGTGTAACCGAGCCGAACTCGTGGCGATTCAAGCGGAGGCGGGTATGTCTACCCACGCCACAGCGCACGCTCATTTAATCCTAGAGGCAGCAGCGCGTCGCCGGCTGATGGCCGTTGCCTACGAAGTGAATGACGCAGCAAAGGACCCGACAATTCCGCTGGCCGACGTTCTCGCGCTGGCTCGCACTGTGGTGGAGCGGAGCGACCTGCCGATGACCGGCGCACCGGACCAGAATCTAGATGAGTTCGTCGACCAAGAGCACTCACACGACTGGCTCATCGGACCGACGAAAGCCGGCGAACTTGGTCTATTGGAGAAAATGGACCGAGTGCTGCTTGTGGCAGAGGAGGGAGCCGGCAAGAGCATTCTACTCCGTCAGTTTGGGATTATGGTGAGCCAGGGAGTCCATCCATTCGCACGAGTGCCTATTCAACCCAAACGGGTGATGATAATCGACTTGGAGAATCCGCCCAGACTGGCCGCCAGAAAGATGGCGGCAATCCGAGACACCACCCAGAAGTTCTGTGCCGAGCAGAACATCCCCTACAACCCGGAACGCTGCCGGGTTATTATGAAGCCGGAAGGACTGGACATCTCGAAACGTGGTGATGCCTTGTGGCTGACGGAGCGCGTGGCCGCTAACCGACCCGACCTGCTTTGTATCGGACCGCTGTATAAACTCCACGAAGGCGAGGACGAAAAGTCCAGCGACGTCCGTCAGGTACAAATCACGCTCGACAAGATTAGGGTTAGGTACAACTGTGCGCTGCTTATGGAAACACACGGACCGCACGAATCGTTCTCTAGGAATGGAAAGATTCGACCGAGCGGTTCCCGATTATGGATTCGCTGGCCGGAGTTCATTCTCACGCTTTCGCAGCAGGACAAATCGTCTAGAGAATACTGGTGGCTTAACCACGCTCGCGGTCCGCGCGACGAACGCGACTGGCCGACGGGATTGAAACGCGGCTCAACCTTCCCGTGGGTTCCATTTGGGAGCGGGGACATTGGCGAATGAAAAGACAATCCGTAAAGAAAGCCAAACAAATGCGATTGGAGAAAGATGTAAAGAAGTTGGTATTCGCAAGAAGCGAAGGACTGTGCGAAGCCTGCTGGCCTCGCGGACTTCCGCTGCGACCGGCCACAACCAAGCACGAACGGATAATGCGTTCCGCCGGTGGCGACCCGCTCGACGTAGAAAACTGTTTGGCAGTTTGTAACGAATGCCACACTTGGATACACGGCCATCCGACGGAAGCAACAGAGATGGGACTATTGAGTCCGAACTCTAATCCGTCCCAGTTCCGAAACATTCAGTAAATAAACAGGAGGATATAAATGAACGTAGATAGGAAAATGACAAGACTTAAGAACCTAACGGACGAAATGAAAGCGCACAGAGATTCGACCGCCAAGTCGTCCGCCGTTCGTAGGAGTTTGATGTTCGAGTTGAACAGGGAGCACGGAGTGACGTACATCGAACTCGCTGCTGCGTGCGGACTGAACCCTGCGCGAATAACACAGGAGATGGCGAAGGAAATAGCCAGCCAGGCCGGTTAGCCTCCGGCGCAGAAATGGCCTCGAAACTGGCCTCGAAACACAGCCTTCCGCAATCGAATATTGCCAACCTTCGTATAACGGCGTGGATACTAGAGTATTCGATGATTATTCGACGGTCAAAATGAGGCAATCCCTGCGTTAGTACGGTAAGGTGTCCTTATGAAACTCAACCAAACAACCAAAGGAGAATGAAATGAAGAAGATGAACAGAGACTTCGACAAGGTCCACCTCAATCCGAAGCGTGACCCGAACGAACAAAAGCAGACCAGAGCGGTGTATCTCAAGAACTTGGTCGACGCACTTGAAGCGGCCACTGATCCCGACTACCGCTCGCTTCTAATCCGACTCATCAGTGAAATCAAGTAACCCAAACCCAAACAAAGGAGAATGAAATGAAAGCAAAGTACCGGACTCAGATTACAAGTCAGAAAGGCGCCATCACTGTCGCCTCTTACCACCACACCGAGGCTGACGCCTTCTACCACGCCAAGCGGCACCAAGCATTCGAGGATGCCAATCGCCACGGCGCCGGCGGAACCATTGTGGTTCTGCGTGACGTTCGGGAAGGTTGGGTCTTAGTGGAGCCGAACGAGTACGGACTGGGAGACCTTCCGTTCTGTGAAGGCTCCGCCGACCCGATTGACAGGCTGGGCGCCTACGTCGGCGAAGAGGTTGTCTGCTCCGAGTGCTCTCGGATTCTGATTTCAGAAGATTCAGGATTCGACTCCCCCGAAGTTCCGCCTCACCGTGGCACTCCGACTCGGAAAGCATCGGTGGCGAAATGAAAGGCGCCACGCTGTCGCCCGAAGCGAAATCTGCGTTCGCTGAGCACTCGAACTACCTGGCCGCAACGGGAGCCGGCTTCGAGAAGTTCAACAAGAACGTCTCTGTGGTCCTGTGGAATCGCTACCAGACCCTCAAGATGCTGTCCGGCATCAAACCGCCAAACAACCAGAAGGAGAATGAAGTGGAAAACGAAACGGTTACGCAAGGCACCACAACCTGGAGCACGTTCGAGAGCGCTCCCGAGGCCACGGAGGAAGTAGCCAAGCCCAACGGATACCGCCTGTGGCTGGAGAAGTTCCTGCCGGAACGATTCGACGACACCTACCTGCTCGTGGAAGGCGACTTCAACTTCGACTTCGACAAGTCCGACGACTACTACGACCCCAAGTCAATCTGGACGCTGGTCGAGCGGAAAGACAACGGCCATCGGTGGATTCAGACCGGAAACTACGAAGGCAAGAAATACTTCATTATCGGGAAGTTCATCTGCGGGAATCGTTGGTCGAAAGGCGAGCGTGTCCACGTCAAGAACTTCAACGAGTTCCAGAATGAAGAAAGCGACGACGAATAAACCAAACCCAACCAAAGGAGCACCAAATGAACCGAGACCTAGCCAAGAAAACCTGTAAAGCGTGTGAGCGGAAAGTCAGCGTCAAGGGAAACGGCCAGTCGCCTCCGGCGTTGATATTCGTTGGCCACGGTAGCGTCGCGGGCGCCGGCTCAGTCCGTAAATGCGCAGGGTCGGGGGAGAAGGCGTGATGAGAATGTCGCCGGAAGTTCCACCAATCCTCAGCGAGTTCACCTATGGCGACCACGTTTCCGTTCGGACAGGACCTTCGTATCGCTGGGGACGCATCATCGACTTCAACGAGCGCGACCTGATGGCCTTCATCTCCTATGATGATGGTGGCGTGCCCGGATGGCGCGACTTGAAGTTTCTAGGCTACTCGGTTCCCACTACAAAGATGAATCCGTGAGCCGGAACTCGGAGGCCATCGCCCAGGAAATCAGAGCGTTGGACTTGGAACAAATACTGGACGACAAAGCCGGAGTGGTTCTTGCGGAGAGCCGGCTCATTCGAGCACGGTTACGGATGGCGCTGGAAGTCGAATGGCTCCGAACCGTTGGGGACGGGTTGCGAAACGAAGTTCTTTTCCAACCGTCTGTCGAGCAATGGAAGATGTACGACCCAAGAACTAACGAAGTCGGAAACCGCGGATGAACGAGATAAAGTACCTGCCGGAGCGAATCATAAACAAGATTCGCGTCGACGGATTCACGTCGTGCTGGCTGTGGCTTGGAGCACTGTCCACCGGAGGATTCGGCCAGTCGTGGTGGCGAGGCAAGCCGCGACCGACTCACCGGATAACCTACGAAGTTCTAGTCGCTCCCATTCCAGATGGCTATGTGCTTGTCCATTCCTGCGGCACGCGCCACTGCTTGAACCCAGAACATCTGACAGCATTGAGTTACGCAGCGGCACGCGCAACGGCGGAGTGCCCGAAGGGACATCCCTACGACGAGGACAACGCTCGAATAAACAAAGCGGGATGCGCAGTCTGCCGAACGTGCGACCGTGCCCGAAGTCGCAGAACGAGAGAGCGACGCCGAGCGGAGCCAAGTCAGTGATTCGGCGAGTGGCCGGAAATGGCTCCGAATCAGCCTCGAAAACTGGCCTTCCGGCATCGAATAATCCCAAACGCTGGATAACGGCGTGGATAGAGATATATTTGATGGCGGAAATGAGCCTCAAGCGAGCGAACCCTGCGTTAGTACGGTAAGGTGTCCTTATGAAACCAAACCAAACAAAGGAGCACCAAATGAAATCAGTAGGAGAATACACCAAGGCAACCCGTCCGTATGCGGCGGAAGTTAGACTGGCCAAAGCCGACCTGGAAGTGGTCGAAGCCTACCGTCTCAGGTTCGGCGGAGGAACAGAAGCACAGGCCACCGAGCGCTACGCAAGGGAAGCGGTATCCGAAGCGGTATCCGGTCTCCGCAATGCGCAGCGTGAATACCTTCGGTCAACCGGAATGAACTTCGATGAAATCGCCGGCTGGATGAAACTGGAAGAAGCCGGAGCGAACCTGCCCGTCTGAAATCCTCTCCGCACCACGCAGGTGGCGCCGGTTCGTGACCGGAGCGGAGAACGGTGGAACAATCCACTAACCAAATACCAAAGGAGAACCAAATGACAAAAGCCAACGAAGGTGAGAAGAAACTCATCAAGCGTAAGATTAGGGAACTGTTCGACAGTTCGGACGACGGAGAAGAAATCGTTAGATTGTTGGCACCGTTCGTCATCGCCTACGGCGGAGATATGGCTCGCTCGCCAGTCCGTCCGGTACGCACGGAGAACCAGTAATGTTAGCCCACGTCCCCAACCAAGAATGCGACGCCGTGCTCAGCGAATGTCCCGAATGCGATGAGGCCATCTGCTGGTGCGAAGTCGAGTTTCATCTCTGCTACGAACGTCCAACCCAACCCAAATCAAAGGAGAACTAGATGGAAGCAATCTATTCAATCATCACACCGGCGGTCCAGAAAACGGGCGAGCCGTACCTTCACATCCACGCTCGCGGCTGCGCCGATATGGAACGCAAACGATACGGCCACGAGTACGCCAGCGGATGGGAATCTATCGAAGCCGTGGCAGACTACCTCGCCGAACGCGTCGACGAAGTCGGCTACAAGGAAGGGTATCGAGTGTTCCCCTGTGCCAACTACGCGAGCGGCCTCCGCCGTGCCATCAAATCCCGCCTAGGAGAATGATGGAACCGTATCGCATACGACGCCATCCGGTATCCAAGGGTCTCACCAAGATGGGATTCGAGAAATGGCTAACGGAGTTTGAGCCGGTCATCAACCAGTTCGACCCGAACGCTTCGATGTCTACCGACGCCGGCGACGACGGGATTATGTTCGAAACCTACGGCGAGGAAGTGGACTTCGTATTCAACTACAACCCAGATTACGTTTGGACTTATGTTGACAGCGACGTCGACGACCATCCGGTCATTGTCAATGGCCGCTGGCTGGTGAATCGAATCGGCTACTTCATCACGAAGAAGCCGTGGACTGCTGAAACGGTGGTGGTGTTGGAATGGGATTGAAAGAGAAGGTGTTGGTCGCTTGGCACAACTGCGGCTTTGTCCGAGTACCTAGACATCACGGGAAGGAACCGGCGGTGTCCGAATACCGCTGGCCGTCAGAGTGCTGCTGGTGTGATTGCGATAATCCTGGACTCGTTTACATCCACGAAGAGGACGAGCCTTGTTCTTGTGATTGCCACCTAGAGTCCGACAAGGACCTGCCGATGATAGAGCGAGCGGTAAGGCGGAGTGAAGATGCTAACAGACAAGCCGACGAACTCGGCGGAAGAATCTAACAAAGGAGAAGGAATGAAAGTCACAAAGCGAAGCGACCAGTTTAGACGAGACCTGCTCATTGACTTGGAGTGCGAACGCTGTGAGGCGACCGAACATAAGATTCGCGCTTACGACGACACGAACTTCTGGGTGAAGGTGGTGCCAAGTTTCAAGTGTAATAACTGCGGGGCATCTTCTGTTGATATGGGAATAGAACCGGAATGGACTAGCACCAAATATCCCGAAGGTTTCCAAGTCTAACCAAAGGAGAACCGATGGAATCATTCTTAGTCCTGTTGCGTATCGTGGTCGTGTTCGCTCTAGTGGTGATGCTCATCATTCGTCCGTTCTTGTCTCAACGATACGAATACTTGACGCTGGTGATAATAATAACAATGGTGGCCGTGACATTCGGCGCACTCGACTACTTAGCCCATTAGGAGGAATGATGGAAACCTGCGAGTGTGAATACCCAATCCCAGTTTGGGAGCGCGTGTGGAAATGTTTGTGTATGAAATGCGAGACAGTCGTGTACCCAACACTGGCTGAAGTCAGAGCAGGGACTTGGGAATGCCCGAACTGTGAGGAGGACTAATGGCTACTAAACAACAACAAGAAATCGACGGACTTATCAACGCCGGAATCGCAGCAGTCGCCAAGGCGGTCAAGGAAGGCAGAGTGGAGTATCTGCGCCACGTTCCGACGGACGAATGCGAAGGAACCCCTACGCACGAAGTCTGCCAACAAGGGTGCGGTGAAATGTTGTGCGAGTGCGAACACGGCGACGGTTCAGGCTGGCACGCTTGCGAAGAGGACTAATGAAAGTATCCAGGTTGCTCCACTTACCGACGGACGAGTGCGACGGAGAGACGGAGCCTTGCCCTGCCTGCCTAGCGAAAATCTGCGAATGTGAAGCCGAGTGGCATTACTGCGAGAGTGATGATTGACCTAGATTTCTACGCCAGCAGCCCGCACTACATCGACCATCTAGAGCCGGTCTGGACTGCGTTGGAGCCAGCCGGAATCTTTGGAGTGCCGACGGTCGAGTTGGCCAGACACGCGCAAGCCAAAGGCATCCCCGCTGCCGAGACTGAGTTAAGGAAAAGCGCCAGCGGTAGACCCGTGTTGGTGGCCAGCGGAGACGATGCCCGCAAGGCAGGGAGCAGGCCGATTGCGTTAATGGAACACGGAGTCGGGCAAACCTACATTGACAGCACCAACGTAAGTTACGCGGGAGGCGATGAACGGGAATACGTTCAGTTGTTTCTTTGTCCCAACAAACGCGTGGAACGAATCAACAAGGCACGTTATCCCGACGCTACCTACGCCGTGGTCGGGACGCCATACTTGGATTACTTCATCGAGAACCGCGACCTCTTTTTAGAGACACGGAAACGCAAAGACCCGTTGGTGGTAATAAGTTTCCACTGGCCGGCGCGCGTGAGTATTGAAAGCGGAACCGCGTGGCCGGACTGGGTTCATCAACTTGGAGCGTTGAAGGATTCGGTTGAACGGCGAGGTTGGATACTTCGAGGACACGGCCATCCCCGCGTGCTGGATAGATTCCGTCGAGCGTACCAAGAGGTAGGTATTGAGGTAATCGAAAAGTGGGAGCAAGTGATGGCGCTGGCTAGTATTTACATTGTGGATAACAGCAGCACTTTGTATGAGTTCGCCGGCGCCGGCAACGGACCAACGATAGCATTACGGAGCAGTGATTGGAGGACGGATGTTCACCACGGACTGAGATTCTGGGACGCCGTTCCTGGTCCTGACTTGTCACCAGGCGATAAGATTGAGAAATGGCTCGATGTCGTGATGGCGGACAATCCATCGCTGAAAGAGAAGCGGGCGAACGCTTTGGAGGTGGCTTATTCGGGTACATTAGACGGAGACTCAACATGGCGCACCGTCGCCGCTCTGGAAGGATGGATGAGTGAATAAAATCCTTATCGGTGACAGCCTAGAGTTACTAAAGACTTTGCCCGACCAGTCTGTCCAGACTTGTATCACGTCACCGCCGTATTGGGGCTTGCGCGATTATGGAACGGGGACTTTCGTTGGCGGAGATGGCGATTGTGACCATAACTTTCGGGGTGAGAAGCAAATTGCCTCAAGCAACTTAACCGGCTCAGACCAAAGTAAGGGGTTCGCTTTAGACACACCCAAAAAGGAGTGCCGCAGGTGCGGCGCTATCCGCGTAGATAAACAGTTGGGTCTGGAGGAAACTCCCGATGCCTACGTCGCCGCTATGGTCGAGTTGTTTAGGGAAGTGCGGCGGGTGCTGCGCGACGACGGCACGCTTTGGTTGAATCTTGGTGATAGTTACGCCGTGACGGGCAGTAAAGGCGAATGGAAAGACCCAAAACACCCCGAAGGTAGAAATGGGCAAGTCGTTGCCGTGAATAATAAAGTTGTCGGACTCAAACCCAAAGACCTCGTAGGTATCCCGTGGCGCGTGTCGTTCGCACTACAAGCCGACGGCTGGTGGCTACGTCAAGATATTATCTGGGCGAAGCCGAATCCGATGCCGGAGAGCGTGACCGACAGATGTACCAAATCGCATGAGTATGTGTTTCTGTTGAGCAAATCTGCTAAGTATTACTACGACAATGAGGCGATACGGGAACAGCAGGCAGCAGGCACGGCAAAGGACTTGGCGAGAAGAAAAACATTAGACAACAAAGGAACGCACGGTGGAACCAGCGTAGACCTGTCGAGGGACAGAACTGAATATGTGCCAAAAGACGGAAAGCGAAACAAACGCTCGGTGTGGACAATCAACACCAAACCGTTCAAGGGCGCGCACTTCGCAGTGATGCCCGAAGCATTAGTCGAGCCGTGTGTTCTCGCTGGCTCAAAGGCTGGCGACGTAGTGCTTGACCCGTTCTTCGGCGCGGGAACCGTCGGCGCGGTAGCGGCAAGGTTAGGGCGCAAGTGGATTGGGATTGAGTTGAATCCTGAATACGCTGAAATCGCGCAGAAGCGTATTGACGCGGTTGAACCGAGTTTGTTCTATGAATGACACGCGTTCCCCGCATCATAGATACGCAGAATGTGTCCAATAGCGTACCTGTGGGATACGCTATTGAACCCTGTTCGGCAATACCCGAACACCGAACAGAACGTCGTGTCTTTAGCCCCATAGTAGAAATCTGGAACCGAATCTATACAGATTATAGCGCCTATACTGAACACTTTGTAAGCATATAAGCATACACATCAACCTAACTTGTAGATTTCTACGGATTAATCGGAGGAGAACACAATGGACTTGGGAGTAAAGGAAATCATAGCAACGATAGTTTTCGCTATCGTGTGGCAGATGGCGGGTGGCGGTAGATTCTGCCTTGATGTGTGGCGAGAAATCAAAAAAGGAGAATGAAATGAGCGGTGACCCACCACATCGAATAGGCAACATAGACGTAGACTTCGTGGCGCAGGCTATTTACGACGCGATGAGTAGACCAAAAGACCCGCACTTCTACCCGACCGACTTCGAGGCCGCCGCCGTAGCAGCGGTAGGGGCGGTGCTGGCTCAGCAGAACGAAGCCGGTGGTGAGGCGACCGAACCGTGGCGCGTGAACGCCGGGTGGATGAACTGCTGGTGCGCCGACAAAACCCCGTGCGAATACCACAGCGGCTGGCGCGACGGTTACGAACACCTACAAGATGGCGACATCTATACCGATGCGAGCGCCGAGGCGTTGCGCGTTCGTCTGCGTAAAGAGTGGCTAGAAAGGAGCGGCGATGAATGACAAACCGATGTCGCACGTCATCTTCCCAGGCCATAGAGTCTGGTCGCTGCCCGCCAACGAGGTTCATTTGGTCGGTCGGGTCACAAGGGCTGCGATGGCCGAGTACGCTGGCCTAGAATCAGCCCGCCCGCCGGTGCCGCCCTGCGATTCCACGACCCTTAAAACGCACCTCAAGGGTCTCAAGGTCGCTGATTCCAGCGTTAATGAGCCAACTACCGAGGAGACTGAGTGAACCACGTCAACATTAGGTTTATCCCGAACAGCATCCGCCGAGCGCAGAACGCCTACTTCCGCCACACACTGATTCGGCCATTTAATCAAGGCGATTGGCTGCTGCTTGGGATAAAGAAAGGCTGGTGCTCACCGCCGGCGTGTAGCACCCACGATTTGATACCGATGTCTGCGGAGGAAGAAGCCGAATGGGAAGAAGGAAACGACCCGTGCCAATACGTTGTCCGCGTTGACGAGTGGGAGTAAACCTCGCCATCGACATACTGGCAACCTGGAGACTGACGCGTCTGCTCGGCACGGACAAACTGACCGAAGCGCTCCGCGACGATATGATTGGATTCGCTCTTGGGTTCAAGGCAACTCGCATAACCCGGAAGTTTCTACAACTGATGGACTGTCCGTACTGTTTGAGCGTCTGGGCAGCCGGCGCCATCTTGGTTCTGAATCATCTGCCCGGAGGAAAACTGCTTGTTCGACTGCTGGCGATGAGCGCAGTGGCCGGCGAACTTTCTAGCCGTTTGGATTCCTGGAACGAATAGGTTACAGTAGCCCACCGACCTAGTTGGAGGAACTGTTTAAGTGGCGAGACAACCTGAACGACGACCAGCGCGCTCGCTCACCGCTGCTGCTATTAAAATCGACCCGACGGCTGCCGATTCGCTTAAGGAAACTAAATCTCGCCCGCTGCCGTGGCAGAAGCAAGGCTATGAATATTACGACCAGATAGGCGAACTTCGTTACGCTATGAACTGGAAGTCCCAAGCGATTTCCAGACTGCGAGTCATCCCCGCCTTATCGTCCCGCCTCGGCGGTCCGCCTATGCCGCTTGAACAAATCGAAGACGAAGTAGACGTCGCGGTTCTGGAAGCAAGCGCAGCCACACTAGCGCGACTTGAAGGGAATGAAGGCGGGAGCCAAGAACTAATGCGAGGGTTGGCTCTCAACCTTGGCATCGCCGGCGAAGCGTATTTGGTGGCGCGCCGGCGCGACTATGTCGAGACTTGGACAATCGAAAGCGTGTTGGCGTTAGTTGTGGACGATAGAGGACTCGCAATCAAACCAACGCCGTGGGCCAGCGCAGGCGAATACGAACGACTAGATAAAGATAGTTTGGTCTTGCGTATTATGACGCGCCATCCGGCGTTCAGCGGTGTCCCCGACAGTGCCCTGCGTTCGGCTCTTGGAACGTGTGAAGATTTATTACTGCTGACCCAAATGGTTCGGGCGACGGCGAAGAGCCGGATGCCAAGTGGCGCTCTATTTATTCCCGAAGAAGCGTCGTTCGGTTCTCAAGACCCAACCACCGACGAAGGCGACGGGATGGAGGGAGAAGATTCTTTAACAAGGGACTTGATTCTACACTTCACCACTCCCATCAGCGACCCGCAATCAGCCGCAGCAGTTGTGCCATTCGTAATCAGGATGGCGCGCGAAGACATCGCTGCCGTTAGATACGAAACGTTCGACAGGGCTATCGACGAACGCGCACTGGCCTGGCGAGAAGAAGCCCGTAACGCTCTAGCCGCAGCGGTTGATTTACCGGCGGAAGTCCTGACCGGCAAGAGCGACATCAATCATTGGACGGCTTGGGAAATCACCGAGGAGGCGTTCCGGCTTCACGTCGAGCCGGCTGCTATTAGCATCCTCGACGCTCTGACGGTCGGCTACTTCCGTCCCGCTCTCGCGCAAATGGGAGTAGAAAATCCCGGACTGTACCAACTCTGGTACGACAATGCCGACTTAGTTTCTCATCCCGACGCCAAAGACAGAGTGCTCGATGCTTACGACAGAGCCGAAGTGTCCGGTGCTTACTTGCGCAACACGCTCGCTATCCCAGAGGAAGCGATGCCGGATGATGAAGAAATCCAACGTCGTCTCGTATTGTTGGAGGCTCTCGGCAAGACACCTGGTCAAGGACTTCCCGCGGATAATGGTCCGGCAGACGCTGCGGATGTTGTTCCACAACCGCCACAGAACGCAATCACTGCGAGCGGTCACTCCAAATCCTCTTGGGACAAACTCTCGATTCACCTCGGTCGCATCGAACAATCTTTAACAGACCGTCTGCTGGTCACAATAGACGGGGAGATGCGCAAGACCTTGGAACGAGCAGGGAATAGAATCCGTTCGGCCACCGCTAAAGACAAGACGGGAATGACGCGGAACACAATCGGTAGCGTGCCTTCCATAAATATCGCACAGACGCTTGGTCCCGCGATGGTCAGTTCGCTCGGTCTATCCAACGAAGATTTATTAACCGAGGCGTTCGTCGGCTTGAAGGACCGATGGAACGCTTGGGTCGGCCAGGCGCAGAAAGAAGGACGGCGCGCCGTTCGCAAACACCTTCGCACTTCCATCACCGCTGCCGGAGACGAGGAGTTCAGTGAAGAAGATTGGGAGGAGCGGCAGGAGGAAGAAAGAAACGCTGGATGGGCACTGCTGTTGCTGCTGCTTCTAAGACGAGCCGGTCAAACGCTTTACGAGCCAACTGCGCCTACCCCCATCAGCGGCGAGTTCGGAGGCCATCTAGTTCCCGC
>Ga0335396_10005750_pt1 | contig 12651 bp, 8 predicted proteins | sample FRY02_FD_205743 | JGI IMG/M metagenome (GOLD analysis project Ga0335396, IMG submission 205743) | Freshwater microbial communities from Lake Fryxell liftoff mats and glacier meltwater in Antarctica - FRY-02 (spades assembly) (version 2) | ecosystem: Environmental > Aquatic > Freshwater > Ice >... | reverse complement strand
CGTTGACGCTGCCTTTGCTGGGCCGGTTGAAAATCTCCCAGTCGATCAGCCGTCCATTGCCCGCCAGCCCGATGCAGCCCGTGCCGATGCCGCCCAGGGGAAAGCTGATCTGGCTGGTCTTTTCGTTACGATAGAGGAAGTGGCTCATTGGGTTGCCTGCTTTTTGTGGGTGGAGAGGGTACGTTCAAAACTTTCCTTGCAATGACTCAAAATTGAAAGCGATATTCTGTGAAGTAAAGAAAGAGCAACAGCCCGCCGCCAATTAGAGCAATCGTCCAGAGGGTGGAGCGGGAGGATTCCGTCAGGTTGCGGTTGAAAATGGCCGAAAGCAAGAGCGTCACCAGTGACAGCAGTCCGGCGCCCATCAGAATCACGACACCCCAGCGCATGACAAGAAGAAGAAGGTTTTCAGCCAATTTGCATCGCCTCGTTGTAGTCTACCGTTTGTCTCCGTCCAAGTCACGTTCTTCTGAAGTATACAGCCATTGGATCGGATGCGACAAACAGAAGGGAAATTGCGACTTTGCAAAACGTAGGTTTTCAGGCTATAGTAGGCACAGGTTAGCCCAAACTACATCCCCGGTTGGCAGCACACAATGCACTCCGCCATCGAAAATCTCCTGTCCAACTTGCCTTATTACCCCTGTCTGTTGCTGGTACACAGGGAGCCATTATTCCTGCACGCCAGAGCGTTCTCTCTGCAAGAAGAGTATGGCTGGCCTGCGCTGCCAGTGGGCGAGGCATTGACACCGAAATTGCTACCCCTGTTGCCCAGAGAACGGGAACGCTCTGTCTCTCGCTTATTGGCCGAGGCCGTGCGCAGCGCAGGCAGCGGACCACTTCTCTGCACGCAAATCGACCTGCTCTTCGAGCCGTCTCTGGGGCTGGACCCACTGGCTCTGTTGCGGGGGATCAGCCGCCAGCGCCCGCTGATTGTCATCTGGCCGGGAAGCTACAGCGACGGGGTGCTTGCTTACGCTGTGCCCGAACACAGCCACTACCGCACCTGGGCCAGACCCGATTTGTGCGAGTACTGCATTCAACAACTGTAAGTCGGACTGTTAGTCCGACCAGACCAGTCGGACTGTTAGTCCGACCAGACCAGTCGGACTAACAGTCCGACCGCCGAAACACCAGTCGGACTAACAGTCCGACCTACGGGGGATTTATGCTCTATCGCGATCTCATCCACTTTGAACCCCTGGAAAGTGTCATCCAACTGCGGGAGGCCGACCAGAAGGACGACGCCCGCCACCTGGTGGAGACGTATGTCATCTCGCGCCGGATGGAGGACCAACTGATCAATCTGGTCATCCCCCAACTGCGTATGGACCGGGCCGCGGACAACAAAGGCGTGCTGGTGGTGGGCAACTACGGCACAGGCAAATCCCACCTGATGTCCGTCATCTCCGCGCTGGCCCAGCACGCAGACCTGGCCGAGAGCCTGAGCAACGACCGGGTGCGGGAGGCCGTGCAGCCCATCGCCGGGCGCTTTCAGGTGGTGCGCGCCGAACTGGGCGGCGTCACCCGCAGCCTGCGCGACAGTGTGCTGGCCGAGTTGGAGAGCTTTCTGGACGAGGCGGGCACGCCCTTCGCCTTCCCCCAAGCCGACGCCGTGACCAACAACAAAGATTCCCTCATCCAGGCCGTGGACGGCTTTGCCCAGCGCTACCCGGAACAGGGCATTCTCTTTGTGCTGGACGAACTGTTGGACTTTTTGCGCAGCCGGGAGCAGCGCGCCCTGATTCTGGATTTGGGCTTCCTGCGCGAGTTGGGCGAAATCGTCGAACTCGTCCCCTTTCGCTTTGTGGCCGGTGTGCAGGAGACCCTCTTCGACAACCCCCGCTTCAGCTTTGTGGCGGACCAGTTGCGCCGGGTGCGGGATCGCTTCGAGCAGGTCCACATCGCCCGCGAGGACATCGCCTTTGTGGTGGCCGAGCGGCTGCTGAAAAAGAGCGACGAACAATTGGCCCGCATCACCGAACACCTGCGCAGCTTTGCCCCCTTCTACCCGCCCCTGGCCGAGCGGCTGGACGAATTCGCCCACCTCTTCCCCATCCACCCCAGTTACATCGAAACCTTTGAAAAAGTCTACATCGCCGAAAAGCGGGAAGTGCTGAAGACCTTCAGCCAGGCCATCCGCCAGGTGCTGGACGACGAAGTGCCCACAGAGCAGACCGGGCTGATCTCCTACGACCACTACTGGGGGATGATTCTGGACAACCCCAGCCTGCGCACCCTGCCCGGCGTGGCCGAAGTGGTGGAAAAGAGCAATGTGCTGGCCGGTCGCGTGCAGAACGCCTACACCCGCAAGCCCCTGCTGCCCCTGGCCCAGCGCATCATCCGGGCGCTGAGCGTGCATCGCCTGACCACCGCCGACATCCACACACCCCTCGGCGTCACCGCCGAGGAACTGCGGGACAGCCTCTGCCTCTGGTCGCCCATGCCCGGCGCGGTGGCCGACGCCGACTTTCTGTTGAGCAGTGTGGAGACGGCCCTGGCTGAGATTCTGCGCACAGTCAGCGGCCAGTTTATCACCGCCAACAAAGACAACGGCCAATATTATCTCGACCTGCGCAAAGTGGTGGACTTCGACGCCAAAATCGCCGAGCGGGGCGCCTTTATGGACGAGGGTGATCTGAACCGCTATTTCTACGCGGCCCTGCAACAGCTTCTCAACCTGCCCACCAGCACCCACGTCACCGGCTACCAGATTTGGGGCTACGAACTGCCCTGGGCGGCCAAAAGCGTGACCCGGCCCGGCTACTTCTTCTTCGGCCAGCCCAACGAACGCAGCACGGCCCAGCCGCCCCGGGACTTTTACGTCTACATTCTGCCTCCCTTTCAGACCCAAACCGCGGCCACATTCGACCCCCAGCCGGACGAGGTACACTTTGCCCTGACCGGGCTGGACAGTGAATTTGCGGAGATCGTGCGCGCCTACGCCGGCGCGGCCGCCCTGGCCCAGGAATCCGCCACCTATCGTCCGGCCTATGCGGAGAAAGCCGACGCCCATCTGCGCCGCCTGACCCGCTGGCTGGGCCAGAACATCGCCGCCCGCCTGCAAGTCACCTATCAGGGCGTGAGCCGCACAGTTTCCCAGGTGTTGGCCCAGACCCGCAGCAGCGCCAGCCAGGACACAGAGGAACTGCTCAAACTACTGGCCGCCCATCTCCTGGCCCCCCACTTTGGCGACGCCTACCCGGACTACCCCGCCTTCAGCCGTCTGCGCGAACCCATCAGCGAGGCGGCGCGACCCACCGGCGCGCTGGACGCCATCCGCTTTCTGGCCGGGCGGGGACGCACAAATCTGGCCGTGGCTGTGCTGGACGGCCTGGGGCTGCTGGACAACGAAGAGCGCTTCAAACCCCTGCAATCCGTCTATGCCCGCCACTGGCTCGATCTGCTGCTGGGCCGGGGCGAAACCCAAGTGGTGAATCAGGGCGAAGTACTGGTGGCTGTGGCCGCGGAGGTCTACCAAATCTACAAAGACCCCCGCTTCCATCTGGAACCGGAATGGGTGGCCGTCTGCCTGCTGGCCCTGGTCTACGACGGCCAGATTGTGCTGAATCTGGGCGGCAACGAGACGCTGGACGCGGGCAGCATCGAACGGGCGGCCACGCGCGCTATGGACGATCTGACCGACTTCCGCTTCTACACCCGCCCCCGGGAGCTGCCCCTGACCGTCTGGCAACTCATCTTCGATGGGCTGGGGCTGCAATCCGGCCTGCTGCGGGACGGCAACAGTCTGGAACAGGCCGTGCGCGCCTTGCAGGCCCACGTGCAGGGCGAATTGGGCCTGATCGTCCTCTGGCAGGGTGGGGTGCAGCGGGGGCTGAGTCTGTGGAACGAATCCCTTTTTACGGATCGCCTGCGCTTCGAGAGCCAGGGTGGACAAGTGGTGGAACATTCGCCCCTGCCCGCCGTGCCCCTCAGCCAGACCGACCTGTTGCCCTATCTGCGTCAGGCCAAAGAGCTTCTGGAATCGTTGAACCGCTACAATACGCCGGGCAAACTGCGCAATCTGCGCCTGACACCCCCAGAAGCGGGCCAGGCCCTGACCGACCGGCGGGTGGCCCTGCGCACCGGGGCCGTGCTGGAAGCGGTCAACGCATTGCAGGCCATCACCGCCTATCTGGCCGCGGCCCAGGCCAATCTGCCCGCGGAACATTCGTGGAACAGCCAGGCCGACAGCAGCCGCCAGGAATTGCTGGATGGGGTGCGCCGTCTGGCTAAAGGCGAGGAACGTTTCGACACACCCGGCTGGCTGCGCCGTTTGGAACGGCTGCGCGCCGAGTACGTGGCCCTCTACAGCGATCTGCACAGGGAATTTGTGCTGGGTCCCGCCGAGGATGACCAGCGTATCCGCATCCAGCGAGATGGCCGGGTGGCCCAGTTGCAGGAATTGGCCCAGATCGACATTCTCAACCGGGCCGATCTGGACAGATGGGCCGGGGCTATCATCGCCATCAAAACCTGCCGGGAGTATCATCCAGGGTTGCTGGCGGATGGGCCGATCTGTCCCCGCTGCCATTTCAGCCCGGCGCAGGCCGTCAGCCAGCCCGCGGCCCAGTTGTTGGCCCGGCTGGACGCGCGGCTGGATGAGATTGTGGAACAGTGGCACGGGGGGCTGCGCCGTAGTTTGCAGAGCGAGACGGCCCAGGCCAGTATGGGGTCGATGACGCCCCAGGAACGCCAGCCTTTGGAGGTCTATCTGACCGCGGACGTGTCGGCCAGCGCGCCCCTCCGGAGGCCCCTGCCCAGCGGATTGGTGGAGTCGGCCCAGAGCGCTCTGCGCGGTCTGCAAAGCCTCTCTTTCGACAAAGAGGCGCTGGTGACCGCGCTCAAAAGCGGCGGTCTGCCCTGCACAGTGGAGGAGCTGACTCAACGCTTCAGCGCCTTCCTCACAGCCCAAATGCGCGGCCACGACCGGCAGAATACGCGCCTGACAATTGAGTAACCGACAATCGGACTGTCAGTCCGATTGTCGGGCTAACAGCCCGATGTACGGTAGGCCGGACTGTTAGTCCGGCTGTATGCTCATCCCGTCGGGCTAACAGCCCGATGTACGGTAGGCCGGACTGTTAGTCCGGCTGTATGCTCATCCCGTCGGGCTAACAGCCCGATGTACGGTAGGCCGGACTGTCAGTCCGGCTGTATGCTCATCCCGTCGGGCTAACAGCCCGACGTACGGTAGGCCGGACTGTTAGTCCGGCTGTATGCTCATCCCGTCGGGCTAACAGCCCGATGTACGGTAGGCCGGACTGTTAGCCCGGCTGTATGCTCATCCCGTCGGGCTAACAGCCCGACGTACGGTAAGCCGGACTGTTAGTCCGATTGTCGGGCTAACAGCCCGACGTACGGTAAGCCGGACTGTTAGTCCGATTGTCGGGCTAACAGCCCGACGTACGGTAAGCCGGACTGTTAGTCCGGCTGTGTGCTCATCCCGTCGGGCTAACAGCCCGACTTACGGAGAATTCTGATGACCCCTATCCAACCCGAACTGCTGCGTGAAGAAGCCCCGGCCTATCAGACCGACGGCCCCGTCACCTGCCTGGGCATGACTTTTGCGGATGATGCGGCGCGCCGGGCCTGGTTTACAGAGCGGTTGCGGGAACACCTGCAAGACCCGGCCTTTCGGGTTATCGAAGGCTTCCCCATCGGAACGGACGAGGACATTCTGGCCCTCTCCGACCCGCCCTACTATACTGCCTGTCCGAATCCCTTTCTCCCCGCCATCATCGCCGACTGGACTGTAGGTCGGACTGTCAGTCCGACCGAAACCGATAGCACCCGTCGGACTAACAGTCCGACGTACAAGCGGGAACCCTTTGCCGCGGATGTCTCGGAGGGCAAGAACGATCCGATTTACAACGCCCACTCCTACCACACGAAAGTGCCGCATAAGGCGATTATGCGCTATATCCTCCATTACACCGAGCCGGGGGATATTGTCTTTGACGGCTTCTGCGGCACGGGGATGACCGGCGTGGCCGCGCAGTTGTGCGGAGACCGGGCCGCGGTGGAGAGTCTGGGCTTTGTGGTAGACCCCGTAAGTCGGACTGTTAGTCCGACAGCCGTGGGTCGGACTAACAGTCCGACTTACGAATTGGGGGCGCGGCGGGCGATTTTGAACGATCTTTCGCCGGCGGCGACGTTTATTGCCTACAATTACAATACGCCGGTGGATGCGGCGGCCTTTCAGCGGGAGGCGACGGGCATTTTGCGGGAAGTGGAGAAGGAGCTGGGCTGGATGTACGAGACTTTGCACACGGACGGGGTGACGAAGGCGCGCATCAATTATACGGTGTGGAGTGAGGTTTTTGCCTGCCCCAGTTGCAATAGTGAAATAGTCTTTCTGAACGAAGCATTTGACTCAGAGACAGGAAAAGTTTCAGCCGAATTTGATTGCCCAACGTGCGGGGCTAAACTGTCCAAGCGACGAGTCGAAAGAATTCTCGCCACATATTTTGACCCGATTTTAGGAAAGCTCCGTCAGAAAATCACACTACGTCCGGTGCAGGCAAATTACTCTGTACGTAATGGTAAAAGGTTTGACAAGGTTTTAGACGATAGGGATATTTCGCTTCTCTCCCAAATTGATTCAATTGATTCTATGCAATGGCCGTCGTCACTTCCAATCGCTGAATTTCCTATTCTAAATATGTATCACGGCTCGCGTCTTGCACCAAAAGGCGTTGAATATGTCCACGATCTATACCTGAAGCGCCAGTTGGTAGTCTGGTCGAGATTGTGGGATTTGGCACACAAAACGGTCGGACATAGAGTTGCAGCATCGCTTAAGTTTATGATTGAACAGGCATTTCTAACAGGTTCAATTCTTAACGCTTACAGGCCAACCGGATTCTCGCAAGTTTCTCAGTATATGAAGGGCGTATACTACATTCCTGCCCAAATATCGGAGGTTTCGCCCTGGTATATTTTTACAGGTAAACAAAAAAGATTGGCTGGCGTATTCAGTTCGCTGTCAAACATAGACAAGTCAATAATCTCGACTGGTTCTGCTAGCCGAAGTAACATTCCAGATACAACCGTGGATTATATCTTCACAGATCCACCGTTCGGTGAGAATATCTTTTACGCTGACCTGAATTTTGTCGCGGAAGCTTGGCATGGGGTTAGAACGAACTCTCAATCAGAAGCAATAATTGATAAGCCGAAGCAAAAGAATCTATCGGATTATCAAGACCTAATGCGATCTGCGTTTGCGGAATACTTCCGTGTTCTGAAGCCTGGGCGCTGGATGACCGTCGAGTTTCACAACAGCCACGACAGCGTATGGAAAGCGATTCAGGAGGGGCTGATGTCCGTCGGTTTTGTGGTGGCCGATGTGCGCACGCTGGACAAGCAGCAGGCGTCCTATCGCCAGGTGACCGCGGCCAGCGCATCGAAACAGGATTTGATCATCTCCGCCTACAAGCCCACGGACGATTTCCAGCAGCGCTTTCTCTCCCACGCGGGCACGGCGGACGGGGTGTGGGATTTTGTGCGCCAGCATCTGGCCCAGGTGCCCGCGGTGGTCCTCAGCCCGGATGGGCGGCTGGAGACGATTGCCGAGCGGCAGAATTTTCTGCTCTTCGACCGGATGGTGGCCTATCACATCCAGCGGGGGGTGGCTGTGCCGATGGGCGCGGCCCACTTCTACGCGGGGCTGGTGCGCTCTTTTGTGGAGCGGGACGGGATGTACTTTCTGCCCGATCAGGTGGCGGCTTATGACAAAGCACGGCTGGAAGCGGCGGGGGTGGCCCAACTGGTGCTCTTTGTCAGCGACGAGAAGAGCGCGCTCCATTGGCTGCGTCAGCAGTTGGCCGAGCAGCCGTTGAGCTTCCAGGAGGTGCAGCCCCGCTTTCTGCGCGAGCTGCACCAGGCCCGTCACGAGGAACTGCCGGACCTGCGGGTGCTGCTGGAGGAGAACTTCCTGCAGGACGAGGCCGGGCGCTGGTATGTGCCGGACCCCAACCGGGCGGAAGATTTGGAGAGGCTGCGGGTGCGGGCGCTCCTGCGCGAGTTCGAGATGTATAAGACGGGGAAGAAGAAGCTGCGCCAGTTCCGCACAGAGGCCATGCGCGCCGGTTTCGCGGCGGCCTGGCGGGCCAGGGAATACGGGGTGATTGTGGAAGTGGCCGAGCGCCTGCTCGAGCAGGTGCTGCAGGAGGATGAGGAGTTGGTGATGTATTACGACAACGCGCGCAATCGCGTATAATCGTACGTCGGACTAACAGTCCGACGTACAGGGTAGGTTGGACTGTCCGTCCGACATACGGGGTAGGTTGGACTGTCAGTCCGACATACGGGGTAGATTGGACTGTCAGTCCGACCAGAAGAAAGGAGACTGGCGTCGGACTAACAGTCCGACGTACAGGGTAGGTTGGACTGTCAGTCCGACGTACAGGGTAGGTTGGACTGTCAGTCCGACGTACAGAGTAGATCGGACTGTCAGTCCGACGTACAGGGTAGATCGGACTGTCAGTCCGACCAGAAGAAAGGAGACTGGCGTCGGACTAACAGTCCGACGTACAAATTATGAGCTATCGTCTATTTTACCGCCGCCATTTGCCTCATTACCAGCCCGCTGGTGGGACGTTTTTCGTCACGTTCGGTCTGGCTGGGTCGATTCCCAAGCCTGTGTTGGAGCGGTTGCTGGCCGAGCGGGATGCGGCAGAAGCCAGACTGGCGGCGATTAGTGATGCAGCAGAGCGGGTGCGTGAGGCATATCTACGAGAGAAGCGCTGGTTTGCCCGTTGGGATGCGGCACTGGATCAGGCGGTGTCTGCGCCACGCTGGCTGGAACAGCCGGAAATTACGGAAATTGTGATGGAGGCGATACATCACCGGGACGGCAAGGAGTATACACTGCACGCGTTTACGCTTATGCCGACCCATTGCCATCTGCTCTATACGCCCTTGCCCTTCGGCGAGAACTACTATGCGCTGTACGAGATTCTGCAAACGTTGAAGGGGTATACCGCGTATAAGGCGAATCGGGTTTTGGGTAGAAAAGGGGCCTTCTGGCACGGGGAAAGTTACGATCACTTTGTGCGGGATGTGGATGAACACGCGCGGATCGTGCATTACATCCGGCAGAACCCGGTGAAGGCGGGGCTGGTGGAGAAGGCGGACGATTGGCCGTGGACGTTTGTGCGTTTGTAGGTCGGACTGTCAGTCCGACCGGGAGAAGGGGATTGACGTCGGACTAACAGTCCGACGTATGGGGGTGTCGTGCGAGATCAGACTTTGAGTAGTTTCCCTATCGATAGGTATGCTCTGATTCTTGTCAGCGATCCGGACGGAGTGCTGGCCGATGAGCCGATTACGTCCGCGTTGACCAACCGCGGTTTCCGCTTGCTTGAAGAACCCGACCCCATTGCCTTGCGTGTGGCTTGGCTACACTCCCAGCCGGTGACGGTCGAACAACCGCTGATCCTTGTGACCAGCGGCCCGCTGAACGCATTGCCCTACGATATCTGGCAGCAGGGCCAGCACGTCATACTGGCTTTGCACGCCTTCTTTCCCCTGCTGGATTACCCCACCATCCGCCAGCTATCCCCAGCCCAACGGGCGCGGCTGGGCGAAGTCTACGCCCGGAATACGCCTGGAACAGCTCTCTCGCCCAGCGCCACTGTCGTCTATCTGCTGGAACGGCTCTTCGGCGCAACGCCAGATGGATTGGGCACACCTGCCCAACTGCTGCTCTGGCTGGACGACTTCCACAGCCGGAGTGATCCCCTGCCGCCGCCTCTTTACCGGGTGCTTCTGCACGACCTGCAAGAGTGTTCTGCCTTTGCCGACTGGCCTTTGGCCGATCTGTTGGCGGACTCACAGCACTTCCGGGATTTTGTGCGTTCGGCCTGGGCCAGTTGGGTGGAAGAACGTGTGGGCGAGAGGAACGCAGAATATACAACCGGCCCGCTCTCCTTTGCCGGGGATGCGGTGTTGCAGGACAGTCTGCCCCGTCTGTTGCGCACGGGAACCTTGGAACCGGTGCAGGTGGCTTCCACCGCGGCCCTGCCCGCCTGGTCTCAGCCAGCCGTGGCCCGGGATACAGTTGGTGTGCAGCGGCGGCGTTTTGCGGAGGGGCTGGGCGCAGTCCAGCACGCGCTGGCGGGGGGCGATCTGCGCTGGGAGGAATGGCAGGTGGTTGCCCGGCGCTGGGCACAGCTTTTGTTGATCCGCTACGCGGCCGGGAGTTCGTTAGAGGCGGAGACACGCCAGGTCTATACGGATGTGCAGAGCCGGCTGGATGGGGCATTCGCCGGATGGTTGCGGAGCCAGTACGCCTTCCTCGCCGGTCGTCGCCTGCCTACGCCCCATCACCTCTTTCACGTCCCCGGCTATCTGGCCTCTCTGCGCCAGGAGCAGCCACGGGTCGCCCTGTTGGTGCTGGACGGGATGAGTCTGGCCGTCTGGCAGCAGATACGGGCCGTGTGGGGAAGTCGCCATCCCGACTGGCAGATGAGCGAACAACTGCTCCTGGCCCAGATACCCAGCATTACGTCCGTCTCCCGGCAGGCGCTCATCAGTGGTCAACGTCCATCGCTGTTTGCCGACAGCCTGACACACAACGGACGGGAAGCACATCTCTGGCAGCGTTTTTGGGAAGGCGCAGGTCTCCCGACTGGGGGGAGCGAATACGAATTTTTACCAGCCCGTGCCGATACTTTCTACCCGCCGTCGGTCAATAGCCGTCGCACCCAGGCGCTCTGTCTGGTCAGCCCGGTGATCGACGAAATGGTCCACGGCGCAAGCCAGGGGCTGGGGACTGTACACGCCGCGGTAGAGTTGTGGCTGCACAACCGGGACGATCAACGCCAGGGGTCTGAATGGCTGGAAGGGCTGATCGAACGGCTGCGGGCCGGTGGATATACTGTGGCGTTGACCAGCGATCACGGCCATGTGGAAGCGTTGGGGATGGGCCAACCCCAGGAAGGAGTGACTGTGCGCACCCGCAGCCGGCGGGCGAGACTCTATGACAACGAACAATTTGCCCGTTCGGTACAGAGCGACTATCCTGAAACGATTCTTTGGCACGGGGATGGTCTATTGCCCGAATCGGTTTGGGTGTTGATGGCTCAGGGGCGTCGGGCATTTTCTCCCCAGGGCGAAGTAGTCGTCAGCCACGGTGGGCCGTCAATCGAAGAAGTGATTGTACCGCTGGTACTAATTTCGTAGGTCGGGCTGTTAGTCCGACCAGTCGGGCTAACAGCCCGACGTACGGGGGTTGTGTGGACAAGCAGATTGGCTTTCGTCGCAATATCTATCTGGCATGGATGGATGCCGCGGCCGCGTTCAGCGGGGAGACATCGGATCCGGCAGAATTGCGTACGCGCCTGGAGCCGATTGTCGGTCAGGATGTCGCCAGTCCCAGCAACCGGCGGGTGGCGATCGACATTCTGGTCAATATTTGGGCCAAGAGCCGGGAGCGATACCCACTGTTTCGTGACGAAGCAGTGGCCCTCTATGCCCATTCCAGCAGCGCCAGCGATCGGCTTTGGCTACACTACGGGATGACGCTGCTGACCTACGACTTTTTTCGATTGGGTGCCATTGCCGTGGGGCAGATGAGCCGTCACAAGGAAACCGTCACTTCGCGTGAGGTGAAACAGCGGCTATTGAAGGAGATGGGCCAATTGGGCGCGCTGGAATACGCGGCGGACCGGGTAGTCTTTTCCCTGCGCAATTGGGGGCTGCTGATTGATTCGGACCGCCGTCACGCCTACGCCCCTCTGCGCCAACACTTCACCGCTTCGTCGCCTGCTCTCGAACTCTGGCTGCTGGCTGCTGCTCTTACTGCCCACCCCGCCGAGCAACTCCCCGTCGCTGATCTACTGCGTCTGCCTGAACTTTTCCCATTTCGTTTCAGTGTCACTGCGGACGACATGCGATCTTCGCCCCATTTTATAGTTCACCGCCAGGGAATTGGTTGGGATATGGTGCAGATTGCGTAGGTCGGATTGTCAATTCGACCTACACGAAACACACGATAACATCCTCACTCTCCCGTCCCACCTGGAAACAGTGCAACCGCAAACTGTGCCAGGATTGACGAAAATGCCCTTCTCTCTGCATAACCAATCGTGACTCGCCGCTGTATCTTGACTTCTTTGTGCCAATGATTTTTCCCCATGTGACAAAAGTCGCATCCCTCCCCGCGCCCCTCCCGTAGACTGGTTTCGAGCCGCAACCCCGCGGTCTCCCTATCGATTGTGTCATTTCTCACAAGTCTCCGCATACGCGGCCCAACAGGAGGAAACAGATGAAGCGCTCCGTCCTTTATGGGATTATTGCTGCCTTGGTTTTGGTGGTGATCGTCCTGGCGGCGCTGGTACTCTCGCCCAGTCAAGGCGATGGCCAGTCCGCTGCACCCGCCCAGCAAGCGTTTGAAGGCTTGGCCGACGACGCTGCTGGCGTCATTGCCGCCCGAAGGTGATTCTGGAAAATTTCGTCATCCGCAACAGCGGCAATGTCATCGACAAAGAAGACGGCGGGATTACCACGGTTGGTCTACTTTTTCTCCGCGGAAGGCCGGTTGGCGGAGGTGCGGTCCAGCACGCCGGCCAGGTCCAGGCCAAAGGTCCAGTGGGCTTCGCCACTCGTTGCCCGCAACAGTTCTTCGTCCACTTCGATGCCCAG
>Ga0335396_10005738_pt1 | contig 12678 bp, 8 predicted proteins | sample FRY02_FD_205743 | JGI IMG/M metagenome (GOLD analysis project Ga0335396, IMG submission 205743) | Freshwater microbial communities from Lake Fryxell liftoff mats and glacier meltwater in Antarctica - FRY-02 (spades assembly) (version 2) | ecosystem: Environmental > Aquatic > Freshwater > Ice >... | reverse complement strand
GGGCTCGCGAACGAATACCGAGCAACTGCTCGTCCTGCAGCGCCCAGTCCAGAGCATTACTCAACAGGTCGAGCGCCCCCAGATACTGCGAGCCGCTTGCGGTGACAAGGCTGTTAAGGACTTTGTCACTGATAAAGTCATTGGAAGAAAAGAGTACGATGCGAGCTGATTCTGGTGATCGCTCCAGCATGCTTCTGAGGCCCGGCATAGAGGGAAGGCCTGTTGGCGCATTCTGGTGGGTGTCTGACGCCAGATCGTCTGTTGATTCGCTGCCTGCAAAGTAGGAGGTAAAACGGCCCTGCATGATCAACCCCAAAATCTGCGCGCCGCTGAAATCGTTTGAATGGCTGCTATCGTCGTCTTCAGGAGGGCGCAGGTTGCTGACGCCGTTAGCATCGACGCTGGGCATGACGTCCTTGCTATTGCGCAACCACGAGTCGCTGGAGCTCTGCAGTAGTGAAGAGATGCGTCTGCCGCTGCCGTGCTCGACAGTGACTGGCGATGCCCAGGCCATTGTTATCTGCGGCAGGTTGCTCGTCACGGCATGATCGGGTGACAGGCCGGCATTGCGCAGGTCGATGAAGTACGGATAGTCAACTAATTGCAGATCGCGGAATTCGTAGTCGCCCGATGCCCGGGAAACAGATGCGTGGAAGCTCGTGTTGCGTTTATCCAGCACCAGCGTGGGCTCTATCTTCAGACCATTGTGCGCGAGCCAGTCCTGCAAGCCGCTGTCCCGGTCCAGCAAGCGCAACTGGCCTCCACTTAAGTCTGCGCTATACGGCGAGGTGGTCATTACAACGGTACCGCCGCGCATCAGGAACTGGTCGATCGCAAACACCGATTTGTCATCAAGGGCGTGTGGTGCCACCACCAGCAGAATATCGGCCTCGGGCGTCACGTTGCCATCGGAAAGGATCTCCCGTCGTATGCTGTAATCTCGGCTAATGGCGCGCTCCAGCTTCGCGAATGTGGGTAAGTGCTGCTGCTGCGCCATCTGTGGGTCAACGGTGGGTAGTGCCAGCGCTACTATCTTGGTAAAGCCCGGTGCAAAACGTTTTAGCCCCGCGTCCAGTGTTAACCGGAAAGCATCGGGATTGAAATCCTCTGTTGGCAATTCAACCACTTGCTCGGCGTCTGCCAGTGTCAGGTAGAAGAAAAATGGCGTCGGGTCTTGTGCAGACGCAACCATGGGTCTGAAACCCCATTGATCCATAATCTGCTGCGCCACGGCTCCGTCCCGAGCCTCTGGTTCAATGAAGCGGATGCTGAAGTTGTCATCAGAGTTCGCTACAGCGAGTTCCAACTGAGGCAGAATGGCTTCCTTGTAGGCCCGCAGCTGCTCAGGTAGCAACTCATCGGCAGACACATAGCCGATCAGTTCTACGGGCCGCTGAATGCCATCGAATAGATTGCCGCCAGAACGATAATCAAATAGTACTTTCTTGATGGCATGCGTAATGTCGTACTCAGGGTTGCGTAGCTTTACCTCGGCGTCCCCATTTGGGGAGGCGCGCGCTTCGATCAGATCGGCAAAGCCAAGCGTTTTGTACTCGCTGCCGTACTCGACAAGAATATTGAAATACGCATTAACAAGAGTGGATTTATGACGGTCTGCAATCTTGAACGGCGTGGCCGCGATACCGTACCGTTCATTGGCCTCTTTCTCTACTGCTGGATCCTCCGTTGGGTCTACAAACTCTACGCGTACCTTACCCTTGCCGACCACCTCGTACTCTTTCAAAAGGTCGCGCAGCTGAGGTATCAGGGGTGCCAGTAATGCATGCGTTTGGCCGCTAAAGTAGCCACGTATAAGAAGCGGTTCCTGCAATTCGTCAAGAAAAATCTTGGTGGGCTGTGAGATCGAGAACAATCTGCCTTCGGTTATGTCTGCGCGTAAACCACTCAGCCCGGACATCCAAACGTTCAATAGCACCAGATTCGCGACAAGCAACACAAGCGACACACGCCATTGTCGCTGACGGGCTGTTGCAGCCCGCCGTGCCCAGCGCTGCTTTTCCAGCGAAAAAACGTTTAGCGCCAGAAAACCGATGCAGAGCGTTAAATAGTAGAGCAAGTCGTGCAGGTCGATGACGCCGCGATTGATACTCTCGAAGCGGGCACCACTGCCTAGCATACGCAGTATCTCGCCGGTCCTGTCGTCAAAAAAACCAGTCAAAATAGGGCTGCCCAGTAAATAGAGCGCCGAGCACAAGACCACGGTAACGATCAGGCTGACGATAGGATTACTGGTGCGCGCAGAGACAAAGAGGCCGATGGTGAGATAGGCGGCACCCAGTAATATTGCAGCAAGATAACCGCCCAGCACGGGGCCCCAGTCCAGGTTGGCGATAAGGGCTACCGTTGCGGGCAGTGGCAGCGTGCTGGCCAGCGCCAACAGGAGTAAAAATAAGCAGGCCATAAATTTGCCGAGCACAAACTGCCACAGTTGCGCCGGTTGTGTGATCACATGCTCCAGCGTGCCAGCACTTCGCTCTTCGCTCCACATGCGCATGGTGAGGCTTGCGCATAGAAAGATCAGCACAATGGGCATCCATTCAAACAGCGGCCGGACATCAGCGATATTGCGCGCAAAGAACGACTCAACCCAGAAGAAAATGAAGCCGCTGATTCCCGCGAAGGTTGCGAGGAACAGCCAGGCGACCGGCGACGCGAAGAACAGCCGGATTTCCTTTTGCGCGACACGCCGTGCGACTGAGTCAGTCGCCATTGCTGTTAACCTCGCGAAAAATGCTGTCCAGATCGCGGGTTAATACCTGTAGTCGGTAAAGCTTGGCGCCGGCTTTGACAACACATTGCGCAATATTGTTGGCGGCGGTGTCGGGGTCGACCTTGGCGTGCAGATAAATATCAAACTGCATGAATCCGTCGTCACCACTGGAGTCTTCCAGCCGCTCCACTTGAGGCAGTCGCCGCAGGAAGGACTCCAGCGGCTGATCAGTCCTGCTGGTGCGCAATACGAGCGCTTTGCAGTCGCGCAGTTGTGCCATGCTTTGGTCCAGTGCCAGCTGACCGTTGCGCAGCATGAGCACTCGGTCACAGACCGCATCGACCTCCTGCATGATGTGCGTTGAAAGAATAATTGTCGTTCGCCGCGATAGTCGTTTAATCAGTTGCCGCATGTGATCGGTCTGGTTGGGGTCCAGGCCATTGGTAGGCTCATCAAGGATCAGTAGCCGCGGCTTGCCAAGAATTGCCTGGGCAACGCCCACGCGCTGACGCAGGCCGCGAGACAAAGTATCAATGGAATCCAGTGCGCGGTCAGATAAGTCAGTAGCCAGCAGCACCTCGCGTACACTGGTCATGCGCTGTGACGCGGGTATGCGCTTCAGTGTGGCGACATAATCCAAATAGTCGGCGACCATCATTTGCGGATAGACCGGCAAGTTCTCCGGCAGATACCCCAGCTGCAGCTGCACGGCCTTCGTGTCACTGGTTGGGCTTACTCCATCGATAAGGATACTGCCGTCAGTAGGCTCCAAAAAGCCGCTGAGCATTCTCATAATGGTGGTTTTGCCGGCGCCATTGTGACCAAGCAGGCCGACAATTTCATGGTTGCCAATCGTAAAAGAAACGTTCTTTACGGCGGCAGTTTTACCAAAGTGGCGAGTCAGGGACAGGACTTCAATCATGCGGCCGGTAATTGTTATGAAGTGTTCGGTAGCGATCGCCAATGGTATAGCACTGTGATCATTCAGTGTTAGAAATCGAATAGTAGCTTAATAACAAAAACAACAAGTACACAGTTGAGTATCAGCCGAATCATGCGCTCCCCTGAACTGATAGCAAAGCGCGTGCCCAAATAACCCCCTATGGAGTTCCCCACAGCCAGAGCGAGACCAATGATCCACAGCAGTTCCAACTGGCTGGCGAAAATGAACAAGGCCACGATGGTGTAGACCATCACGATGAAAACCTTGTGCATATTGGTTCTCACCAGATCGAGGCCCATAACCCGGTTGAGGACCGGCATGATGATAAAACCGACTCCGAGCTGGATGAAGCCACCCCAGAAGCCGACACCCACCATCAGTAGATGCCCGTGGACCAGTTGCCTCGACGTGGGCTGGTGACCTTGCGCGCGCGCTGTGGTCCCTCGGTCAAAATGCATAATGAGCATGACGCCTACCATAACCAGCGCAAGAGCCCGGTTGAACCAGACGCCGTCGAGATGGACGCCAACGAGCGCGCCCACTGCAGCGCCCGGAATGGCGCATGCGGCGAGGCTCATGCTGAGCTTGAAATCCTTGAAGCCCGATCGGGCAAAGGTGATCACAGACGTAATGTTCTGCGCCAGAATGCCAATGCGATTGGTGCCGTTGGCGACTGGGCCGGGCATGCCCATAAACACCATCACTGGCACGGTGAGCATTGATCCGCCCCCGGCGACGACGTTAAGGAAACCGCTGACAACGCCGACGACGACAATCAAGCCTGTTTGCCAGAGTTCAAGCTCCACGTTCAGTCTTCTTGCCAGGGCTCGCGCAAGCTCACAAACTCCTCAGCCGACGTCGGATGAATGCCGATAGTGGTGTCAAAAATGGCCTTGGTGGCGCCGGCGCGCATGGCGATGGCGATACCCTGCATGATCTCGCCTGCATCGGGGCCCATCATATGCACGCCCACCACGCGGTCGGTGGCGGAATCCACTATCATTTTCACGAACGCTTTCTCATCACGACCACTCATTGTGTGCTTCATCGGTTTAAAAGTGGACTTGAACAGGGTGATATCCTTGAATTGGGCGCGCGCTTCGTCTTCTGTAAATCCGACTGTACCGATATTGGGTTGGCAAAAAACGGCTGTTGGTATGAAGTCATAATCCACATGTTTCTCCAGCCCACCAAAATTTTTCCTGGCAAAGGCCATGCCCTCAGCGAGAGCAACGGGTGTTAGTTCCATGCCACCTATGACGTCGCCGAGTGCATAGACACTGGGCTCGCTGGTGCGATAGTCAGCGTCGACGTCAATCGTACCCTGCTCGTTCACACTGACGTTGACATTCTCCAGGCCCAAGTCTTCAAGGTTTGCCTTGCGTCCCGTGGCATATAGCACGGCATCCGCTTGCAGTATCGTGCCGTCAGTTAATTCAACCGATAAGCCTGCGGAGCCGGATTCTATTGATCGTACGTTTACCTCAAAGCGCAAATCCACGCCGCTTTTGGCTATTTCCTGTGCGGCGTGCGCGCGAATATCCACGTCGAATCCGCGTAAAAACAGCGGCCCGCGGTAGAGCTGTGTAGTGTGCGCACCCAGGCCATTGAAAATTCCGGCGAACTCCACCGCAATATAGCCGCCGCCAACAATCAACAGGCGCTTCGGGAAAGTGTCCAGGTCGAATATCTCGTTGGAACTGACTGCATACTCGTTACCCGGAAAATCTGGTATGTGGGGCCAGCCACCTGTGGCAATCAGCAATTTCTCAGCCGTGTATCGGTCTTCTCCGATAGCGACTGTGTGGGCATCGACAATACGCGCGCGCCCGTCAAACAATTGTGCGCCGACGCCATCCAGCATGCGTCTATAGATGGCGTTGAGGCGTGCGATTTCGGTTTTCTTATTGTCGCGTAGTGTGCTCCAGTCGAATCGTGCCGTGCCACTGTCCCAGCCAAAACCGCGCGCATCCTCAAATCCCTTGCCGTATTCGGCAGCATAGACATAGAGCTTTTTCGGGACACAGCCGACATTCACACAGGTGCCGCCCATGTAGCGATCTTCTGCAATAGCGACTTTGGCCCCAAAACCTGCTGCCATGCGAGCAGCGCGCACACCACCTGAGCCGGCGCCAATTACAAATAGGTCGTAGTCAAAATTACTCACGCCGTCATCCTCAATTTGGCCGCCAAGTCTAGCAGTCCCCGTTCGCTTGACGCCATCTTTGTCTGGGTGCGCTGATTCGTGCTGCGTCCGTCATTTAGTCGGAATCATCGAAATAATGCTCGTGCGAGCATCAATAGCGATACTTCTCTGGATCGCACGCCCTGTTTTTCCTATCATAACTGACCTGCGCAGCTGTTGAGGGCGGCGTGACATTAATAAATATAAAAGGTGCAAACTACGGTGTTACAAAAAATGTTGAAGAGCCCTGTACTGGCTTGGCTGGCAGCGTTGCTGGCCACAGTGGCGGTTCATGCAGAGACAACTGAGTCTGCGCAGGATGAAATTCTTCTTAAGAATGGCTCACGTATCGTCGGCGAGGTGACTGGTTCCAGGGAAGGGGTTGTCAGTATCAAAACTGATTTCGCGGGCAAGATCGATGTGGCAATAGATCAGATCAAGGCTGTAAACACCCAGAACCCGTTGGTCATATTGTTGGCTGATGAAACCGTTGAACGTGATTCCTCGCTCGTTATCAGAGAGGACGAATTGGTATTGGTGGGAACCGGGTATACCTATCCCTTGGCTGAGCTGGCTGTGGTCAACCCCGAGCCTTGGGAGTTGGGTCAAGGGTATCGCTGGACGGGTGCGGTCGGATTGGCAATGGGCAGGCAGAGCGGTAATACGGATACCAACGAACTGGACTATAGAGTTGACTCGAAATGGCGCAGCAAGCGGGATCGTTACACCCTGCAAGCCAATGGAGAGAGCGATGAGGCTCAGGGTGCAAAAACAGCTGACAATTGGCGTGTCAGCGGGAAGTACGATTACTTCCTGGAGGCGCCCAATTATGTGGGTCTTCTTGCCATGGCGGAGGGAGATAAATTCCAGGACCTGGATGTTCGTTACCTGATTGGACCCTATTTCGGTCGCCAGTTTTACAATGAACCGGTTTTCTCCCTTGAGGGTGAGTTGGGTTTCTCGTATGTCACTGAGCAGTTCAATACGGCCGAGGATGATGAGTACGGCGCCGGTAACTGGAACCTTTATGCATCTAGCGATTACCTCGGAGGCGATTCTTCACTGTACTTCGACCAGAACGGTATTTGGAACTTGGAGGAGACCTCTAATATCATTGTGAACTCGACGTTCGGGCTATCTTTTCCGCTGTTATGGCAAATCGAAGCGGCAGCCGAAATGTTGTTTGAATACGACTCTGGTGCGGTCGAGGGTGTCGATGATCTGGATCAGACCTACAGACTTCGTGTAGGTTACACTTGGTAAAAAATTGGCTAGTGCTCGCGATGACTGGCCTTCCGGAGGTGCTTGCGCGAAGGGTGACCCCCTAGCGTAAGCCTCTGATTAAACTACGGAACCAGTCTGACAGAGTCTCTTGTTTATAGTCGGTGAACTCGCCGGCATCCATAAACATGCCGTGATCCTTGCAGACCTCGTACCAGATATGGGGTTGGTCGGGGTCAGCGGCTTTTTCCATGTGCTGTCCGCATCGGGGACAGCCGACGTTTTCTAGAGGGTCCCATTTCTTACCTTCACTGGCTCTGCCTGTATCCAGCGCATCACCCATCCACTTACCTTTGAGCAGATCCGCCTCGCCCTGATCAAACCCCCCCTCTGTCAGGATAGTTGCACTCTCCCCTTGCGGGAGTTCTAATAATCAGAGAGGGCGATTGAGAGGACCACGATGGGATATTCACTGGAGCGAAAGGAAGCAGTATTAAAGAAAATGCTGCCACCTAATAACCGATCGATAGCGGTACTGGCGGAAGAAGAAGGTATTTCCGACGCGACCCTGTATAACTGGCGTCAACAAGCCAGAAATAAGGGAAGGTTGATGCCAGATTCAGATATTACACCCGAGGGATGGGTGTCGAGAGACAAGTTTGCAGCCGTACTGGAAACGGCAGTACTGAGTGAAGCTGAGAAAGCAGAATACTGCCGGCAACGAGGCTTATACCCTGAGCAGCTTGATGCTTGGCGCACAGCCTGTGAACAAGCCAATGACTGGAGCCGAGCGTCTGATAAACAAGCAAAGGCCGCTGGCAGGGCGGACCGGAAAAAAATGCGCCAGCTCGAGAAAGATCTCGCCAGAAAGGAAAAAGCACTGGCGGAGGCGGCTGCATTGCTGATTTTGCGAAAAAAGCTCGATGCGATGTTCGAGGGGGAAGAGGAAGGATGATCTCGCTCGAACATCGCCAGCATACCGTAGACCTGGTTGGCGAGGCTGTTGAACGAGGTGCCCGGCTCGCCCTGGCTTGTGATGAGGCTGGCATCGCCCCCTGTACTTATCGCCGGTGGCAGCACCAGGGTATCGCGATCGAGGACCAGAGGCCCACGGCCAGCCGCCCTGAGCCCGCCAACAAATTAAGTCGCCAGGAGAGAACGACTCTGCTCGCCGTGTTTCACCAGGAAGAGTTCAAGAGCATGCCGCCGAGCCAAGTTGTACCAGCTCTAGCCGACGAAGGCGTGTTTCTAGCCTCTGAGTCGACCTGTTACCGCGTGCTACACGAAGCGAACCAGCAGCATGACCGAGGCCGGGCACGCCAGCGTGAGCGACGCTCAAAGCCCGCTGAATACGCCGCTACCGGGCCGAACCAGGCCTGGTGCTGGGATGTGACATGGCTGAAGGGTCCAGCGAGAGGCCTGTTCCTTTATCTGTACATGATTATGGATGTATTCAGCCGAAAGATTGTGGGCTGGGAAGTGTACGAGAGAGAATGCGGTGAGCTGGCTTCTGCATTGGTACGACGCACAGTAATGTCCGAAGGCTGTCTGCGCTGCCCGGACATATTGCATGCAGATAATGGATCGCCGCAGAAATCGGCGACGCTACGCGCCACGCTGGAACAATTGGGTATTGAACCGACCTACAGCAGGCCGAGAGTGAGCAATGACAACCCGTATTCTGAGTCGCTGTTTCGCACAACCAAATATCGACCGGATTACCCTGCGGATGGTTTTATTGATATTGAGACTGCACGTGTGTGGGTATTGCGATTTGTGCGCTGGTACAACGAGGAGCACCGCCACAGTGCCATTAAATTTGTCACACCGATAGAGCGCCACACAGGCCGGGATATTGAAATACTCGCAGCGCGCGAATCACTTTATGAGCGAGTAAAAGCCGAGAGGCCGGAGCGCTGGAGTGGGCAGATACGAGATTGGTCGAGGCCAGAGGTGGTGATGTTGAACCCTGATAAGCCGGTAGAGAAAAGCGGCGCAAGGAAACAAGAAGTGGCATAGCCAAAACGATCAACTATCTTGACAAACACCGCATAACCGTGTGTCCAAATACTCTATTTAACATAATATATATTATACGCATATTTAATAAGTTAGCCGGACTTGTTGATATACGGTGTTTTCAGGGTTTCAGTGCGTTTTCGGCGTTACGGACGCCTTTCAGCGATGACGGATTGCCAGCGGTAACTTGCTATTGCAACTCAGATCACCGCAACTCAGAGTGCCGGACGTTGAGCTGTGACAACCTCAGATAAAGGTGCAGTTGAAAAAAGAACGCCAAACAATTCACACCAGATAACGGCACTGTTGAATTCATGTCGTCATGCTTTCGTGCACGCGGGTATCTGGTTTTTGTGGCAGATCGGCCATCGCTTTTTGTCTGGTCTGGTTAGGCCCTTCGGAGGTCATACGCAGCGGCGCTAAAACCAGTGCTTCATCAACTCGTTCATCAATCAGCAGTGGAGAGATGAAGTACCACCCTGCCACCGCAGTGGCACTTAGTGAAATGGCGATTTCCCCTGGCCTGGTTTTTAACAGCCCGCCTCCCCTATATTTTGACTGATGGGGATGCCCCAGATAAGCGTCCTAGCACCGGAAATGCGCAGTCTCCCACCTACTTCAACCACATTGCTGCCCGAGCGCTACACGAGAGTGGCGGCGGCCTTATCGCGTAATAGAACTAAGATTAGGAAGAACAAAGAAGATTACGCAGCATTCCGAATATTATATGTTAAATAGACTACTATTTTATGCTATGCAACATTACTCAAACCTAAGCTTTCTGGCCTTTAACTAGCCAAAAGGTGGCCCGGCGGTCCTACTTTCTTACTCAATATGCCCTGCTGTATGCGGATTCTCTACCTTCCCTTCCCTTCCCTCCGCCCCACTCCAATACAAAGCTTGGAACCACAGGCGGCTCCAGCGGGTGCAAGATCAAAACTGCGGCCATACGCCGAGCCGACGCTTTACGTTTCGGATGTCTGGGGCACGGGAGCAACCAGCGCCAATTTGTATGGCGATGTTCTATTCCATTAAACCGGCAGTCACACAGACGTCTGCGGTGTCGGCGCAGATATGAACCTCGATGGCAACATGAACCAGGCCCAACGAACTTGGAAGGAGGGATTTGTAGTCCGCTGGGGCTAGCGTGTTGCGAGCGACCACAGCAATTTGCGCTGAATATATGTCTGGACCAATGGACCAGACATGTAAATCCGTGATCCGCGTATCGTCATCTGCTTCGATAAGTTTCCGGATGTTGTCTCGAAGCGCTTTCGGAGCTTGGCGGTCAAGCAGCACCGCGCTGGTAGCACCTAGCAGTCCCCATGACCAGCGAGCAACCAGAATCGCACCGACAATACCCATCGCAGGATCCATCCATATCAGCCCGAAATACTTGCCCGCGAGCAAAGCAAAAATGGCCAGAATGGAGGTCAGCGCATCCGCCATGACGTGAAGATAGGCAGATTTTAAGTTGTGATCACTTTGGGTATTGTGCTCATGCTCATGCTCATGCTCATGCTCATGCTCATGAGTATGGTCATGCCCGTGGTGAGCTCCGCCCAAAATAAATACGCAAACTCCATTAACGAGCAACCCGATTACAGCCACAAATATTGCCTGATTAAATACAATTTCAATCGGATTGAGCATCCGCACAATGCTCTCAAAGCCCATAAACAGCGCGAAAAAAGCGAGCAAGATCGCTCCGGTAAAACCGCCCAAGGCATTCACTTTGCCGGTACCAAAGCTGAAGGCGCTATTGTGGGCGTTGCGCCGCGCATAGATATAGGCAAACGCGCTGATACTCAAAGCTGCGGCATGGGATGCCATATGGAGCCCATCGGCCAGTAAGGCCATAGAGCCGTAAACGACGCCGGCCACCAGTTCGACAGTCATCATAATCGCTGTTATGCCAATCACAATCAGTGTACGGGATTCGCCAGGCCTGCGCTTATCCTGAGAGAATGTGTGATCGTGATGCCAGTCTTCGATATTGTGGTTATGCATGGTTTTTTTGCCTTCTTGTAGAGCTATAGACCGCGAAACAAGAGGCGGTCAACCCCAATGACCAACCTGCACGCAGCGAAATCACTTTCAATGGATGAGATAGAAGAGCAAGCAACTCAAACGCACGCCCCCACCGCTTGCCGTATTTTGCGGCATCGTGCGTCACGTAATTTTCAGTCACGTTTGCACACCCGTCTGCACACCCGTCTGTGGTTGGGGTAGTTTGATCTTTGAATCACGGCTGTGGAGCAAGCTATACAATGCTGGCAGGACAATGAGCGTTAGCATTGTAGAAGATACGATTCCGCCAATAACGACAGTCGCTAACGGTCGCTGCACCTCCGAACCAATCCCGGTATTGAAGGCCATCGGCACAAATCCCAGTGATGCCACGAGGGCAGTCATCAGAACAGGTCGAAGCCGGGTGAGTGCGCCTTCGATGATCCCTTCTTCGAGAGGCACGCCAGCGGAACGCAAATCGCGTATAAAGGAAACCATAACCAGCCCATTCAATACCGCAATACCTGACAAGGCGATGAACCCTACGGCAGCCGAAATAGAGAACGGAATATCTCTTAACAGCAATGCCATGATGCCACCCGTCAAAGCCAGCGGCACCCCTGAGAAGATAATGGCTGCATCCCGAAATGAACCGAGCGCCATAACCAATAAACCCATGACCAGTAAAAGCGTTAGCGGAACCACAATACCCAGGCGTGTCGCTGCGGATTGCAGGTTCTGGTAAGTCCCTCCATACTCTAGCCAATACCCCGCTGGCACCTCGACCTGATTCTCTATTGCCAGTTTGACATCCTGCACAAAGGAGCCGAGATCACGTCCCCGGACATTGGCGGTAACGACCACGCGGCGCTTGCCGTTCTCTCGGTTGACCTGATTGTAGCCATTCACAAGTTCTGCTGTTGCCAACTCTCCAAGTGGCACAAAGTCACCATCGCCCAGAGGGACCGGTAAGCTTCGTAAGTTATCGGGGTTTGCGCGCAAGCGCTCAGGCAGTCGCACGACGATGTCCACGCGTTGGTCGCCATTGTAAAGTTGACCGGCTACGGTCCCACCAAACGCAGTGCCAACAAAATCCTGAAGGCTCTCAATGCTGACCCCGTAGCGGGCCAGCGCCTCGCGGTCTGGCTGAAGGGTCAGAACCGGCAAGCCTGTTGCCTGCTCAACGGCAACATCAGCCGCCCCCGGGATCTGGTTGAGGACGTCCTGGATTGCATCACCCAGTTGTATCAGTTGATCGAAGTCATCACCGAATACTTTTATAGCCAGCTCTGACCGGACACCCGCTATGAGTTCGTTGAAACGCATCTGTATGGGTTGTAAAAATTCATAGCGATTGCCGGGTATTGGCGTCACGAGTGCCTCCAGCTCATCCAACACCTGCGCCTTTGACTTCCTGGGATCTGGCCATTCCTGGCGCGGCTTGAGGATAATGAAATTGTCAGCAACGCTGGGGGGCACGGCATCCGTTGCTACTTCGGCGGTACCGATTTTTGCAAATACGCGCTCGACTTCCGGGAGTTTTTTGATCTCGGCTTCCAGTCCCTCCTG
>Ga0335396_10005734_pt1 | contig 12683 bp, 6 predicted proteins | sample FRY02_FD_205743 | JGI IMG/M metagenome (GOLD analysis project Ga0335396, IMG submission 205743) | Freshwater microbial communities from Lake Fryxell liftoff mats and glacier meltwater in Antarctica - FRY-02 (spades assembly) (version 2) | ecosystem: Environmental > Aquatic > Freshwater > Ice >... | reverse complement strand
AGATTAATTAAGAATTCAGAATTAGGAATTCAGAATTGCCCCCGGATTAATTAAGAATTCAGAATTAGGAATTCAGAATTGCCCCCAGATTAATTAAGAATTCAGAATTAGGAATTCAGAATTGCCCACCCGGATTAATTAGGAATTCAGAATTAGGAATTCAGAATTGCCCCAGGATTAATTAAGAATTCAGAATTAGGAATTCAGAATTGCCCCCAGATTAATTAAGAATTCAGAATTAGGAATTCAGAATTGCCCACCCGGATTAATTAGGAATTCAGAATTAGGAATTCAGAATTGCCCCCGGATTAATTAAGAATTCAGAATTAGGAATTCAGAATTGCCCCCGGATTAATTAAGAATTCAGAATTAGGAATTCAGAATTCAGAATTAGAGTAAATAACAGAAGTCGAAACATTATAGTTTAAAAGAGTAAAGAAAAATTCTGAATTCTGAATTCTGAATTAAAAAAGATAGAAGACGCAAAACCCTTGCTTTAAAACTATCTTAATGAAAAAGGATAACATCGTTCTTAGTAAGTCATTTCAATTTGCTGCTGATATATTGGACTTGAATGTAGTAGTTATCGAGAAGAAACAATTTCAGATAGCTAGTCAACTGATCAGAAGCGGAACAAGTATCGGAGCGAATATAAGAGAGTCGCAACGAGCAGTGAGCACAGCCGATTTCCTGAATAAATTGGGAATTGCGTTGAAAGAAGCTGAAGAAACAGATTTCTGGTTAGAGCTTATCGACTTGAAAGTAGTGAGAGTAAATCAGAAATTACGCGATGATCTAGAGGAGTTGATTAAGTTGTTGGTGAGTATTATTAATTCGACCAAAAAGAATAGTCGGGTATAATTAAGAATTCAGAATTAGGAATTCAGAATTGCCCCCGGATTAATTAAGAATTCAGAATTAGGAATTCAGAATTGCCCCCAGATTAATTAAGAATTCAGAATTAGGAATTCAGAATTGCCCCCAGATTAATTAAGAATTCAGAATTAGGAATTAGAGTAAATAATAGAAGTCGAAACATTATAGATTAAAAGAGTAAAAAAATTCTGAATTCTGCATTCTGAATTCTGAATTAAAATAAGCCGCGCCGCGGGTGAAATAAATAAATAAATATAAGGAACCATACTAATTCGTAATTCAAAAGAGTATTTCTGAATTCTGAATTCTTAATTCTGAATTAAAACATGCCTAATTTAAAAGAAGTCCGATCGCGGATTGTTTCTGTAAACAGCACGCGGCAAATCACCAAAGCGATGAAAATGGTGAGTGCTGCGAAGTTGCGTCGTGCCCAGAATGCCATACAGGCCTTGCGGCCATATGCCAATAAGCTGCGTTCAATTTTGGCGAATCTTTCTTCGGAAATGGAAGAAGGTGATGGCGGTCAGTTTGCAAAAGTTCGTCCGGTAGAGAAAGTAATGATTGTCGCTGTATGTTCGAATCGCGGATTGGCAGGTGCTTTCAATACAAATATTATGCGCGCCATTAATACTTTGTTGGCAGGAGAATACAATGAACAGATGAAAGCGGGGAACGTAAAAATTCTTTGTATCGGAAAGAAGAGTTCTGATTTTTATTCTAAGAATCCGAAAGTGTATTTAGGTCAGCATAATGATATTTATAACGACTTAACTTTTATTAATACCGCTAAAATTGCAGAAAGTATTATGGCTGATTTTGCAGCGGCGAAATACGATCGTGTGATTTTAGTGTACAATGAGTTTAAGAATGCAGCAGTACAGTTTGTAATTAATGAGCAGTTGTTGCCTTTGCAGCCACCTGCAGCAACCGAGAGCAAGCAAAAGAATGATTACATCTATGAGCCTTCTCAATCGGAGATCGTTCTAGATTTGATTCCTAAATCAGTAAAAACGCAATTGTTCAAAGCCCTTCTCGATTCGCAGGCTTCCGAGCATGGCGCACGTATGACGGCGATGAATAAAGCAACTGATAATGCCGGCGAATTATTAAAAGACCTTCGTTTGTCATACAACAAAGCCCGTCAGGCAGCCATCACCAACGAAATCCTCGAGATCGTTGCAGGAGCGGAAGCTTTGAACGGATAATAATATTTAATTGAATGTGTAAGCCGATTCTGAGAAGGGTCGGCTTTTTTTTATTGGTTTTATGAAATGAAGAATACGTACATTTGATAGTCTTTTAATATTTGATCCCGAGAGAAATTTTTTATGTCTATTGTTTATTTGCAGCCTCGGCTTCAAAGGAAATGCACAAACATCCACCTATCATCCTTTCCTTGATTCTTCTGCGAGCTGGAATTATACCTACCAAGCTGTTTGTTGGGCTCCGCCCATGAAAACTCTCTATTATCATTTGACCATTCAGATTGGAAATGACACTTCAATCAACAGTACTACCTATCATACTTTTCAAATTCCTGCCATTGTTGTAAATGCAGGCACCAGCTGTTTGGTCCCCGGCAATTATGTTTTACCTGGAAAGTATGGTGGAGCTTTTCGAAATGATCATCCCAACAAGAAAGTGTATTATGTACCTGAAGGAGATAGTGTAGAACAATTGATGTATGATTTCAATTTGAATGTTGGTGATAGTTTAAAAGGTTATTTGTTTGCTTGTGATTCCGGATTTTCTTATTGTGATACTGTAATAAGTATGGATAGTGTTTTAGTAGGAAACTCTTATAGGAAAAAGTGGTTTGTTGATCAACCATATTTCGTTGACCTAATTGAAGGAATAGGGTCAACCTATGGATTGATTGAACAGGTGTATCCCGGATTTGCGGATCTCTATGATATTAGTTTAAAATGCTTTCGTCAAAACAATCAAACTTTGTATCCCGATACACTTAACACCTGTGTTGTTTTAACATCACTTGAAAATATTTCGACTGTCAATGAAGATATTATTATTTATCCCAACCCATCAAGTGGAAATATTAATATCGATATCTCGAAAGCGCCCTCCTTGGTTTCCTGGCAATTGTGGAACTTAAACGGACAATTGATATTGCAAGAAAAAACTACTACTGAAAGTAAAATCGAAACAGGACCTCTTCAATCGGGTGTATATTTATTGCAAGCTACGCTGAAAGATGGGAGGAAGCTGTATAGAAAATTCGTGGTGTTGTAAATTCTGTATCTTGTTAGCAAATGATTTCGTATGTTTGTTAATTAGCATTCCAAAAAATAAAATTAATGGGATGGAAAAAATTTAAATGATCAACATAAAATTAAACAAATGAAAAAATTTCACCCTTTCTTTTTTATCGGTAGCATCGGAATGATGGTTACCTCTGTATTGCATATTTTCATTGCATTGGTAGTAGAAATTCCTAAGGTACATACTGTGTTCTTTGTTCTCTATCCGATGTTTCTTTCTTTTATGATGATGGGATTCGGAATGACATTGCGTTTGCAAAAGGTGAAGAAGTAATCACTTTTGAGTGTTGTTGTTTTAATAGGGGACATTAAGGCCTTCAGTTGATGATGTGATTTTTAATAGTTACTTCCCTACTAATTTTTTTCTTCTGAAAGATAATTCCGTGTTGCATTCTTTGTTATTTAAATATATTTTCATAATTAATACTGCGGATTGTAAATTAGCCTATAGTATTTTTCGCGCGAAGTCCGATAGCTATCGGACGCAGAGACGCAGAAATTTTAATTAAGTGAGAATATATTTCTAGTCCTGAAGAACATTTTTTAAAAAGCAGTCAAATAGTATTTTGGTTCGAGGAATTAGTTTGCGCATTCAGAATAGCAGATATTAAATACAACCATTAAGTATTCAGCAAAATGATATTCGTATTTTTTATGCTGCAATCACATCCATTATTATAATTTTTAAACTGCGTCTCTGCGTGGATAGAAACGAATGTTTTTATTTTTGGAGAATGCGATTTATTCTTGAATTTTGATTTGCTGCGTTCAATTAAACCAATTGTAATTATATCTTAATCAAATAAATTTATTGTTTAATGCCGACTTACATTGACTTAAGTTTAATCTATTGGACTATTTTATATGTAACGGCGGTCTTAGTATTGTTTTAAATATAAGAAGACCTAGTGTTAGTTTGTAAATGTATTTTCCTAGGATGATATATTTTATTTTTTCGTGATAGGAACCACCAATTTAGTTTCAATTAAAATTTACAGCTTGCAGGTCACTCCTCCTTCACCATCTTCAGCACCATCAATTGCCCATCTACATATAACATCACCTGATACATTCCTGCTGCTTGATTCCTGAATGGAAAACTATATATCCCCTTTTCTTTTCTTTCATCAAAACAAAATCTGTTGATGATTCTTCCAGTTATATCAACAACTCTCAAATCCACTTTTGATGCTTTTGTCAATTCGAATTTTATTTCTGTTTGATCAATAAATGGATTGGGTTGAATAGTGAAAGTGCCGGGAGCAATGTTTTCGGAAAGTCCTACAGCTAATATGTAAATGGTATCAATGATTGTGAAGAAACAGTTCACATTAGAAAGGGTGAGTGTAACAATATAAACGCCAGGACTGGCGTAAACATGAGTGGGTGTAAAAGCAGTACTGGTAGATCCATCGCCAAAATCCCAAACACGAGTAAATGCCAAATTGGTTGAATTGTATGTAAAATTTAATGTGTTTCCAGCCACGGGTGTTCCACTTACGTTTATAGTTATCGCATATTTAACAACCAAGACATTGATGGCATAGGTACTTGTGTCTGTAGAGTTCATGCTAATTAAAGTAACTGTATAATTTCCTATATTGGCGTATTGGTGAATAGGATTTTGTAAAGCAGAAGAATCACCGTCTCCGAAATACCATTTCCACGCGGTGCCCAGATTTATGGAATAATCAAAAAAGTGAACACTACCATCACATAGTGAATCATTATACCATCTAAAATCAGAACAAGGATTACTTCCTAATTGAATATTTAATTGCAAAGAATCTTTATCGATGTAATTCTCATTGCCATCTACAAGTACGTTTAAATAATAATTTCCACCCGAAATTCCATCAAGGTGACTTGAGATATTAATATAGGTAGAGTCACCGGGAAGAATACTTCCTGCGATCGTCGACAAGGTTAAGCCAACAGGGAAATTTTCTCGGTTGATGTTTCGTACCACATTGGAAATAATATTTTCGATATCAGAGCTGCTCGTTGAAAAATCATAACCCACATATATCGCATGGCCTTTTCCGTATTTGCGAAAGGTGACTACATCTTTTCCTGATGAACTCACGATTGTTTTTTTATCAGTACTCGTAATTTTTTGCAAGTAAGTTGTGCTTACAACTGGAAAACTAGGAGATACTCCATCCATAAAAGGATCGTTTGAAAGATTTACTTGACAAGTTCCATTTGTTATTTGGGCAGAGTCTGAACCAGCAAATAAACCAAATCGGTAAAGCAGAGGTTGAAAACCCAAGTTGGTATGAAAATCTGAACCCATTACAATTACATTTCCACCAGCGATCGAAAAATTTTGTACGCTGGCATTGATGTTCGTGGTGTAATCATTGTAAAATTTTTGTCGTGGGAATAGTATGGCATCTTTGTTCTTCGAACGATTTGCAAGAGTAATACCACTAGAGGAATTTAATGTATCTAAAGTGAAATCACTAAAATAATTTTGGATCCCGTTTTTAACATTAGTAAATTCTAAATTATAATCTACACCATAATTCATAGATAATATTCTTCTGGGAAGGTTGGTTTGTCCTGAAATTATTGAAAAGTTCAAAGTATCCCCTCCATCATTCTTTAGCCAAAATCCCACATTGGAGGAATCTCCACAAATATTATGAGTGATATTGATGGTAGAACTTGAGAATGCAATGTGCGGGGCAAGCACTCCTTCACCAAGAGCACAAAGTGAATATATCCCATTGTTTGTTTGAAAATAAATGGTATCCGAAATTTGATTTGTCGAAAGTGGAAGAAATTTAACATCAAGCGTCGTGCTTGTATTAATGGGAAGATCAATCATAGTAAGATTTACGATGAAGCTATTATTCACGGAGGAAGCGGAAAAGATTTTTAATGTGTCACAACCGCTATTTTTTAATGTTATTGTTTGAACACTACTGTCGCCTACAGATACGGCTCCAAAATTTAAGCAGGTGTCTTGAAGTTCAAGCAAGGAATTGCCGTTAACATTCAAACGTATTAAAATTGGTGTAGCTGCATGAATTGGATCGTTTGCGTTCACACTGATGTAAATTTCATAAAGACCACCAGGCAATCCTGTTGGCACCATTGTAAAATAAGTAAGACTGGAATCGCCGGAGGCAATGGTCTCGATGTTGGGCGTTACTTGCATCCATTCTGGCCAACGATTCTGCGCCATCTTAATACTATTTGAAGTTATTACTTTTCCAATATCATTCATTGGAGAACTAAGTTTATAGCCATTGTAAACTGCTTTTCCTAAACCAACGTACCGATAACTTACAATATCTTTTCCAGCACTTCCAAAGATGGTCTTTTTGTATTTATTGGAAATTTCCATTGGATAGCAAAGAGTAATCAAAGGAAGTATAACATTGCTGTAGTTTTCAGCCAAGAAATCCAAGGTGTCAATTTGATCATAACTGGCAATGTAAGTAGGAGAGAGCAATTTTGCATTGAGCAAATTCAACTTTCGCAATCTGAGATCTTCAATTGAGTTACTTCCTGCATTAACAAGGGCTATACCACCTGCACTTACAAAGTTGTGGACAGTTTTTTCAAGATAATCAAAAATGGTATCTGTAGTATAATAAGTACTTGGAAACAAAATAATTTGTTTATTCTTTAATTCCAAAGCTAATTGCGCCGTGTCCGTCGAGTTAAACGAAGTAAGGGTGTATTTATTGAAATAAGTATTCAGTGTTCCGGTAAATAGAAAAATTGCGTTGGTATTAATATTTCTAGTATAAACTAAAATACGAATCGTGTCATTTAAATTGGTGTACCCGGTTTTGTTAATGACCAAATCTCCGACTCCGTTATTTTTTATCCAAACGGGAACTGTAATTGTATCGCCACAATTCACAGAAACATCAATAGTATCACTGAGCACTTGAATGGAGGGCGGATCTTGCACCGTAATTGCAAGCGTTGCTGTATCGGAGCCTATACAATTCGTACTAATTAATTTTACTAGATAAGTTCCCGGCAAATCGTATTCGTGAATCCCATTAGTTGTTTCAGAGGTAGCTCCATCACCATAGTCCCATAAATAATCCATATCGACACCGGTACTTTGATTGGAAAATTTAACAGCACTTTTTAAGGGGGGATTCGAATTGTCAGCAGTAAATGCGGAAACAGGCAGAACCGCCGTTGCGAGTGTGGTGGTCCAGGTAAGTTCAAATCCAGAATAAGTGCCCGGTGAAATTTTTACAAAACGAATGAACATTTTACCACCGGTTGTAGTGATGGGTAAAGTAGAGCAGCCCCAACTACAATACGTACGAACAATTCCTTGAGGTGCTCCGCTATTCGGTCCACGGTCTGCGATTTCAATGTAATCATCCACTCCTAATTGAAACATATTTAGCTGAAGTGTGATGTTGTCGGCACAACCCGGATCAATCAGGAATGTACAATAATTAGTTCCTGTGACAGTGCCCGTAGCGCTGCCCGGATCAAAGATTTTTCCATTAAATGCATTCGTAATTTGTACAGTACTGCAAATGTTAAATGTGTCTATCATGCTCGTACTTTCTATTTTTAAAATACGAACCTCATCAGCTTTAAAATCTTCTGCCGATACCACTGTATTAATTGCAGTTGCACCTGTTGTTTGAAATGGAACGAAACTATAATTGCTTGTTGCCTGAAGTGAACTTGCAAATGAAAAAACAATTAGCAGTGTTGAGCGAAGAAATGAGATGTTGTTTTTCATAAGGTCAAACAATAAAATATTTACGATAGAAGAATTAAACTAGACAATTCGATTTAATAGATGGAAGCCTTTCGCGAATGGAAGATTAAATGTAGTTATTTTTTTTGAGAAAACTCGATACCAGTTGCTATTTTCTTAAAACTGTTACCTTGAAATGTAACTCGATGCTTGATGCTCGATGCTCGATACTCGATACTCGATGCTTGATTCTCGATGCTCGATACTCTATACTCGATGCTTGATTCTCGATATTCGATACTCGATGCTTGATACTCGATACTCGATGCTTGATACTCGATGCTTGATGCTCGATGCTCGATACTCGATGCTTGATTCTCGATACTCGATGCTCGATGCTCGATGCTTGATTCTCGAATTAGATGTACAAAAATATTTTTTCTTCGTAGAGAAATTATTGAACTAACGACTAACAACTAACAACTAATAACCAACGACTAACGACCAAAGACCAAAGACCAACCACCAACGACTAACGACCAACGACTAACGACTAACGACTAACAACCAACAACCAACAACCAACCACCAACAACCAACAACCAACCACCAACCACCAACGACCAACCACCAACGACCAACGACTAACAACCAACAACCAACCACCAACGACCAACGACTAACCACCAACGACCAACGACCAACGACTAACGACTAACGACTAACGACCAACGACCAACGACTAACGACTAACGACCAACAACCAACAACCAACGACTAACGACCAACAACTAACGACCAACAACTAACGACTAACGACCAACAACTAACGACCAACGACTAATTTCACTACCTCCACTCCTTGCTTCAAGAAATAAACACCTTGAGGTAAAGAAGAAACATCTATTTGAATCGTATTGGATCCGGAAAGCACATTGGCGCTTTCGGATTGTACTAGTTTCCCCGCAGCATCAAAAATTTCTAAAAGAACATCTCCAATAATTTCTGTATGGATTAAAACAAAGGCAATATCTCGAATTGGATTCGGATATAAAACCACAGGACTAACGCCGGTGCCTATACGAATAGGTACGATTTTGCTGTAATCCATCTGCCCATCAAAATCAACCTGGCTTAAGCGGTAGTATAAAATTCCGATACCTGGATTGTAATCCGTAAATGAATAACTACTGATGGTATTGGTATTCCCATTTCCCGCAACAGTACCTATCGCTTCAAAATTATGTCCATCAATACTCCGTTCAACAATGAAATAATCGTTTCCACTTTCACTAGCCGTTTTCCAGTCGAGGACTACCGTATTGGATTTCAAATTAGCAACAAATGATAACCACTCTACCGGCAACGGTGCGCTGCCAAATCCGATTCCGAAATCACCCCAAAAATTAGCAGTGGTGATTCCTGTTCTTACTGCTGTTGCTGTTCCGCCTACTTCTGATTGTGTTGCATTAGAATGTGTGCCCATTGGTGCACCCAACCAAGCACTGCCTGCATCATCACGACGAATAATTCCATAGCGGGTCGCAAGAGCTACGGAGTTGGTATGTCCGCGCTCTTTTAATGTAAGCGATAAATTAATAGCAGTGGGAACGGTGTTCGGCTGAATGGTCCAGTTGCCTGCATTGAGCATGTTGCCAATCGGACTCCCATTCACAAAACAAGTGGCAGGATTTGGTGCGGCTCCGGGGGAAGGCGCGTCAAAATCTATAATTACATTGGCCATTCCAACCTGACTGGCAATATTTAATGTGGCCAATTCATAATTTCCTAATGCTCCAACAGGAAAATCATAAAGTCCGCTGACTGAAAGTTGTCTACGCAATTTTCCATTTACATAACGGCTAAGGTTATACCCTATAATACTGCCAACGTTGGTGGAAGTAAGATAAACTTCATTGGCTCCGGTATTGATTCTGCCGTTTACCATATTAAGAACATTGCCAACTTGAAGATTAGTTCCAGCACTGATGTTGCTTAAATTATTTATATCTAATTTATAAAACACTTCTTTTACAGGGGTGTTGATGGCTTGTAAAGAGCTTCCAATTAAATACACCTGACTATTTCCCTCACGAAATGCAGCCTCATTAAAATTATTCCAATTGCCTAGCAACTGTATTTGTCCGTCTCTGGTGTTCGGATTGTTATCGCTAAAATCGAGTTCTCCACCTGTGATGTTTAAATTGCCTAAGATGCGAAGAATGCGCATGTTGGTATCAGCACCAATTAATTTATATCCTTGAATATTTAAGTCACGACAAGCATGTATGGAATCCAATCTCAATTTGCAATTGAAAGTTACTCCGCTGGCCGGAAATAAAACATCAGTAGTAGAATCAGGTACTACAAAATCTTCCCAGTTGGTGCAGGTGTACCAGTCGGTGTTTTTTGCACCTAGCCATTTCCCCCTTTGGTAGCCGCCGGCAACAATATTGAGTGAAGCACCTAATGGATATTGAGGGATGGCAGCATTATAACCAGCACATGTAAAGGATGACCAGTTGGTTACGGTATTGATTTGATCTACCCAAGCTCTTTGTGTACGCGGTGTAGCAAGAACACCGGTGTATTTAATAAAGTCGGTACCTGTAGCAGGTAAAATAACATAACAATCTAACTTGGGATATAGACCTGATTGTGTAGAAGAATTAGCATAGTCCGTCCAAACAGTTCCTGTATTAAATCCAAATAAAATTGTTCCTGTATAAATTCCATCGTGCGCACCACCACCATTGATCCAAGTACCACCTTGCATAAAATGAAACTGATCACCACCTTGATTGAGATTGAAAGTAAAACCGGGATTTAAATCGGTAAAGGTCCAATTCGCATCCGGAGAAATCGCAAATCCATTCCCGCTACCATCTATACGAATTGTGATAATTGTTCCGGCCAAGATAGTTCCTCCTGTTCTGGTTAATCGAAGTACGCCTTCATTATCACCCCATCTTCCAGGAAAGGCAGCAGAACGATTGTATCCGTTATCTGTAATATCTAAAGTAGTACCGGTAGAAATGTCGCGGAAACAGACGAAACTAATTTCATCCGGACCTACTCCTGATATTCCTGGTCCTACACCACAATTGTTTGCATTCACGCCCACCACTAAAAAGTCTCCACGTTTTAATAAGGTACCAGCACCTGGCGTACAAGAAACTTCTTCGCCGCTGCTCCATTCGTTTCCGTATCGTACAAAGATTTTATAATAGTACAATGTAGCATTTGCCAAATTGCTGATAGTAATACTGGTACCCGAACCTTTATAAACCACAAACCCGCTTTCATAAGCTGTTCCGGATCCGTAAGTTGCATTTGCCGTGTATGCGCTGCCATTCCCGGCGGGATTTATTGTAAAGGGGACTAACGGTTGCGCCACTACCATAATTTCATTGTAACATCCCAAAGGAAGCACCCATGAAATGTTAGAAGCTAAATTGATACAGTTTGCACCAGGCGATGACACATTAAATGGCGATAAATAAACTGTAAAATCCGCTCCATTGTCTACCCCAACCACTGGCGGAGTATCTGCGGTAACGCGTATCCGATAGCTTGTTCCACTACCGAGTCCAGCTGGTAATGTAGCTACAATATTTTGTGCACCCGAAGCATTAGACAATACCGTTCCGATGACTGTAGGCGAAATAAATTGCCCTGCCGAATTACTGAGTTCTGCTGAAAATGTGCAAACTCCTGCAGTGAAATTGCTTGCCGCGGCATAGGTGAACGGAACCGTCACCGTTCCTCCAGTGCTATTCGAAACACAAAACGGTGAACCGACTATAACTCCTGTGGAAATATTATCGCCGGTAGAGGCTAAACTGCTAACGTTAATGTCATCAATAGAAAGATTACAAGAGTTGTTTCCAAAACCACTCACGTAATAGTATTTCCAACGTAACTGCATGTTGGCTCTGTTGTCCACCGCATTGGCTGTTGCAATTGTTAAATTAACAGAGATAGTTTGTATAAGCGCCGAAGCTACTCCTGTGGAAACATATTCGATGGGTCCGGGCACATCCAGCCATGGAGAAACAGTCGAAATACGGTATTGCAAACGTATATTATATCGATTTCCTGAGCCCCAGGTTCTTGAAAGCCATGAAACAATAAGATCGGTACGACCCGTTGAATTCAATCCTAAGACCGAGGCGCCAATTGTATTTGGAGTTTTAGAATAATTGAATTGGGAAAACCCTGCAATACCCAATCCACTGAATCTGTTTCCGCTTCCTAAATTGTATAGAGCAATATAATTGGCTGTCGTCGGATCACCTAAAAGAGGATTTGAATCACGAGCGCAGGTATGAAAATACATATTGGGAGGGTAGGTGCCGGCAGCACTTCCAAATGCCCAGGCTGTCATCGAATAAGTTCCACCTCCTAAATTAAAAGGAGCCGGATCCGTTTGAGCGCTAACAAACAGTCCGCTGAATACGAAAAGGAGGATGAAGAGCACATATTTAGCCCAATTTAACATTGGGGCTAAGGTAGGACTTAATGTTCGATTATGCTATTGTGTAAACATTAAAGTAATGTCAAATTGGGTGTATCATTTGTTTGAAAGGATGAAGGTCTTTTTCTGTCAGATGAATTTTTTTTCGAAGAAGGCTTTTTGCAATGATTCGGCAAGGAAAATCCCTGCTTTTTCAAATTAAGTTGGAAAATTTTTGAATTCAATCGTTCTGGCCTGAATCTTAAAGGCTTAAATCCTTGTTAAATTTATTTGAATACTTCCCACATTCCCTTAATTTTCTAACTTCGCCACATTGTCTAAGAGAAATGCAGAACTATCGCTTTATTAACAACTTATG
>Ga0335396_10005728_pt1 | contig 12694 bp, 9 predicted proteins | sample FRY02_FD_205743 | JGI IMG/M metagenome (GOLD analysis project Ga0335396, IMG submission 205743) | Freshwater microbial communities from Lake Fryxell liftoff mats and glacier meltwater in Antarctica - FRY-02 (spades assembly) (version 2) | ecosystem: Environmental > Aquatic > Freshwater > Ice >... | reverse complement strand
AACTCTCCCTCGCTCGCGCTACGGGCTTTTCAGGAAGCGGGCAGAGGGGCGGCACTGCGTCTCCCCGTCTTAGAAAGCCCGGAGCGCCAGCGACGGGAATACGCGAAATACCATCGTCCAGTGCAGCGGCAACTTTTGCCGTGCGGCACGCCAACTCTCCCTCGCTCGCGCTCCGGGCTTTTTGAAAACCCAGCGACTGGAATACGCGAAATCCTAGCCGGGCACTGTTTCAATGCCTTCGTTCCTGGGTTTGTCCTGGCATTCGGTGACATACGTGATGACAGCCTCAAGATCATTGTTTTCGTAAACGTATCGCTTGCTGCCGCCCTCCGTCCACCATCTGGTTCTCGCACTTTCCGCACCCGTCTTGCGGGCCTGCTGCTTGAGCATTTTTGTACACCACGCTTTGAACTGCACCATCACGTCATCTGGGTTACGATCGACTGCGGTGACTACCACGTGTACATGTTGCGTTCGGCAATTGATCGCGTGAAGAATCCACTTCCGAACTCGACAGTGTTCGCGAATAGTCCTTGCAACGGCCTGTCTCGCTGCGGCATCGAGAATCATTGCGGGCTCGGCCATCAGTTTTTTTGAGACCTTTTACGGTCCTTATCGCCGAACCGCATCGTGCCTGCGGTATCCACCCAGCCTCGATCATCGCCCGGCAACCATGAGCCATATGTCGTCCATGTGATGAAGAACGCAATCGGATCAGCCTGTCGGATCAAACCAGATTCAGAATTCATACTGTTAAAGGATACCGGTTCACAAAACCAAATGCACCGTGGCTGCGGTCGAACCGATCGCGGTTGATGATGGCGGGCTTTTGCCGTGCGGCACGCCAACTCTCCCTCGCTAGCGCTACGGGCTTTTTAAAACCCGAGCAATACGCTCCCTCTTAAGAAGCCCCGAGCGCGAGCGACGGGAATACGCGAAATACCATCGCACCAATGCGGCGGCGGGCGGGCGCGATTGTGTGTGTCAGCGGTCAGCCATTAGCTTTTCAATTTCATCCGGCAGGATTGGAACATGGCTGCAAAGATCGACCGGGCCGCTTTTTGTGATCAGGATGTCGTTTTCCAACCGCACGCCAATCCCTTCTTCCTGAATGTAAATGCCGGGTTCGACGGTGATCAGCCAACCGGGTTCAAACGGACCGTTGACAGGCGCAATGTCGTGCACAGCCAGCCCCAGTGAATGGCCCAAGCCATGCATGTAATACTTTTTGCAAGCCGGCTCCTCGAGTGAATCCTTGGCCACCTGTGCGGCTGTCAGGAGTCCTAAATTCAGGAGCTCTGCGTTCATCTCCACCTGTGCCGCTCGTTTCCAGTCGCGGATCAAGGTGCCAACGGTGGCTCTGGCAATCGAGCTTTGCAGCACCCGCAGCACTGCTTCATAGACGGCCCGCTGTCGAGGAGTGAAGCGACCGTTGATCGGATAGGTTCGCGTCAAATCGGCGTTGTAATTGGCGTAGCAGGCTCCCACATCGATCAGCACCACGTCGCCGCTGCGGCAGGGTTGGTCGTTGATGCCGTAGTGCAGCACGCAGGCATTTTTGCCCGCCGCCACAATCGGCTCATAGGCCATCTTCGCGCGGCGGCGAGTGAACTCCGCCAACAGTTCGGCCTCGATCTCATATTCCATCACGCCCGGCTTGAGCATGCCGAGCACTCGACGCAGGCCAGCATCTGTGATGTCGATGGCCTGACGCGTGAGATCGATCTCGGTCTGGCTCTTGACAGCGCGCAGGCTTCGCATCAGAGGCGCCAACCGCTCGTAGCGATGCAGCGGATACCTCGCCATGAGTTGTCTCGCCATACGCACATCGCGTGGCTCGACATCCATTGCAGCCCGCTCGTGTTCATTGGAGTTGAGAAAGATGACATCGCTTTCGCACATGAGGATATGAAGGGCCATAGGGAGATCAGAAATCCAGCGCACCTTTTCCACGGCTGAGATGTGCGCGGCCTGCTCCTTGCTGTGCTTCGCCCCTTCCCATGTGGCGAGAAGTTCGTTTGGCTGGCGAATAAAAAGCATCTCTCGCTGCGCAGGATCGGTGGCATGGGGAGCCAAAATGAGCACGCTCTCTTCCTGTTCGATCCCGGTCAGATGAAAAAGGTCGGCGGCCGGGTGGATTCGCATGGTGCCGTCGGCCGTTGTCGGCAGGATGTCGGCGGCGCACACAATGGCAATCGCCTGGGGAGGCAAGCGGGTCAGTAATTTTTGACGGTTGGAAACAAACAGAGCCGGGTCGATGGGAACATGTCGCATGGGCAAAGAATCTCTGGTTAAAATGTTATGGCTTGGAGGAGTGTGGCGATTTTTCGTAACTTTATTCTGGTTCTGAGGCCAACGGCTCCTGCATCATTCCCAAAAAGCGTACCATGCTCCCCATGACTACCAGCCAAAAAGTGCCCGTGGATTCTGCCACCGTAGAACCTGTTCTCATCAATGGCCAGTGGCGGGCCGCCGTGAGTGCGGAGACATTTCAGGCCACCGATCCCAGCACGGGCAAGCCCCATCAGGCTGTCTGGCCGGTGAGCCAGTGGAGCGATGTCGATGCCGCACTCGATGCGGCGGTGGCTGCAGCCGCCGAACTAGCTGACGTGCCGCGAGAAAAACTGGCGTTTTTTCTGGAGCGGTATGCCGATCGACTGGCCGCTCGTGGCGAAGACTTGGTAGCGACCGCGCATGCCGAAACCGCTCTGGCTGTGAAACCTCGACTGACAGACATTGAACTGCCTCGCACGCTCGACCAACTTCGCCAGGCTGCCAGCGCCGCTCGGGAAGGCTCGTGGCAGATGGCCATCCTCGATACCCCCCGCAACATTCGCTCGGCGGCTTTTCCGATCGGCCCGGTGGTGGTCTTCCCGCCAGCCAATTTTCCGTTTGCCTACGGGGCCGTCACTGGCGGCGACTTTGCGGCGGCCATTGCCGCTGGTAATCCCGTGATTGCCAAAGCGCATCCTGGGCATCCGGGCGTGTCGAGACTGGCCGCCATTGAAGCGCTCGCTGCTCTGGCAGAGACAGGCTTGCCCGCAGCGACAGTGCAACTGCTGCACGGCATGGCTTTAGACGACGGCGAACGACTGGTGGCCGATCACCGCGTAGGAGCCACTGGTTTTACTGGGGGCCACACAGCAGGCAAGCGTCTGCATGCGGCGGCCGCCACCACCGGCCGCGTGATCTGGATCGAAATGGGAAGTCTTAATCCAGTTGTGCTGCTGCCGGGTGCACTGGCTGAACGCGGCGAGGAGATTGTGGGCGAACTTGTCGCAAGCGTGACCGGTTCGGCTGGGCAATTTTGCACCAAGCCAGGCGTCGTTTTTCTTGTGGACAACTCGGCTGGTGATGCGTTTCGGCGATTGCTGGCAGAACGCTTTGGGGCTGTCGGTGCGCAAGTTCTTCTCGGGCTGGCCGGTCGCCAGCGACTGGCAGAAGTGGTCGATCATTTACAGGGGGCCGGGGCCAGGCTGGTCGTGGGCGGCACTCCTGGCCAGAGCCCGTGCAGCTACGTGGGAACGCTTCTGGAGATCACCGCCAAAGACCTTCTCGTTAAACCCGATGCGCTGCTGATTGAGGCATTTGGTAATGCAACCATGCTCGTGCGATGCGCGTCGCTGGATGAACTCGCCCGGGCAATTGTCCCTCTGCAGGGATCCCTCGGAGCGAGTCTCTACTCTGCAAAAAATGGCAGCGACGATCAACTGCTAGCACCCATCATCCAACTCCTTGTCGCAAGATCGGGTCGACTGATCGAAAACAGAATGCCGACTGGCTTGGCGGTGAGTCCGGCGATGCAGCATGGCGGCCCGTGGCCGTCGGCCAGTCCGCCATTTTTTTCGGCCGTGGGAATGCCCTGGTCGCTGTTGCGATTTGCGCGACGCATTTGCTTTGACGGCTGGTCGCAGCAGCGTCTGCCAGAGTGCCTTCGCGACACTCCTTCGGCCGGCCAACCGTGGCGATCCATCAACGGCTCGTGGACTCGGGATTGCCCGTAAACGCATCCGACAGTCGCCGCAGGGCTTCCTTGAGAAGTGGCGTTGGGCAGGCCGTGTTGAGCCGAATAAATCCTGGCATGCCGAAGTCGCGTCCGTCAGAAGGCCCCAGTCCAGCGGCCTCGCACGCGGCCTGCGGATCGGCCACGCCGGTGTCACGGCAGTCGATCCAGATCAGGTAGGTGGCCTGCGGTGCTACACAGGCAAGCCCCGGCAAGGCCGCAACGGCCGCCATCGTATAGTCACGGTGCTGCTGCAAGAGTGCGATCAAGTCTCGACGCCATGGATCGCCATAGAGCCATGCCGCCTCGGCTGCTGCGTAGCCCAAAGGGTTGATCATTGGCACAAGGCCCCCCCCTGCTGCCCGCCAATTGCGACAGAGCGTCTGATCCGGAACGATTGCCGCCGCACAGCCCAAGCCTGCCAGATTCCATGTCTTTGAAGGAGCCACCAGCGTGATCGCGCGGCGGGCTGCCGGATGGTCCAGGCTCGCAAACGGGATATGCGGCTGGTCGTCAAGATTCAGATCCGACCAGATTTCATCACTCACAACCGTCAGTCGATGCCGATCGGCAAAGTCGGCAAGCGACACCAGAGTCTCACGCCCAAACACCGTGCCGGTGGGATTGTGGGGATGGCAAAGCCAGAAGAGTTTTGAGCGGGGCGTGACGCTGGCTGCCAGCAGATCCCAGTCGATCGTCCACGCTGAAGCCGATTGTGCCAGTGGCACGCGGGCGACGCGGCGACCCGCCAGCAGCGGCAGTGTCAGAAACGGCGGATAGACAGGAGTGAATGTGATGATCTCGTCATCGCTCTGGGCCAGTAGCCTCGCAGTGATCGCCAGACCGTTGACAACTCCCGGCGTGCTGGTGATCAGATCGGGATTGACGCTCCATCCATGCAGCCGAGAAAGATGCTCGGCCAACGCTACAGCAAAACCAGGCGGAGCATTTGTGTAACCAAACACTCCATGATCGACCCTCTCGCGGATGGCGTCGAGCACCACATCGGGCGTGCGAAAATCCATGTCAGCCACCCAGAGTGGCAAAATGTCCCGCTGGTCCCAGCGATCCCACTTCTCTGAGCCTGTCTGGCGTCTGTCGGGACAGTCCTGAAAAGCTGAGCCTCGGCTTAAAGAATCTTTCATTCCGACTGCGTTTCGTTGAAGGCGTGACTTTTCGGTAGTGTCGAGGGTAGCCGAGTGATTACGATTGTGCCCGAGGGCTCCAGAATGAATCAACAACATCGCATCGTCAAGCTTTTTGTGCAGCAGTTTGGCAGGCCGCCGGAGTGGCTCTCTGTTGCGCCGGGCCGCGTCAATCTGATCGGTGAACATGTCGATTATTGCGGCGGCCTTGTCCTGCCCATGGCGATCGATCGCTCCACGATGATTGCCGCCGCAATTGGCGACGTGGGCCAGAAACCGAGTGTCGCTCGCATCTCGAGCACTGCCTTCCAGGACAGAGTCGAAATACCGCTGGATGGCTCGCTTCGGCCAACCAGCGAATCGGGGGCGCATGGTTGGGCAGACTATGTGCGCGGAGTGATCGCTGGGTTTGAGGCCCGAGGCGGGCGTCTGCCAGCGTTTGATGCTCTGATCGATTCGAGCGTGCCCCTGGGGGGTGGGTTATCGAGTAGCGCTGCTTTGGAAGTGGCGATGGCGACATTGCTCGCCGGCATGACAGGCGACCCGATCACCCCCTTGGAATTGGCGCTCTTGTGCCAACGGGCCGAACACGACTTTGCCGGCGTACCCTGCGGCATCATGGATCAATTCGCCAGCACGCTCTGCCAGCAAGACCACCTGCTCCTGCTCGACTGCCAGTCGCTCGAGGCAAGACAGGTGGCCTTTGACCGCGACGATCTGCTGGTGCTGATCGTCAACAGCAATGTGCGGCACCAACTAGGCGGTGGCGAATATGCACAGCGACGAAAAGACTGCGAGCGGGCCGCTCGACTGCTTGGCGTGGGATCATTGCGAGAGGCAACTGCCGAGCAGGTTGAAAACTCGCGCGAGGTGCTGGGTGACATCGGCTACCGCCGGGCCCGACATGTGGTTACAGAGATCGCGCGCACGCAGGCCGCCGCCGAGGCACTCACATCGAGCCGCTGGCACGATGTCGGCAAGCTCATGGCCGCTAGCCACGCTTCGCTCCGCGATGACTTCAGCGTGAGCTGTTTCGAACTCGATCTGCTGGTGGAACTGGCCGCGGTCCAACCGGGCGTGATCGGCTCGCGGCTGACAGGAGGCGGATTCGGAGGCTGCACGGTAACGCTTGTGGAAGCGAGCCGGGCTGACAAGGCGATGGAAACCATTGCGGCCGGCTATCTTCAGCGCAGCGGCCGCGCCTGCTCGATGTTTACCACGCGACCATCTCAAGGCGCAAGGCTTTTGCTCACAAAGCCCTGCGACAACTGGTCGTAAGGTGCGCCGGCGGCGTCAGCCGCATTTATTGCACTCCCCCTTGAGCAGCACTTCTGTGACCGAGCGAATCCCCTGCGATCTATGAGCAGCGGCCTTGGGTTTACCTGCACCAAAAGACACCCGAATGCCAGCAGCGGCTGGCTTGGGCGTGATCGCCACAGTCACATCATCCAGACACGACACTTCTCCACATTTTATGCAGAGAAAATGTGGATGGTCTTCGCCATGAGACCCAGCTTTGCCTGGTCGCTTCAGCTCAAACCGCCAGACATGATCGCCTAGCTCCACGCGAGTCACGAGCTTCGCCTCGGTCAACTCGGTCAGATTTCTGTAGATCGTAGCGCGATCGAAACCGCGATCGGCCAATGCATCAGAAACCTCCGCATGTGTTTCTGGACCACTAACCGCCATCAGATGCTGCATGACAGTCAGCCTCGCTGCGGTGCAACGCAGGCCAACCGCTCGGATGCGGGCCTTGACGGCGTCGTGAGCCAACGGTTTTCCAGCCTTCATAACGGGTCAGTCTACACCAACTCAATCGTCCCGATTCTGAAAACTTGCGGCTCAAAAAAGAGCGATTGCCGCCGCCGAGAGACAACCCCCTCTTAAGAACTTCTTGTGCCAGCACCTCTGGCGGCCCTCTGGCTCGATCCATTCTCTCGTTTTCAGGCTGTTTTCGCTCCCTCAAAAAACTTCGCTTGACTCGCCAAAACCTCACGCTACATTCACGCCCCAGGCCATATGAGGTGGTCCTTGGGACTGTCCGTACCACATCTTGCGATAGCATGCAGAAGGAGCTGCTTTCTTTCACTTCGCATTTCAAGGGCTTTTGAGCCCGTTTTCCGCACTCATCCCATTGCCGCCGATCAGCCGATACCACTTGCACAGTCACTATACGGAAGTATACTTCATTCGCTCACTCGATTCCCTTGCACAGGAGCATTTAACCGATGGCATCTTTCTCAACATCCGCAGCCGGATCGTCTACCGCTGGCCCCCGTTCCAAAAAGGCTGCCTCGCAAGGCACTGAATCGGCCGCGTCGGCCGCGCGCATTCCAATCGAGATGCCTCCCACGTTCTGCCCAGCCGATGCCAAGAGCCCGTTTGACACAACCGAATGGGATCTCCGCACCGCTGCGATCAAGGGCGAGGACGGCAAAGTGCTCTTTGAGCAACCTGCCTGCGAAATCCCAGCCGCCTGGAGCCAACTGGCCACCAATGTCGTTGTCAGTAAATATTTCTATGGCGAAATTAACACCCCCGAGCGAGAGCACTCCGTCAAGCAGTTGGTCCACCGCGTGGCCCGCACGATTGCCGATTGGGGTATCGCCGACGGCTACTTTAAAACCGCCGAGGATGGCGAGACGTTCTACCGCGATCTTGCTTGGCTGTGCGTCCACCAGCACGGGGCCTTCAATTCTCCGGTCTGGTTCAATGTCGGTCTCTATGCTCAATACGGCGTCAAGGGCACGCCCTGCAACTGGCGTTGGGATGAGGCCACGCAGGATGTTGTGCAGCCGCAGAATCCCTACGAATATCCCCAGGGCAGCGCCTGCTTTATTCAAAGCGTCAAAGACAACATGGAAGACATCATGGAGCTGGCCCGCAGCGAAGCGATGCTCTTTAAGTTTGGCTCCGGCACAGGCACCGACCTCTCCACGCTCCGCAGCCAGCGAGAAAAACTGGCTGGCGGCGGCAAGCCCTCTGGCCCGCTCTCGTTTATGCGGGTCTACGACCAAGTGGCGGCAGTTGTCAAAAGCGGTGGCAAGACGCGTCGGGCCGCCAAGATGCAATCCTTGAAGGTCACGCATCCTGACATCATGGAATTTATCGAGTGCAAGGCGAAGGAGGAAAGGAAGGCTCGCGTGCTGATCGAGAAGGGGGGTTACGATGCCAATTTTAACGGCGAAGCGTATAGCTCGATTCTGTTTCAAAATGCCAACCTCTCCGTGCGGCTGACCGACGATTTTCTGGAAGCCGCCGATCGCGACGATACATGGACCACTCGCTGGGTCACCGATTCGACCAAGGCCGGTCCTTCTTTCAAGGCCCGCGATGTGCTGAGTCGAATGGCCGAATGCGCCTGGCAGTGCGGCGATCCGGGCGTGCAATACGACACGACAATCAACCGCTGGCACACCTGCCCCAACTCCGGGCGGATCAACGCCAGTAATCCGTGTTCGGAATATATGTTTCTGGACGACACAGCCTGCAATCTTGCCAGCATCAATCTGATGAAGTTTCGCAAGCCCGACGGCACATTTGAAGTCGATCGATTTTCAACCGCCTGTAAGATTTTCCTCGTGGCTCAGGAAATTCTCGTCGATCACGCCAGCTATCCAACCAAGCGAATCGCCAAGAATAGCCATCTTTTCCGCCCCCTGGGACTCGGCTACTCCAATCTAGGCAGCGTGCTGATGGCCGACGGTCTAGCCTACGACAGCGACGCCGGCAGAGGCCTGTGCGGAGCCATCACAGCCATCCTGCACGGCGTAGCCAATCGCACCAGTGCCGAACTGGCTGCTGCAGTCGGCGCGTTTGAGGGTTATGCCGCCAACCGCGAGCCGATGCTCAATGTGATGCAGATGCATCGGGATGCTGTCGAGCACATCGACGCGAGTTGCCCCGAGTATTTGCGATCGGCTGCCCGCGATATCTGGGACGGTGTGCTGGCCCACGGCCGGCGGCACGGATTCCGCAACGCGCAGGCAACAGTGCTGGCACCGACCGGCACGATCAGTTTTCTAATGGACTGCGACACCACCGGCATCGAGCCCGACATTGCCCTCGTCAAATACAAGCAGCTCGCCGGTGGCGGCATGCTCAAGATCGTCAATCAAACGGTACCGCTCTCCCTACGAACTCTGGGCTACGACGAGCCGGCGGTCGAAGCGATTTTAAGTTTCATTGATAAAAACGACACGATTGAAGGGGCGCCTGGCCTCAAGGATCAGCATCTCTCTGTTTTTGACTGTGCGTTTAAGCCACGGTTGGGCGTTCGCTCAATTGCCTGGGAGGCTCATGTCAAAATGATGGCGGCCGCCCAGCCCTTCATCTCGGGAGCGATTTCCAAAACGGTCAACATGCCCCGTGAAACCACGCCTGCAGATATTGCCGGGGCCTATGCCGAGGGTTGGCGGATGGGGCTCAAGGCCCTGGCCATCTACCGCGATGGCTCCAAGGAGAGCCAGCCGCTCTCCACGAGTACAGAAGCCGACAAGGCTGCCGCGAAGGTCATTCCCACACCGCGCCGCGAACGCCTTCCGGACACCCGCCGCAGTGTGACCCACAAATTTAATGTGGGGGGCCACGAGGGCTACATCACTGTTGGCCTCTACGACGACGGCCGGGCCGGCGAACTGTTTATCACGATGGCCAAAGAAGGCAGCACCATCGGCGGTTTGATGGACGCCTTTGGCACAGCGGTGTCGATGAGCCTGCAGTATGGCGTGCCGCTGGAGGTGTATGTGAAGAAGTTCTCGCACACCCGATTCGAGCCTTGGGGCTACACGAAAAACCCCGACATCCCCGTGGCCAAGAGCCTTGTCGACTACATCTTCCGCTGGATGGGCACGGAATTTATTCAGGGATTTCGCGAGGCTAATCGTCCCGGTGGACATCGCAGTGCTGCACACAGCGGCGAGGAGTCGGCCTCTGGCGACGACGCGGAAAGTGAGCGCAAGCCCGCCGCCACGATGGCGAGCGGGCTGGCTGAAGGACAGGGAAAGTCCAAGACAACGGGTGAATCAACCGGCAGTCGAGGCAAGTTTCCAGCCGCCAGTGGAAAATCGGCCAGCAATGGGGTTGCCAATGGAACAGGCACTGGCAATGGTCATGCGAGTCCTGCCGTTCGGTCCAGTCAGCAAAATGGCACGGCTGCACTGCTGGAGCGGGCTGGTGTAGCGATGCGGATCGATCCCACTGCAAGTGCTGCCGATCGTCAGAGTCAGTTTGCTAAGTTTCAAATCGATGCTCCGGCCTGCGATAACTGCGGGGCGATCACGGTTCGCAATGGCAACTGTTATCTCTGTCACAACTGCGGGAACAGCATGGGCTGCTCGTAATCTCTGCAATCAAAAGTCTGCTCTGTGGATCGCGGAATTTCACGGCCTTTTTTACCCGGTAGCTCTGCTGTAAAGTTTGCCTTTTCTAGCGAAACCACCGACGGTGACGAATGCGCCCTCCGGGCTAAAATCGACTGAAGCTACTGGCGTCTGGCAGCCGAAATTTATCTCGTCGAAACAATCTTCGAGTCCTGTTGCCGCATCCGTCGGAGGTGCCAAACCTATCGCGTTGGTCCGGATCCTTTGAAAAGCTCGTGCTCGTCACGGGCCCGATCCGCATCAGTTTCGCAATTTCCTACCCCGTTCGCAGGCGGTTGACAGGTTCGATACACAAAAAGGCCGTGGCAGTCCCAAGCTGCCACGGCCTTTTCTTTTTGGGCTCCTTCGCCGAATCCGTCGGCTACGGCGTCCCTCGCTGCCTTCCTGAAAAGCCCGTAGTGCCAGCGAGGGAGGGTTGGCGTGCCGAAACTGTTGAAAGCCACCGCTATATTTTGGCGATGGTTTTATATCCCACACCCCGTTGCTCGCGCTCCGGGCTTCCTAGAGACGGGGAGGCTCTTTTTGCGGCTGTTTGCAGCGATTGTGCGGATCATTTTCTGGCCAGATTCCCCGTCCCTACAATCTGACCCTTGTCTGGGTTGTTAAAATTAGCATCCCCACTCACTGTGCGGTAGAGTTCTCCTGTGGGTTTTTTCTGCTGCACCCTGCGGCAACCCCGCATCGATCGAATGCCTGCTTTTTTTGAGGTGACTCTTGCGACGTTGGGCACGTATTTTTCTTGTCGTTGTTTTGGCCTTGACGCTCTCGATTGATTCGGCATCGGCCTGCCGATTCCGCAGAAGCCACTGCCGGCCGGTCAATCGGTGCACCACCTCCTCTTCTTTTTCTGAGTCTGGAAACGCCTGTTGCAATTCAACTCAAGTGATTGTCTGCTGCCCCCCTCTGCATTGCTGCATCCCAGCAGATGGGTCGGCGCGAGCTGTTGTGACTGACAAGGTGACTGACAAGGTGGAGACAGTTGTTCAAGAGCCGACTCCTGCCCTACCGGGTTCTTTGCCGACAGAGCTCTTCGAAGAAAAGCCGCTCCCCGTACCACCAAAACAGGTACAGGCTCCAGTCGTCGACCCAATCGATGAGATTCTAGAGGCCCGCGATCCGGTTGCGCCGGCATCGGGGGAGCAACCTCTTCCCGTGGTCGCCAATCCGAGCCCTGCTCTGCCCGTTCAGAAAAACCCCGAGCCCGTTTTGCTCCCCACGGAAAATGAAGTCCCGCCGGCAGCAAAAAAACCTGTCGATTCTGCGCCCATCGACGACGATCTCTTTAAAGAGACTCCGGTTCAAGAACCATCGGTTTCCGAGCCCTCGCCGCAGCCTCTGCCCACCGAATCGCCAGCGATAGAGCCAGCGATAGAGCCAGCGATAGAGCCAGCCGATATTCCAGCCGATATTCCAGCCGAAGAAGTCATGGAAGAGCCTGCTGCAAAAGTAAGCCCGGCGGTCGATCAGGCTCTCCCTCCTGTGCCAGCCGCTGAGCCAGCCGTGCCGACTGTGATCGAAGAGGAAAATCTGTTCGATGAAGCAGCCGAAGAGGATCATTCCTCGGCTTTGCCCGTCGCCGCGAAACCGGAGCCAAAACCCGCCCTCGAGCCTGGCGAAGAAATCGTACCGCCTGGCGAAGAAATCTTTGACGAAGTGCTGGACGAAGTGATAGCCAAGGAACCGGTTGCCCTTGGGACTGAAAAAACTCCGGCCCAGGCCGCCTCCTCCGACGATCTTTTCAACGAAACACCGGTGCAAAATCAAGCCGCCAGCGACGCTGCGGGGGATGCACAGGAGCCTGCAGCAGAAGTCATGCCAGCCGATGAGGTTCCTGCTGCCGACGATGTGCTGGAAGACCAGCCCGAGGAGACCGAGGAAAAAGATCCGTTCGCTGGCATCACGACCCCGCTCAAGGCGACCCACGAACCGACCCGTCGCTGGCTGGACAACACCGGCCTGCACGAGACGGTTGGCAAACTTGTCGAGGTGCAAACGGATTGGATTCGGATTCTCAAAACAAACGGCGCTTTCTCGACAGTGCCTCTGGCGCGACTCTGCCCGCACGATCAAGCTTATGTGGCCGCCACGGGCGCCAGATTGGCAGCGGAACAGCGTTCCCAGCAGGCGGAGCCCACGGAAACAGCAGGTCTCTAAAAACGAGCCCA
>Ga0335396_10005723_pt1 | contig 12699 bp, 10 predicted proteins | sample FRY02_FD_205743 | JGI IMG/M metagenome (GOLD analysis project Ga0335396, IMG submission 205743) | Freshwater microbial communities from Lake Fryxell liftoff mats and glacier meltwater in Antarctica - FRY-02 (spades assembly) (version 2) | ecosystem: Environmental > Aquatic > Freshwater > Ice >... | reverse complement strand
ACCTCGAAATTAATATCGTAAGCCTTACGTCCGTATCTTGTTATTGGATCTTTACCAATAATAAAAGAGCCAGTCCCAGCATTAATAAACTTATAACCGATTTTATATTCTAACTTTTCACCATAACCAAAAGCATCATTTTTTATATATCTTAAGTTACTTTTTGAGTAATCTAGTGTTTCATTACTAATTGTAATAAAATTAGTAAACAGAAATAGTAGTGAAAACAAATTTAAACTTAAATTTAATTTATTATATTTATTTTTAATATTTAGATTATGGTATTTCATAGCTTAGTTCGTTTAATAATTAGTTCATTTTCCACTGAATTTGTCGTGTATAATACATTTAGATAATATACATTAATTATAATTTAGTTGTTTTAATGTGTCCTGCTAATATCAACGAAATAATTATGTAAAAGTTTCAAAAAATCTAATAATAAAATGTACAAGGTCAATTACATAAATGAAAAATCATTATAGATATTATTAATTGTATAATTATAAACTATTTCTAAGTCGACAACATCAATGTTATCTACATCTTTACAGATAGAAAGCAAATAATTATCTAATTTATCACCTTGATATAATGCTGTTTGATACTCCACATCTGGTCTAAAAGTTACCAATGAATATTTAGAGGAGAAATCTTTGTATTTTTCTTCTAATCTCAATTCCAACTGACGTTTTTTTACAAAATTAGGGTCAATAACTCCAGCTCGCATTTCAATATAATTTTGTAATGCCAAATTAGCTACTGCATCGGCATTTGGTTTACGTAATTTAAAAAATTCTTCAAATAAATTAGTATCAAGCCCTAAATTATTGCCACCGTTTAATCTATCTACAATTAGTTCGTTCAATATTCTACAATCTTCAAAAGAGGCATTCATCCCTTGACCATAAAATGGAACAATAGCGTGGGCACCGTCACCTATTAAGATTGTATCATCTGAATAATTCCAAGGAGCACATCTAATTGTACCAAGTGCAGAGGTTGGATTCTCAAAAAAGTCTTCTAATAAAGTAGGCATCAAATTATAAGCATCACTGAAAGTCTCTTTAAAGAATATTTCAACCTTTTCTCTATTATGCAAGTCATCAAAACCATTTTCGCCTCCGAATGGCATAAATAAAGTACAAGTAAATGATGCATCGGCATTTGGAAGTGCAATCATCATAAATTGACCTCTGGGCCAAATATGTAATACATTTTTTTCTAATCTATAACTTCCATCTTCATTCGGAGGGATAGTTAGTTCTTTGTAACCGTGTTCTAAATAACTTTGAGAATAATCAAAGCGTCTCAAATTTTCCGATAAGCTTTTTCTTACACCTGAATTAAATCCATCAGCACCAATCAAATAATCATAATTTGTAGTATAATTAATCTCACCAATTAATGATTTAAAAGTAATTTCTTTATTTGCAAAATCTACTTTTTCACAAGAATATGAAAAGAATATTTTTAGATTTGGTAATTTATCTGCTTCATTCAATAAATTGATATTAAGTCCACCACGAGAAACTGAATTTATATATTCTCCCTCTTTTCCAGAGTAATTCTGCACATTACTATTACCGCTTGGTGTATGAATATATCTACCATACATTGGTATCGCATCGAATAATACTTCTTTTTCTATACCAATAGACTCCAATGCTTTGATACCACGTGGCGATAATGCTAGATTAATTGAACGTCCAGCTGACATCGAATATTTACGCATATCTTCACGCTTCTCAAATAACTCTACTTCAAAGCCTTGTTTTGCCAACATTACAGCCATCAAACTACCTGACAATCCTGCCCCTGAAATCACAAATTTACTATTTTTATTCATAATTTAAATCCTCAGATTATTTTATTACAAAATTAAGAAAATAAATGCAATATTTTAAATTTATATATTATACAACTGGAAAAAACATTATTATTTATACCTATTGTAAACATAATTCAAACAAATATTACACTCAATTACTGCACAAAATCAATAAAATCTCAACATTATTTAAAAAATATAAAAAATATAAAAAAATTAAATAAGTTTAGTTAATTTTGTAAAACTAATAAACAATTGAAAATAAAATATAGGCAAAAAAATGTCATTTGATTATAAATCAGCTGGTGTCAATATTGAAGCTGGAGAAGAAACAGTTGATAGAATAAAACCACTTGTCAAAGCAACTTACAATGAAAAAGTACTTTCTGAATTGGGTTTTTTCGGTGGTATGTACGATGCCAAATTCCCTGAATACAAACACCCTGTATTAGTTGCATCTACTGATGGAGTGGGTACAAAACTAAAGGTAGCATTTATGACTGGAATTCACAATACAGTCGGACAAGATTTAGTTAATCATTGTGTGAATGATATTTTGGCTTGCGGTGCATCACCAATTTTCTTTTTAGATTATTTTGGAGTTGGTAGATTAGAGCCAGAAGTTGCTGTTGATGTAATTAGTGGATTTGCTAAAGCTTGCGGCGAAAATGGTTGTGCACTAATCGGTGGAGAAACTGCCGAAATGCCCTCACTTTATCAAGATGGCGAATATGATGTCTCTGGGACTATTGTCGGAGTGGTGGACAAAGAAAATATAGTAAATGGCAAAGATATTAAAGCTGGCGATATATTAATCGGATTAGAGTCAAGTGGATTGCATACAAACGGCTATTCATTAGCAAGAGCTGTTTTATTTTCAAAATACAATGCAAATGACCACATCGAATCACTTGGAATGACATTGGGCGAGTCGCTATTAAAAGTGCATATTTCTTATTTGAATGAAATTAAGCCACTTATCGAACAAAAATTATTAAAAGGGATTTCACATATTACAGGTGGCGGTATAGTCGGCAATACTAAACGAATAATACCAAAAGGGTTGGAACTTGATATAAATTGGGATAGTTGGGAATGGTTGCCAATTTTTAAATTAATTCAAGAAACTGGAAATGTAGCCATCGATGAGATGAAACACGTATTTAATTTGGGTATAGGTATGATTTTGGTTGTATCTCCAGAAAAAGTAGAAGAAATTCTTAGTGCAACACAAAAGTATAATCCTAAGATAATTGGTAAAATTAAATAGAATATTCACAGAATTAAGAGACAATTTGTCTCTTTTTTTTATAAAATAATTAATAAAATTCTTAAGTAATACTATCCAATAATGCAGCTAATTGTTTAGCAGAGTTACGCCTTTCGTATTGTTTGATTGCGTCAATATTTGGCGAAATAAGGTTCTCTTTATTCATTTTTGCATTATAGTATTTCTCAAAAATACTCTCAATCCCTTTGATATTAGTTTGATGTGCAATAAGTCCGGAGTTCGTCTCTCTGACTAACTTAGCAATAGCACCATCTTCTGGTGCAATAGTAAATAGGGGTTTGTAAACGCCCATATATTCATATACTTTGCCAGGTACAATTTCGGCACTTTCTTTGGACTCATCAACAACTAATAAAAGTGCATCAGATGTAAGTAAATACTCTATACTTTTTTCGTGAGTTACATAACCCACTAATTCGATAGAGTCTTTGAATGAGGTCTCATTAATCATATCTAAAACTTCATTTCCAAATCTACCAACAAATCTTAATTTGATTTTCTTTTTGTCAATTATATTTTTATTGATTAGGTTTTCAACTGCATCAAATAGTGCTTGTGGATTACGTCTCCCATACATTGAGCCAGTATAAGTAAGCGTAAAAATATCTTGCTCTTGATTTGTTTTTATCACTTCTGCGTCAATTATTGGTATATCAGATGAGTCAAATCCATTAGGTATATGTATAAATTTATTTTTGTCTAAGTTAGGGTATTTGCCAATTGCATCTTTGATAATTCCTTCCCAAGCACACTCCACAAAGTCTGATTCGTTAAATGTGTCGTATTCCATTTTTTTATCAATCTTACTTGGTAGAGACCACCTTTTGGGTGAAGAGATAAATCCAGTCCAAGGGTCTCTAAATCCAGCAATCCAAGGTATGTTTTTACCTTTATTTTTTAAAATGTTTTTTACTTTTTTTGCTACAATCGAGCAAGTATAAGGAGGTGAAGAGCTATAAATTGCGTCAATATTATATCTTTCAATCATTTCAATAGCTTTGGGAACTGCTGTAGGAAGCCAACCAATTCTAGCATCTGGTATAAAAAAAGTAGCTCTAATAAATTCTGCTATTTTCTCCATAAGTGGCATTTTTTGGTCATCTTTTTTAATCACATTTACATCAATTGCACTTCCTTTCTTTTTACCAGTTAGTAAACGATAAATGTCATAAGGTTCGTAGATTTTAGTTCTTTCGACTACGACATCTTTAGGAATTTGCCCAATCAAACTCTCGTCTATTGCAGGATATTGCCCATTCGAAACAGTCAGAACATAAGGTTGCCAGCCAAATTCACGAAGGTATTTAATGTGTTTTAAGACTCTTTGTACACCTGGTCCACCAGAGGGAGGGAAATAGTAAGTTATAATTAGTACTTTTTTCATTAATTATATATTTTACGAATGAAGATTAGAAGTTGATAACAAATAATTATACTACTTCCTCAAAATTTATTGCTATTTCTTGATTATATAGAAAATCTACGTCATTAATTGTCTTTATATCGGAATGTAACCAAATATCAAATTGACTATGTGATAAAATCGCTGGCATACGATTATGTATATGTGAAATTTCGTCAATAGCTGGTTTAGTAATCATAGTAACACTTGGGATTATTTCACCAGTGGACTTATCCAACCAGTTATTATATAATCCTGCAAACAAAAAAAGATTTTTATCATTAGGCGAAAATCTGTATTTTATTTTCTTTTTACTATTTTCAATTGCCTTCCATTCAAAATACGAACTACCAATGATCACACAACGATTTTTTCTGATTAATGAACTAAAGCTCTTTTTCTCAAATATAGTCTCAATTCTTGCATTAAACATTTTATAGCTGGTTTTGATGTCATTTGACCAATTAGGCAACAGTCCCCATCTCATTTCTTCTAAATATTTTTTATTATCCTCTTTTGAAGGATTACCATTTGAAAGATTACCATCTGAAATAGGTACATTCAAATTTGAGGACTTTATGCTTAGCAATTTAGAAGTTGGTACAAAATGAAAAGCACTCCCTTCACCATTCTTATAAATGTTGAATTGCTCTAAAAATTCTGGGTTCTCTAATTCAAAATCACCTAATTCTTCGACAATTTCTGAATATTTTGCCATTAATTCAAATTGACCACACATAGTTTACTATAAATATTGAGAAAACAAGGCTTCTTGATTTATTAATCGCCATCATCTTCGTCTTCATCAAAATTATAAATCAATTCCAAATCAATCAAGGCTTTGGTGATTTTATCTTTGTCAAATGGCTTTACAATGTATGCTTCACAAGAATTATTGAAAGCAGTCTTGATATTATTATAATCATCAAGTGCAGTGGACATAATTACTTTTGTTTGGTTCATACCGGTTTTGTTATACTTTTGGTCAAGTGTTCTGATATCTGTCAAAATCTCTTGCCCAGAACGTTGAGGTAGCATGATATCCAAATAAACTACATCATAATTTTCATTATTATTGAGTTTATTTTCTAATAATTCTAGCCCAATCAGCCCATCTTCTGCCAAGTCAGACTCTCCAAACTCATTCAAAAGCTCTTGGAGTACCATTGAGGTAATATTATCATCTTCTATAATTAAAAACTTCATATTTATTATTATTAGTATTTATAAAAAACAAAGAAATAAAAAAACAAATTAATTAAATTATTTTTTAAATTCAAATTCTTTAAAGTTATTTATTAAGTTATTTATTTCTTCTTCCAAAACATTAAATTCATTAAGAGTAATTTCTATATTGTTTTTTGAGTTCAATTCAATATTTCTCAATAATTCTATAATAAACAAATAACCAAAGTTTGAGATTTCCGACTTTAATTTATGAGCAAGAGAAAATATTCGGATAAAATCATTATTGATTATAGAACTTCTTAGTTCCTCTAATTCACTATTTATATTTGTCAAAAAAGTAAATTTTATCTTTTCAAAAAGGACAACGTTATTATTGATTTTGTCAAAAAAGTGAAATAAATCATTCATATTTCGGATAGATTTACTTTGTTTATTATTTTTAACTTCAATAATATTATTTACTTTATTAGCATTGGAACTAATATTAATAAAGTTGTTAGATAAGTGTATATTTTTATTTAATATATTTATAATATTTGTATAAAGTTTATTTTGATCTATTGGTTTGTATAATATATTATTAGTTTTAAAACTCTTTATTAAATTAGTAGTTTCTAAAGTCAAGTCAGCAGTTATTATAATTAATTTATTATAGTTAATTGATTTAAGAGGGTAGTTATTTACAAATTGACTTTCGAAATCTATAAGAAAGTTTTGGAATAGTGTGTCCACTTTGGTTTCTTTAAGATGGCAATCAAGTAAAATTATATCAAATTCTTTATTTCTATATTCCAATGCTTCCGAATAACTATACGCAGAAGTAACTATTCCACCTATACTTAATAATAACTCTTTGTAATATTCTTGATTTATCTCACTATCTTCAATAATCAATATTTTTTTCTTATCAATTATTGAAATATCAATATCAGTATTTATGTTTTCTGAACTTTTTAGTTTGTTGATGTCATCTTCTACTGAGATTTTTACGGGAATTTGAATCTGAAAGAATGTCCCAACTCCTAATTCTGATGAAAAATCAATATATCCGCCAAAAATATCCACTAATTCTTTGGTAATCGAAAGTCCCAATCCACTTCCAGAAAACTTTCGAGTATATGTGTTTTCAATCTGTGCAAATGCATCAAAAATTAATGATTTTTTTTCTGCTTCAATACCAATCCCAGTATCATCAATTTCAAATTTTAGAAATTTGTCATTATGCATAGATACTTGATTTGGGTCAATATCAACAATGAGGGTGATACTCCCTGTTTCAGTAAATTTTAGGGAATTAGAAAGTATATTATATAAAATTTGGGTAATACGTGTTTTGTCACTAAAAATATATTGCGGTACTTCGTTAGTTATTATAAGATTAAAAGATATATCTTTTGATGTTGCCAGGGCTAAAAAATTATCTGATATATTATAGAGTAATTTAATTAAATCAAAGTCTTCAAATATTAGTTGAAATTTCTTAGTCTCAAGGCGTGAATAGTCTATTATATCATTAATAATTCTCAATAAACCTTCACCAGAGTTTTTGATTATTTTGACATATTTATTTATTTGCTCTAATTTATTATTATAATCTTCCAAGCTTGTTGTTTTTTTGAGATCTTTTTTAAGTATAATATCACTAATTCCAATTATTCCATTGAGTGGCGTTCTTAGTTCGTGACTTACCTTTGCCATAAATAAATCTTTGGCTTTATTTGCCTCTACGGCTTTTTCTTTTTCGTATAATAATTCAGAAGTTCTTTCTAATACTTTTTCTTCTAATTGATAATAATTTTGAATTAAGTTGTTTTCACTAAGTTTTTTTTCTGTGATATCATCTAAAACAAATACTAAATTAGTATTATTATTTGCATCTGTAATTTTATTGAATGTAGTGGAAGTCCAAGAAGTATTTCCATTTTCTAATTTCAAAATTAACTCTAATTTGTTTTGTCCTAAAGCAATTTTGTCGATTACTTTACCAATTACACTTGTTTTCGATTTAAAGATTTCATCTATTTCTAATTTAGTAAGTTCATCTCTATTATATTTAGTAAAAGTGTAAAACTTATCATTTGCGTAAACAACATTACCTTTGAGATTTGCTATAATTACAATTGCAGAGGTAAATTTGAGAGCAAGTGATAACGTTTGAATGAAGTCATGTTGTCTCTGAAAAATATTTTTAAAATATATTTGTTCCAATACTTTGCTAATTGTATTTTCGATAGCTTTTGCATTTAAAGGTTTTACCAAATAATTTGTTATTCCTAAATCTATAGCTTTGAGAATTACATTTTTATCGTCAATTGCTGTTTGAATTATAATGGGCGTTTCACTATCTTCTAATCTTATTTTAGCAGCAAGTTGTAAGCCGTCCATAAATGGCATCGAAATATCTGTAATGACAAGTTCTGGTTTATATCTCAAATATAAAAGATATCCACTTTCGCCATCTGCGGCTGTAAATATTTCGTCTGTGAACTTTTGAACACATTTTTTAATGAAAAACAAGTTAAATTCATCATCATCTATTATCAGAATAGAACTTTTGTATTCGTTTATCTCATTTATATGTTCATTTATGTAATCTGTCATTCAATTTAAAGTTAAGTTATATTATTTTAAGAGAGTGTTATTAAAAACAAATAAAAATCATTTTCGTTTGTAGTTTCTATATTTAATTAATTATTGTTTTATGTAATTAATAATTTTAACAAACAGATATAATTTAAAAAAAGTAAGTAAATGGAAAAATTTTCAGAAATAGAAATAAGAAAAGCAATATCAAATGTATTTGATAATGATTTAGGTATGTCGTTAGACGAATTAAATGCAATTGAATTTGTAAAAATTACTGATGATAAAATTATCATCACTTTAAGGCTTACTCAACCTATTTATCAAATTGCTCAAAATATCAATGAACAGTGTATAAAAGAACTACGTAAATTGTCCTCTACAGCAATATTTGAGATTTTGATCAAGGAAAATATAGTTGATATAAGCAAAAGAACCGTTCTTCCTAATGTAAAAAATATTATTGCAGTTGCATCTGGCAAAGGTGGAGTAGGGAAGTCTTCTGTGGCAGCAAACTTAGCTTTGGCATTAAGTAAATTAGGTGCAAAAGTGGGTATTTTAGATGGAGACGTTTATGGACCAAGTCAACCAACGATGTTTGGATTAGCTAACGCAAAATTAGAAGCAATGCAATCCGAAGACGGCAGTGTAAAAGCAAGACCAACAAAGAAATTCGGTATTGATGTCGCTTCGATGGGATTTATTATGACACAAGACCAAGCCGCAATTGTTAGAGGTCCGATGCTTGCCGGTTATTTCTCTATGTTATTTGAGCAAATTGGTTGGGGATATTTAGACTTCTTGATTTTTGATTTACCACCAGGAACTGGTGATATTCAATTGACATTAGTCCAAAAAATCCCACTTACTGGTACTGTTATCGTTACTACACCTCAAGAAATATCATTAGCAGATGTTAGGAGAAGTATCTCAATGTTTGAAAAAGTAAAAGTAGATATTTTGGGTGTTGTAGAGAATATGAGTTATTTTACTCCACCAGACGCTTTGGATAAAAAGTACTATATATTTGGTCAAGGTGGCGGTGAAAAAATATCTAAAGAGTTCGATGTAGAGTTTTTTGGTGAAATTCCACTTGATATGAATATGAGAGAATACAATGATAGTGGTATGCCAATTGTCGAAAGGGATTTTGAACATCCACAATCTCAAATTATTGTGGAAATTGCCAAAAAAGTAATGATAAAAACTCGTAAAGTGAATTATCAAAATGAAAATAACTCAGAATTAGAAATAAGTATTTAAATTGAGAGAAACAAACGAAATAAAATCAATTGATACTATCAAAGCAAATATATTATTGGCTTTAGAAAAAGTACGCCCTCATTTGTTAGAAGACGGGGGCGATATCGAATTTGTTGATTATGAAGAGAATAACAGAGTTGCTGTATTGAGATTTATTGGTAATTGTATTGATTGTCCTTTGTCAATGATGACTTTAAGAGGGGGCATAGAAAGGTATATTTTGTATTATGAGCCAACTGTTAGAAGAGTTGAAGTTGTGAAATAATGAACAAAAAAGCACTTCATTAAAAATATTTCTAATTATTAAAAATATTTCTTGCATAGAATTAAAAATCTCCTTATATTTGTGGACTTTCTTTTTAAGATTTGATTAAAACATTATTCAAATTGAAAAAACAAGGGCGATTAGCTCAGCTGGTTCAGAGCATCTGCCTTACAAGCAGAGGGTCGGGAGTTCGAATCTCTCATCGCCCACAAACCCACAGCAAGATTTATTCTTGCTTTTTTTTTCTAAAATTTTGATTTCGTACTTTTATTTATTAAATTATTAAGTTTTACTCGTATAACTTTTCTGATAAAATTTTCTGTAAATATTTTTCTGATAAATATTTCTTGCAGGAGTGGCGGAATTGGTAGACGCGCTGGACTCAAAATCCAGTGGATGCAAATCCGTGGGGGTTCGATTCCCCCCTTCTGTACTTCCGAATAAAAAAGCCTTGTAGCAATACAAGGCTTTTTTAGTTTAAAGTGTAATTTATCTATTTTTCTTGAACTTTGATTGAAGAGATGAGAGGTAGATAGCCTAATATGAAATCTTTAATATAAAGATAATAAAACCAAAAAAAAGTTCCCCTCTTCATCAAGTAAATTAGTTAATCAAGGTTCGTGAGTAATGCAAAAAAAAACAGACAATTTTTGTAATTGTCTGTTTAAAAAAGAGATGTGATTTATATTTGAAAGATATAAATTAGTTCATATTTAACATTACTTTTGCGTCTTCGATTGTTTTCTTAACATGCCCTTGAGAATCATCTAATAATGCTTTTTCATCTGCATTTAGGTTCAATTCGATGATTTTTTCGACACCACCTTTACCTAAAACAACTGGCACACCCAAACAAACGTCAGTAAAACCATACTCACCATCTAACATTACTGTACAAGGTAAAATACGTTTTTGGTCTTTGATGATTGCTTCGCACATTTCAACAGCAGCAGTACCAGGAGCATAATAAGCCGACCCAGTTTGTAAGTAATTTACTATTTCGATTCCACCATTTTTAGCTCTTGTTACTATTGCATCTAATCTTTCTTTTGAGATTAAATCAGTAACAGGAATACCACCAACAGTTGTAAATCTCGGAAGTGGCACCATTGTATCGCCGTGTCCACCTAATAATTGAGATTGAATGTCTTTCATCGAATAACCAGTTTCCATTGAGATAAACGAGTTATAACGTGCTGTATCCAAAATACCAGCCATACCTATAACTTTATGTCTTGGTAAGCCAGAAACTTTTAGAGCTACGTAAGTCATTACATCTAAAGGATTAGAAACAATAATCAAATAAGCATTTGGAGAATATTTTACTGCTTGGCTGATACAATCAGAAACAATACTAGCATTTTTAACTACCAAATCGTCTCTTGTCATACCTGGTTTACGAGCCAAACCTGCAGTCATTACGATAATATCAGAATTTGCAGTTTCAGCATAGTCAGATGTACCGTAAATACGAGTATCTGTACCTAAAATAGGCATAGTCTCGTACAAATCTAAAGCTTTACCTTTGGCAACACCTTCTGATACATCTAATAACCATACTTCGTTTACTAATTCTTTTACTGCAAGCATTTGTGCTGCACACGCACCAACATTACCAGCGCCAATTACTGTAATTTTCATTTAAAATCCCTATAAGTTTTGAAAGTTGATTTATTTATTAATTATTTATTTTTATTAAAAATATTTTAATTTAATGACTTATAATAACACAATATTACAAAATTATTGAAAATAAAATTAACAATCACAATTATTTTAAAAATTGTTTATTATGTTTATTTTGTTTATGTAGTTATTGTTTGTTAAGTTTGGGAAAGTTATTATCAAATTAATTATTTCAGATAGGGAAATATGAAAAATCCAAATTTTGTTTTTGTAGTAAAAAATAAACTTCTTATAATATCGCTAAAAATCGCAGTGATAGTTTTGGCTGTAAATATAAATATTATGCCATCATTTGCAATTCAAGAAAATGAAAAGTTGGAATTAGTGATGCAAGAAAATGCAACAACTCTAAACAACGATTCAACTATATCGGGGGAGATAAGTTTTCAACCAGAAAATAGTGAAGTGATAAGAAGACATATATCAATACCACCAAGATTTTTTGTTGGTGCTAGGTTAGGATTGACAACAGGGAGTGGGGTGTCTTTTGGTGTGGATAGGCTTTATGATAAACTTTCAGTTGAAGGAAACATGTTTTTACTAAAAACTACTAATTTATCTGTTTATTCAGTAGGTGGAAGTGTAAAATATGCACTTTTAGATGATGAAAAAAGACATATATATCTGAATTACGGATTAAGTTATAACTATTGGGCAACAAAAGAAAAAATAAATGAATGGGATTCACCGTTTAGAACTGGTTTGGGGCTTGGTTTTATGCAGTTTTTTAGTAATAATTTTGCTTATGATTTATCCATTTTAGCAACTTATTTTACTGGTGACTCAAGTATTTATCCTGTCCCACAGGTTAGTATTCAATATCATTTTAAAGACTAAGTTTAACATCTAATTCTCTCTAAAAATAAAAATATTTTTAACAAAAAAAAGCATTAATTGTATTAATGCTTTTTTTGTTTTTATTCTGTTTACGTAGTATTTTAGTTTAAGTATTTTAGTATGATTATTTTAGTTTATAAAATTTCTACTTCATTTTGTATGTTTTTTATAGAGTCGCAGATTTTTTTACAACTTTCGCTTATTCTCTCAGCGTCATTAAGCAAACTAATATACAACATACTTCTTCTTACATTACTTGTAGCTTTTTTGACACGTTTAATTTGATTTTTGTTGAATCTTGTAGTAAGATTATTTAGTTCTTTATAATATTCTGCTAATTCAGTTAAAGTTCC
>Ga0335396_10005720_pt1 | contig 12701 bp, 7 predicted proteins | sample FRY02_FD_205743 | JGI IMG/M metagenome (GOLD analysis project Ga0335396, IMG submission 205743) | Freshwater microbial communities from Lake Fryxell liftoff mats and glacier meltwater in Antarctica - FRY-02 (spades assembly) (version 2) | ecosystem: Environmental > Aquatic > Freshwater > Ice >... | reverse complement strand
AGCGCAATTGGGCAATGACGCCGGGGTCGCGATAGTTGGCGTTCTTCTCCCGCATCTGGCGGAGCAGGCTATTGCGCTGGAAAGTCACCTTCTGATAGCGGGAGAGGTGCTGGGTATAATTGCGGTCGATCTGGCAGAGAGCGATGTCCAGATAGCGGCGGCGTTCGCCGGGGCTGCCGGAGACCAATACCACATCTTCCGGCAGAAAAAGGACGGCGCGCAGGTTGCCGATGAGATCGATGCTGCGCCGGTTGACCCCATTGACCCGCACCTGCTTGGCAAAGTTGGCGTCGTCCCGGCTGCGAGAGGAGAGCAGTATTTCCAATTCCACTTCCCCCGCCTTCTGCTGCACAACGCCCCGGATGCGGCTGTAGGGGATCGGCTCGCCTTCTGCACTCCAGCCCACCACTTCCTTTTCCGTGCGGGCGTGGCTGGATTTGCTCGTCGCTAAATAATGAATAGCTTCCAGCAGATTCGTTTTGCCCTGGGCGTTGCGCCCCTGAATCAGCGTAAAAGGCGCGGCGAAATCGTGGGAGAGGGCGGGGTAATTGCGGAAATGTTCGAGGGTGAGGTGGGAAAGAAACATTGGGTGTCCGAGCTGTCGTGCAGGGCATTTAGGCTATTCCAAAGAAATAGGTATCCACAGATGGCGCAGATTTTCACAGATGGTAAAGGGGCAATCTGTGAAAATCTCTAAAATCTGTGGATACTTTATTTTTTTGAGTCGCCTTACTGCGTGAAACGTGAGAAACCACTGATCTCACGTTTCACGCATCTTCGGGTCTATTCAGGCTGAAAGTCGTTCTCTCTACCCCTCCGGCAGATACCAGCCCACTGTCTGACGGTTGCGGCTGAACCATTCCTGGGCCACCCGTTGCACATCGGCGGCGCTGACAGCAACCAGATTCTCCAGCCAGCCAGCGAACCAATCCGTGTCGGCAATCATATCGCTGAAGCCGAGCCAATAGGCCTGGTTGGTCACGCTTTCGCTGCTATAGGCAAACTGGGCTTTGGTCTGTTTGATGGCCTTTTCCAATTCAGCTTCGGTCACGCCGTCGCTCTGCACCTTCTTAATCTCGGCCCAGATAGCGTCTTCCACCTGCTGGTGGGTGATATCCTTTGCCAACGTGGCCCGGAAGGAGAAGAGGTAGGGGTCGATAGTGGGCATAAAACCGCAGCCCACGCCCACGGCCAGCTCCTTGTCCACCAGCGCCCGGTAGAGCCGGTTGCTGCGGTTGGACGAACTGCCGCCGAAGAGGCCCATCCCCTTCGCCCCGCCCAGAATCGCGTCCAGCACAGTCAGGGGAAAGAAGTCGGCGTGGCAGGCGTTGGGGCCGGGGAAGGCCATTTGCAGACTGCTGGTGCGATCTGCGCCGCGCAGAATAATGCGCCGTTCGGCCAGTTGGGCCGGCTCCTTCACGCGCAGGGGCGAGAGTTCTGGGCCGCGGGCCAGGCTGCCAAAGTACTGCTCAATCTTTGCCAGCATTTCGGCAGTGTCGAAATCACCCACGGCCACGGCGGTGGCGTTGTTGGGCGTGTAAAAAGTGCGGTAATGGGCGTAGAGGTCCTCCCGGTTCATCGTCAGCAGGTCTTCGCGCCAGCCGATGATCGGGTGCTGGTAGCTGTGGGCCTGGAAGGCCGCAGCCTGCACTTCCGTGTCCAGCAGCCAGTGGTAGCTATTCTCGCTGCCTTCCCGCTCACTAATAATGACGGTCCGCTCCGGTTCAATCTCTTCCGGGTCGAAGATCGCGTTCGCCATGCGATCGCTCTCCACGTCCAGAGCCAGTTCGATGCGATCCGACGGAAAGGTCTCGAAATAGGTGGTCCAGTCCTGCCAGGTCATCCCGTTGAACTGCCCGCCCGCGCGCGCCACCACTTTGTCAAACTCGCCCTGGGGATAGCGTTCGCTGCCTTTGAAGAGCATATGCTCGACCCAATGGCTGATGCCGGTGAGGCCAGCCGTTTCGTTGCGGCTGCCCACCCGGTAGAAGACCCAAAAGCTGGCGACCGGGGCCTGATGGGTCTCCTGCAAAATCACCCGCAGCCCGTTGTCCAGCGTCGTTATTGTCAAACCGTTCTCAGTTGTTGTCGCCATTTGTCCCGTTTCCTCTGCCTACTGCCCGGTAAGTAAAGCCCAGCGCTGTCATCTGTTCAGGTGAATAAATGTTGCGCCCATCGACCAAAATCGGCTGGGCCATCACTTCTTTGATGCGTTTCATATCCAAATGTTTGAACTCGTCCCATTCAGTCACGACGAGCAGTGCGTCTGCGCCCTGGGCCAGATCGTAGACATCCTCCGCCAGCCGCAGTCGGGGGTTCAGTTTGCCCGCGTGGACCATCGCCACCGGGTCATAGCCGCTAACGTGCGCGCCTTCGTTCATCAACAGATGGCCGATTTCCATGGCCGGAGCCTCGCGCAGATCGTCGGTGTTGGGTTTGAAGGCCAGCCCCAGCAGGCCGATACGTTTATCTGTCAGGTTACCGCCCAGCAGATTGCGCAGGGTAATCACCGCCCAGCGCCGGGCGTCCCGGTTGATCTCCATCACCGCCCGCAACAGAGACGGATGGCTGCCCTGCACAAGCGCCATATGTTCCAGCGCCTTCACATCTTTGGGGAAGCAGCTTCCGCCATAGCCCAACCCCGCATTGAGAAAGTGGGGGCCGATGCGTTTGTCATAGCCCATCCCAGCGGCCACTTCGCGCACGTCCGCGCCCAGCTTTTCGCAGATGGTGGCGATTTCGTTGATAAAGCTGATGCGGGTCGCCAGAAAGGCGTTGCTGGCATATTTTATCATCTCCGCCGTGCGCAGATCGGTGACGAGTATCGGCGCACGCAGGGGTAAGTGAAGCTGGGCTACTTTGTCCGCAGCGTCCGAGTTCAGGCTGCCCAGCACCACCCGGTCGGGATTTGTGAAATCAGCGAGAGCCGAGCCTTCCTTCAGAAATTCCGGGCAACTGACCACCGCAAAGTCGATGGGTGTGGGCTGCTTGCGGCTGATAATATCGGCCACCCAGTCGCCCGTGCCCACGGGGACAGTACTTTTGTTGACGACGATCAGCGGGTGGTCCATCGTTTCGGCAATCGTCTCGGCGGCCATCCGTACATAGCGCAGATCGGCCTCGCCATCCACACCGCTGGGCGTGCCCACACAGATAAAAACGAAGTCCGCATCGGCCAGGGCTTCTTCGTAACTGGTGGTGAAGTGGAGCCGTCCCGCCTTCACATTGCGCTGGATCAGTTCACTCAGCCCCGGCTCATAGATGGGCGTTTCGCCCCGTTTGAGCATCGCGATCTTCTCTTCGCTGATGTCGATGCAGATGATTTTGTTGCCCAGATTGGCAAAACAGGTCCCTGTGACCAGGCCGACATAGCCGGTTCCGGCCACTGCGATGTTTTTCATGCGTTCGTTCTCCGTTGAAAAAGAGTGCTATAGTGGACGGCAGACCGCAGACGACAGACGGCGAAACGCCCTCAACGTTTGTCTGCCGTCCGCGGTCTGCCGTCTGCCGTCGTCGCTTCTTCCTTCGCCACACCAAAATCTCTCCACGTCAACTGTTCCCGCCAGAAAAAGTATGCGCCCACGGCTGTCACAGGGACCCACAGGGCCACGTGCAGCACAGCCGTGTAGGCCGCGGCCAAGTCTCGGCCCACGCCGTAGGCGACGAGGGTTTCGATGCCCGGCGTGTCGAATGTGCCCACATAACCGGGCGCGGAGGGGAGTGTCGTCGCCAGATTGACAATACCGTTCATCAGCATCAGCGCCAAAAAGCTGACGTCGAAAGGGAAGGCGTGCATTACAAACCAATATTTCACCGTCTCCATCAGCCACACAGCCACACTGGTCACGAAGATCATCCCGACATCCCGCGGGCTGCTCAGGCTCTGAATGCCTTCCATAAAGCGCTGGAATATCTCATCCGCGCGGGTGCGGATGGAGCCAGGCAAAAGGCGGGCGGCAAACCAGCCGTAGAGCCGGGCCATTCGTGCGGGCTGGCTTGCCATCCAAATAAAAACCGCCGTTGCCAGCACCAGCAGAACCGTCAGTATCACCACAAACTGGCGGTAAGCAGCAGGAATGGGCGCAAAGGGCAGCGCCAAAAAGACAAAGAGCAGCATCACCAGCCCGTCAAAGATGCGCTCGATGATGACCGTCGTCAGGCTGGACGCCATGGGGATGCCCTCTTTGCGCTTCAGCACATAAGAGCGGATGACCTCGCCGGCGCGGAAGGGGTAGACGTTATTGCCAAAGTAGCCGATGCAAACGACGGGAAAGAGGCGGCGCAAGGGCACCGATTTCAGGTGACGCAGCATAAAGTGCCAGCGCCAGGTGCGTGCGCCCAGCCCCACAAAATAGACGGCGATGCCCGGTAGAATCCACCAATAGTTGGCCGAAGCCAGCGCGCCCCCTACTTCGTCCAGTTTCAGGCCGGGCAGCAGATAGTAGATGAATATGGCGCTGATGCCAAAGCCGATCAGAAGTTGGATGTGTTGACGCTTCATGCCCAGTCCAAGAAGTTGATGGTCCACCGCCGCCTATTATCGCACAGGGCTGGATAGGTTCGAAATCATTGGGGCAGGAGGATAGCACAGCCTAAACAAAAGAGCGTCGGATATGTATCCGACGCTCTCTCTCTATTCGGTTGTTATAGACTTTTATGTGGCTGGTATCATAGCCGGTTGCACGGCATCGCCCAGAATCTCTTCCATTGCCATCGCGTGGGCGCAGATGCCCCGACGCACAAATTCTTCACAGTCACAACCCCATTCGCCCCGGTTGTAGCTGACTTGGTGGTTGGAATTTTCGCCGTCGATCTGCACTTCAAACCGAGTGATATGAATACGCTGATCCCGTTCAGCAGCGTATTGTCGGGCTTTGATGATACGGCTCGCAACTGCGTCCATTCTCCGATCCTTTCGTGGATGAGTCGCCCTTTCCGATTCGCTTGGCGACGATTCAAGATGTGGTGGCACAATGGCCGAGAGGTTGAACTGTAGAAAGAAAAACACCCAAGCAGCAAGACGCGCGTGGGTGTTTCTTCACGGGTATTGGATGGTACACCGATCCGGTGTCCTGTGTGGAATCGTTCGATCCGCCAAAATAGTTTCTCTACTTTGAGATAAAGAGTGACACAGATGTGATTGGGTAGGGAACAATCAACATAGACTCAGTATAAGACGGTCAGGAGAAAGTGTCAACCGGCGTTTTCCCCACGCGGGGCAGTGGTACGTTTATTGATTGTACCCGTGCCGGTCAGTCGTGCCGGTCAGTCGTGCCGGTCAGTCGTGCCGGTCAACCGTGCCGGTCAGTCGGCACGTTAGCCGCCCGCGCCTTTGACCACCCGGCCCGGCGTCGTGCCCGTGTGCGTTCCATCCCGCAACACCCGCGCCCCGTTCACCCACACATCCCGCACGCCCACAGAAAGCTGGTGGGGATCGGTGAAAGTGGCCCGGTCTCCGACGGTCTCCGGATCGAAGATGACCACATCGGCGTAGAAACCCTCCCGCAGTTGTCCCCGATCCCGCAGCCCCAGCCGGTCACAGAGGGCGGAGGACATCTTGCGCACCGCATCCTCCAGAGGCAGCACCTTCTCCTCCCGCACATATTTTCCCAACACACGGGTATACGTGCCGTAGGCTCTGGGGTGATAGGGGCCAGTGGGCGCGGCCCACACCGGGTCCAGCCCGCCCGCATCCGTGGAGATGGTAATCCAGGGCTGCTGCAACTGGCGGCGCAGATTGTGCTCGCTCATCGCAAAGTAAATTGTGCCGATGCGCTGGCCTTCGGAGACGAGCAGGTCCATCACCGCGTCGGGCCACTCTTTGCCCAGCATCTCGGCAATCTCGGAAAGCCGTTTGCCCACGTACTGCTGGTTCTCCTCTTTCATAAAGCCCGTGGGCATCACCCCATCCACCCCACACATCTCGGCCATCGCCTCCCACGTGCCGTCCGGGGCCAGGGCAGCGGCCTTGATTTTGGCGCGCATGGCCGGGTCGGCCACGTTCTCATACAATTTGTTGCCCGCCGCGGCCCAGGGCGGCAGCACGGACGTCAGCCCCGTGCCCGCGGCGGTATAGGTGTACATATCCGCGGTGATGTCCAGCCCCTGACTGCGGGCTTCGCTGATGCGTTCCATGGCCGAGGAAAGTTTGTGCCAGTTGCGCTTGCCCGCGGCCTTCAAATGATAGACCTCCACAGGCACGTCGGCGCGTTGGCCGATTGTAATCGCCTCTTCCAGCGCTTCCAGAAAAGTATCGGCCTCCGAGCGCAAATGGGTGATGTAAATACCCTTGTAGCGGCTGATGACTCTGCTGATTTCGACAATTTCGTCCAGTTCGGCAAAGCTGCTGGGCGGGTAGATGAGCGCGAAGGAGACGCCGAACGCGCCGTCCTCCATCGCCTCGGCGGTCACTCGGCGCATTGTCTCCAATTCGTCGGCGCTGGGCGGGCGCATCTCCATCCCCATCGCGTATTTGCGCAGACTGCCCCCGCCCAGAAATGAGCCAATGTTGGGCGAGACACCCGTCTCCGTCATCGCAGCCAGCCAATCCCCAAAACGGCTCCAGCCCCGAATGCGCTCCTCCCATTCGTCGCCGATCAGCCCTTTGAAGGGATGTTTGGGCAGTGGGCCGTCCTGGACGCCATCGTCCAGCAGGCCGCCGTAGGGAGCGGGGGTCCAGCCTTCGCCCATCACTTCGGTCGTTACGCCCTGGGTGATTTTGGATAAACTGCGCCCGTCCACCATCAGGGGCAAAATCGAGTGGCTGAGGATATCCACAAAGCCGGGGCAGACGACGTGGCCGCTGGCGTCCACCACTTCGCCGCAGTTGGCCGGGTCGATGCGTCCCGGTGGCGTGATGGCCGCGATGCGGTCGCCGGTCAGGGCCACATCGCCGTAACGCCACGGGTTGCCAGAGCCGTCAACGATGCGTGCGCCCCGGATGAGTGTGTCGTAGGTGGGCATTGGGTTGCTCCTTTTGTGATCGGTAGAAGTTGGGTAGGGGTACTGTAGCAGAAGAAGGCGATAACGCATATACTCAGTGTAAGGAATCAACACAGCTTCAGGCTGACTGTCGCGCGTTAGAACGTATGGCGTTTTCTACTCTGCTACCTCAGCAAAGATAACCCCGAATCCCTCCTGCAATTTAGCACAGACACCGCCCACGTCAAGGATTTGTGTTTTGCCAGGCCACCACTGCCTCACACACCCGCTCGATCTGCTCAACCGTTAGCGTGGAGTGCATGGGCAAGGAAAGAATCCCCCCCGCGGCTTGCTCCGTAACGGGCAGGGAAACCGGCGCAAGATGCGCATACGCCGCCTGCTGGTGGACCGGAATCGGGTAGTGGATGCCGGTGGCGACACCCGCTGCGCGCAGCTTTTCGCGCAGGCTATCCCGGTCAGCGGAGCGAACGACGTACAAGTGGTAGACGTGACGACAGCCGGCCCGTTCCACCGGTTTGACGACGGAATCGGGCAGGCCCGCGGCGTAGACCCCAGCCAAATCGCGCCGATGTTCGTTCCAACCGTCCAGATAGGCCAGCTTCACCCGCAGGATGGCCGCCTGCATCTCATCCAGGCGGCTGTTCATCCCTTCGATTTCGGAGACGTAACGGTTGTGGGGCGGCCAGCCGTATTCCCGCAACAGGCGCACCCGATCCAGCAGGGCCGGGTCGCTGCCCACAACTGCGCCGCCGTCGCCCAGCGCACCCAGATTTTTGGTGGGATAGAAGGAGAAACAGGCCAAATCGCCGTAACTCCCCACCTTTTGCCCCTGCCACTCTGCGCCGTGGGCCTGGGCACAATCTTCGATCACGCGCAGACCCGCGGCCCGGGCAATGGATAAAATCCTGCCCAAATCCGCGGGGTGGCCGTAGAGATGGACGGGGATGACGGCTTTCGTGCGCGGGGTGATGGCCGCGGCCAGTTGGGCTGGGTCCAGCGTGTACGTGGCCGGGTCGATGTCCACAAAGACGGGCGTCGCGCCGGTGAGGGCGATGGCCGCGGCAGTCGCAACAGCGGTGTGGGCGACGGTTATCACCTCATCGCCCGCGCCCACGCCACAGGCGCGCAGGGCGATGTGCAGGGCGTCGGTCCCGTTGCCCACACCCACAGCCCCGGCCACACCGCACCAGGCGGCGAACTCTGACTCGAACGCAGCCACTTCTTCCCCCAGAATGTACCAGCCGCTCTCCAGCACCCGCTGCACAGCGGCGTCGATCTCCCCTTTCACTGCCGTATATTCGGCCCGCAAATCGACCACAGGAATCATTTTTTCACTCCACAGAAATTCAACAGAAAATGTATCAGACTGTTCTGAGAAAATATTTCTCCACAGATTTCAGAGATTTTCACAGATTATGGGGAGACAATCTGTGAAAATCTCTGAAATCTGTGGATAGTTTAGTATCCTGAATCGTCTCAGTCACCCAACTTGACCCAGACAATCCGTTCCCGCTGCCAGGTGTAGGTGACGGCCAAGCCGCCATCGGCTGTGGGAATAATCGCGGGATAGGAATACTCGCCCGGCTCGGTTTCCAAATCGATACGTTCCGGCCAGCTTTGCCCGTTGTCTGCGGAAAAAAGCAGGGAAAGGGGCGTGCGCGCCCGGCTCTCCACCGGATTGCAGATCAGCGCCAACTGCCCGTCAAGCAACCGGGCCACATCCAGGCCGCTGTTGTTGTTGGGCAGATCGGTCGGGACGATCTCGCTCCACGTCTGCCCGCCGTCGGTGGAATCACTCCGGCAGACGCGGCCACAGGTGCTGCGCAGGAGCATATGCACCTGGCCCGGCGCGGATTCCCAGAGCGTTGGCTGGATCACCCCTTTGCCCGTACATTGACTGCGGTCCAGCGGGATGAGGGGCGCGGCCTGCCAGGTGACGCCGCCGTCGTCGCTGCGATCCACAAAAGCGTCCCAGTGGGTGGCGGTCTCCAACGAAGCCCCGGCCAGCCACGCACCGTCGGCGAGCGCGACGGGCTTATTCTTCACCGGCCCGCGACCGCCCTCGTCGCCGGGGACCAGCGGAACGGGCGCGCTCCACGTCTCGCCGTCATCCGCTGAAATTGCGGTGTAAGTACGCCAGGTGGGAATGCGCGGCCCCACTTTGAACCAAAGATGAATTCGCCCGCTATCTCCGGCCCCGGCCCGGAAGAGTACCGGATTCCAATGCGCGCTCTCTTCCACCTTTGCCACCAACCGGGGCGCAGACCAGCTTCCCGCCCGTCGAATGGCGGACCAGATCGCCACGTCGTCCGCGCTCTCCCGCGTGCCGCCAAACCAGACGACGAGAAAACCGCCGTTTTCCGTTTCCACCAGCGACGACGCGTGACAGGAGAGAAATGGGCGATCTTCGGCGAAGATGTGTTCGGATGTAATGATATGCATAGGTACGTCCTCATTCCTTCTCGTTTTCTGTCAAGTTTTCGGTCTCGTTGACTCTCTCCCCAATTCTGACATATACTGTCAACTATCCGCAACATCAACCAACCGCCCATCACACCTATGCAGCAACTCATCCCTGAACTGGCCGACCTGATTCTAAAAGACAACGCGGTTCTATTCGTCGGCTCCCAACTGGGCGCGGGCGGCGGTAGGACGCCTATTATTGAACAGATCGCCGACGCCCTGGCTACCCGGATCGACTACACACGCCCGGATCGCAGCCTGCCCGCGGTGGCGCGGGATTATGAAGTGCTGCAAGGCAGGCCTGCGCTGATCCTCGCCCTGCGCGAAGAACTGGCCCGCCTGCAAACTGGGCCAGACCCCATCCACCAACTGCTGGCGGACGCTGTGCTGCCCACCACAAAGCTGATCACCACCCGCTTTGATCAGATGCTGGAAAATGCGCTCGCCCAATTCGAAAAGCCCTACGTCCTGATCGTACGCGACACAGATGTGCCTTTTTTCGACGAGTCCAAAGTCACTCTCATCAAAATTCAAGGGGACATCGCCCAGCCCGACAGCCTGGTCATCACCGAAGACGACGTGGACGCCTTTATCAGCAATCTGCCCACCCTCAGCGATATTGTGCGCTCCTTTTTTGCCACCAAAACCCTCATCTTTCTGGGCTACGACCTCAACAGCGCCCACTTCAAACGCTTCTTCAATCAGGTCACCCGCAACCTGAGCATCTACCGGCGCACGGCCTATGCGATTGTGCCCGAAGCCAGTGAAGGTATTGTGAACCAAGATATGGACGCGGTGGGCCAGCGCTATTGGAAGAATCAGAATATGGAGATCGTCCTCCACGAACCCCTCGCCTTTCTGGAGGAGCTGGCACAGACCGTCAAAGGGGCCGCGGCGACTGCCAACCAACAAAAAAGCGCCACACCCGCGCCGCCCCCACCGGCCCTGCCCGCCCATCCCTACAAAGGGTTGCAACCCTATACCGAGGCGGATGTGGCTATCTTTGCCGGGCGCGGCCAGGAGACGATGCAACTGACCAATCGGGTGCTGGCCAACCGGCTGACAATCCTCTACGGCGAAAGTGGCGTGGGCAAAAGCAGTCTGCTGCGCGCCGGTTTGAGTCCGCGGATGGTGGCGGAACGGGGACTGTTGGCGGTGACTGTCCCAGAAGCGGGCAGGCCACTGGTGGCAAATCTGCACGCAAGTCTGCTCGCCGCGGCCCGCAGGGCTGGCCTTGCCCAGGAAAGCGTCGGCGCTCAGAGCGGCGCGCAAAACGGCGCGCAAAACGGCGCGCTCAGCGGGCTGGTACGCCAAGTGCAGCACGAACTGGACGGGCCGGTCGTTCTGGCAATCGACCAGGCCGAGCAGTTTTTCCTCCTCTACACCGACGAAGAACGGCTCGCCGCTCTGGACCAATTGCAAGGCTTCCTGGCCGACCGCAGTCTGAACCTGCGCTTTATTATCTCCATCCGCGAGGATGCCCTGGGCCGTTTGCAGCCCCTGGAAGCTCTTCTGCCCAATCTCCTCAATGTGCGCTACCGGGTGGAGCGGCTGCGCCGGGAGGCGGCCCGCGAAGCCATTGAAAACCCGGCAGCCCTCTATGGGGTCAAGTGGGAACCGGCCCTGGTCCAGCGCCTGCTCAACGACCTGAGCGATCCAGACACGGCCAGTGTCGGCCCGCCCCAATTGCAGATCAACTGTGACAGGCTCTACCGGGAAACGCTTGACCGCAATCCCGTGCCGCCCCAGACGATTACATCGGCCCTTTTTGAATCTCTGGGCAACACCACTTCCCTGCTGGGTGACTATCTGACCCAAACTATCCAAGCGTTGGACCCGGCCCGCCAGCCCGCCGCGCGCAATCTGCTCGGCGCGCTGGTGAGCAGCAGCGGCGTCAAACAGCGGCTGGCCCTGGACGATCTGGCCCGCTTTGTGGGCATCTCCCCCGACGAGACCCTCGCCATTTTGGGCGTATTGGTCGAGCGTTCAGTGGTGCGCCGCATCACCCGGCCCGGCGCGCCAGTCCAGGCCAACGGTCAAAGTGACAACCAAAGCGAAAGCCAGAATGACAACCCGTCCAGCGACGAGTTTGAACTGAGCCACGACTCGCTGATTCCCCGGGTCGTCTCCTGGCTGGGGGACGACTTCTGGGCCAGCCAAAAGGCGCGGGAGATTCTGCGCCAGGCCGCGCCCGAATGGACAAAAAGGGCACGCCTGCTGCCAGCCGATGATCTGCGTCTGGCAACCCAGCGCAAGGCACACCTGCGCACGACGCCGGTCGAGGCGGCCCTGCTCTATGCCTCCGCTGTAGCCTACGGCGTGGCTGTGGCCGACTGGCAGAATGCACTGACGCCAGCGAAAGAGCGGGGGATTTTGCACAGCCTGTTGGAACACCCAGACGTGCGGGCGCGCGTCCAGGCCGCGGTCCAACTGGCCCGCTTCCCGGACAGCGAAAGCGGGGAGCGGTTGGGCCAGCGGGCATTGATTGACCCGGAGCCGGGTGTGCGAACAGCCGCTATCACATCTCTGGCTGCGCACGTTCAGGCCGCGGGGAGAGCGGTTGCCGGGCCGGGCGTGGCCGTCGTCATCGCTGGATTGGAGCAGCCAACCACCGACGCCGTCGCCCGCCAGGCGCTCGTCACCCTGCGCGATCTGGCCCCGGCCAGCCACGAACTGCTCCCCGCCGACCGGCGCTCGATCATCCAGCGCAAAGTCTGGCTCGTCCGCTGGGGTCGCCATTCGGAGACGATTTTGCGAAATACCCTGCGCGGGGCACAAGGCGGGTTTGGCGGGTTGGGATTGGGGATGGGTCTTTTCCTGGGGCTGAACATATTTATCGCCGATGGTTTTACCCTGCCACTACTCTCCCAGCGCTTAGACTCGATACTCTTTGGCATCAGCGCGGGTATTCCGATTATGGGGCTGATCGGCGCCCTGGCCGGGGGGGCGATTGCCTTTGCGGGTGCTGCGGCTCGCTACCTACCGGATACGATAAAAACCCGTCAAGTCTGGCTAATCCAGACCGGCGCGGGCGCGGCGGCGATGGCGTTGGGCTGGCTAATCTTTGCGATTATTATGCCGGGCGATGTGCGGATTTGGCAGACGCTGGCCGCCGGTATTCTGTTGGGAGCAGTGTTGGCGGCGGGGGTGACGATACCCTACCCCCTGCCCTGGGCTGCGCGGATAGCTGTCTCGCTGTTGGCGGGGGTTGGGGTCTTCATTCTGCTGGCCGCGCTGTCACTGATCTTCAATGCGGTCTTCTGGTGGTTAATTGTGATGGGACTGGTGGCCGGTGC
>Ga0335396_10005718_pt1 | contig 12706 bp, 8 predicted proteins | sample FRY02_FD_205743 | JGI IMG/M metagenome (GOLD analysis project Ga0335396, IMG submission 205743) | Freshwater microbial communities from Lake Fryxell liftoff mats and glacier meltwater in Antarctica - FRY-02 (spades assembly) (version 2) | ecosystem: Environmental > Aquatic > Freshwater > Ice >... | reverse complement strand
TCTGCCGCTGGACGTTTCTGACCCTTCAGCTGATGTATTTGGTGCCGGCATGATTCTGCTGGCGATGCTGTCAGGGCCATTTGGCGAATTGACAAAATCTCACTCCGAACGCATTGAAGGGCTTAGGACAAAGAGTCCTGAACTTGCAGTTGTTGTTGAGCATGCGACCGCGCCTTCGCGAGCGTCTCGCTATCGGTCTGCAGGTCAATTCATAGACGCGTTGGTGGCTCTCAAAATTGCAGTCATCAGCGTCCCATTACGACAAGATGTGTGGGACATTCAAAAGAAAATTGAACAACTTGTTACAGCTGGCAACTATGCCGAAGCCCTAAAGCTTTGTCCTCCCGAGTGGGAAGAAACACGTCGGTCAATTGAACGACGTCGTCAAGCCGTAATCCCGATTGGGCGACCATTGATTTCGATCAATGGAGTCGAACTTAAATTCATTGGCCAGCGCGAGATCAAGCCTGGTACGACGGGCTCGAACGCAAAGCACGATGGTGGTTCTGCGCTTCTCTATGTCGTTTCAATTCCTGGTGGAGGGGTACTTGAGGTACAGGTTTGCTCGGCAAAGTCAGAAAAGGGATTAGAAACATGGGTGGGTGGAGAAGCCGAGTACAGCATTCCGCCACGGATGAAGAAACTGGCAAGATCGCTACGCATGAACGTCATGACTGTTTCTGGCTCAGAAGATCTGTTCGTTGAACTAAGCCAGGCGCGCATCAACCCCGGCGAAGTTGACGGCAACCCAACTCTTAAGAAATCTATAACGCTAGAAGATATTCAGCTTGGTATCGGTGGCGCTAATGCTGTTGAGTTGTTTAAAAACTTGAACGTAATTGGATACGGAACGCGTGCAGATGTTTGTGGTGAAACTAATAAAAACAGAAGTAATCTGTGTGTTCGTTTCGATAGCTTAAACGTGCATATTCCAGCTGTTGCTCACTTCGTCACCCGCGTGATGCCGTTATTTTTTGATCTTAAAGCAAAGTAAGCGACTGACGCTTTAAGTCATTAGAAGTGGCGATACAGCGTTACAGATGTTCGTGAGTTGTGATAACAGACTGTCGATTTGTTCTGGTCCAACCCATTTCCCAACGAAGATGCTCCCAGTATGACCGCACAAGTGAATTGGCGACTCTAGAAAGTCCTTCTGTCTGTTGGGATGAACTTCGAAATCCATTGGGAGAGTCTTAATGGCTGCATCGATGAGTTTTCGGTCAGCAGATCCTTTGGCCGTGCGCCTAAATTGAATCCCAAACCCAGCCCCAGCGTCGGTAACCCAATACCTAAGCACGTTTCGAGTTGAAGGATTACCGCGTGGGACAACGCTCGTTCTAGTTACAAAGGATGCAAATGTGTCGCACCTAAAAAGACCACGCCCAGTATCCCAAATCTGCCAACTCGCTTCGTGTGGCACTGGAGTTAGTGATTGAGGTCCTAATTTTGAGCTGAATTTCTGCAACGCATCTGTGATTCGAAGAGAGTCTTCCATGAGGGCAGCTGCAACCAGTTTGTGTTCTAGACGCTTTTCATCCGATACATACTTGTCATTCTTGAAATCACCAAGTCTGAGCTTCATTGCGTGGCGAGTGTGTTCGACAGCAACTCTCGTCACCGCTATTAGGTTCGCTTCTTTTGCCATGCCATGACAATACACAACTCGAGTAGCTTGATTACTAACTACAATGGCATTTTGCGCCATCCTTAATCGATGAACCGCAAGCTGGACAATGTTGCTGATCCCCCGGTTCGACCTGGGTGTGTCGCCGCTGTTTAGGCGATTGCAGATTACGTTGAGGAGGATCTTTCTTCCTTCCCGAAGGTACATATTCAATGTCCGACTCGTCAATGAACTCAAATTGAAATTTCGGACGATCATCTTCTGAATTACTAGGTGATGTCACTTCTTGCTCTCATCGTTATTCTCCCAATATGGCAGAACGCTCTCTTTAGCTAAATCGGCTGCAAGCTCCGACAAACGAGCGAAAAAGTCTGTCCGCTCAGTATCTTGCATTGCGCTTAACGAAGTGAACAACATTCCGAACAAGGCAATCATGACGCTGCACGATAAAACTAGGTCGACGTTTTCATCGGCGTCTTCTAAGAATGCAAGGTTAACGATCTGCATCATTGCCGCAGCTCGAGAAATCTCATCATCAAAATTTGTATCTTGTAGCACGGAAATAATGTTTGGTTGGATATGGGCAGTATCTGAGCAATCAATCATTCCGTCCGGCACAGCCAAATCGTCAAATGATCGTTCTAAATTTTCAAAGTCTTCAGCGTTGAACATATCTATCTCCTGTTATTTAGTTAGCAGCAGCACGGCTTTACGTGCGTGCAGACACATCATTGTGAAGTGCAAGATCAGTAGACAGGCTGTGTGGGCTAATAAAAACCTTGACGAATTTAATAGTGGAGAAAATATTATTCGTCAAAATTGAGTGATTTAATACCAGAATAAATTTTTTACTGCATTATTGATTCAACTCTTCAATCAGTAGCGCTCACTTCGCCGATGCAAATTCGGTTCCAATCACGAAGAGTCAATTCACCAATTCTTTTACCGACGTCGTAACGAAGAATTCTCTGAGGGCGGTCTCCTACGTATGACTCATGAGAAAGTCCCGCGTCGCGCCAATCTTCGATTGCTACTGCTTTCCATCAGCCAGCCGGTCCGCGCGCGTGGCTGAAAATTGGTCGAACAATTACGTACTTTGGTGCAACAGCGACAATGACGCATGGCCTGAACTTGCCATTTTCTGGGTCGGCCTTATTACCAAATGATATAAATGTGTAAAAGAGTTGACCAATTAATTCGTGTTTACCAGTTGCTCGTTGAAAGCGACTGAGCATGGGGTGGATCCGTTTTTGAAGCGTCGCCACGGGCGCCTCGGTTGATCGAGCAACCGTTACCTTCGGTTCATTCAGCTCAACTTTGTTCTTTTCCTTACGCTCTGCAGCTCTTAACTTCTCAATCTTTCTATTTCCCATATTTTGAGTCCGAAGAGAAGCTCGAACCTCTTTTTTGTCTTGGCGATGTTGCCGCCGCGATCGCTTCTGATCGTTTGTAGCCGCCGGTCGTGGTGTCGGGGCGGCATTTGGTTCTAGGCTCTTTTCCGGTGGGATAACAAGGCCAGTCTTTTCAGTCAGTTCTCGCCGCAGGTGCGGAGAAGCGACCATGTCCTGATCAATTGTGTTCGCGTAATACATTTTTGTCAAAGTTGAGCCGAATTCCGCGATTAAAAGTTTAGTTAGCTTCTTAATTCTTCTGTAAGACGGGTCTTCAAAATGCTTCCCAAGCACTTCCTGGCTTTTTGGTGTCATTGGTCTAGTTAGGATTTCGCATACTTGGGTTGCCGCACTCGCGCCAACGTTGAGGAGAGTCATCTTTTTTATTTGCTCAGCATTAAATAATGTGATTGAGCTGAACGACACTCGCCGAAGGTGGAGCGTGTCCGAAATAATATCTACTGCTTTTGGCGCGCTCTGCTTTAAAAGTGTTTTGAGTTCTTCGACACTTAATTCCTCAACAATTCGATAGCAGAAACTATTGCGCGTATTAGTTACAGATTGCCGATCAACTAATGTGACCTTGGCGCGCGAACCTCCCAGCACTATTGTTCTGACTCGTCGTCCATGCGTGGGGTTCGAGCTTTCATCTTGTCGTATTTCTTGACTTCTTTCTCGATTAGATTTCTGATTCCCCTTGCAATCGAGTCAACTTGCTCTTGAATTTCATGATCTATCGTGCTCTCGGTTTGTAATTGCGCTCCGAGACCCATTTGTAGAATCCTCAAAGCGAGCATCGATTGCTCACCAAATTTCGATACCCACGCGCCAACCTCGTTTGCGGGCATAAAACGAGCCAAAGTGAAGACATCCTCATTTTCCAGTCCATTCGCTAAATACTCCCGAATGTCTTGTTCTGGAAACGCCATATCCTGCCAGTCTTTAATGGCGTTTATGGTTGATTCATCTTCAATAGCCGTCTTAGATGTATCAAGGTCTCCAAAAGTGCGATCGTCGTAATCGGCTTCGTCAGCGATACCTTCGTCAGAGTCTTCGTCGGCTCCATTCTCGCCAGTATCGATTTGTGGTTCTTCTTGGTCAGTCTCCGTATCTCGGACGATCAGTGGTGTCGCAAACCCTGCAAGTTGGCCTTCCATCAGTCCCTCAATGTCGAAGGTGTCATCGCCCGTTTGCCAGACCTTGCACCAGTGTCCAGGAATCGTGCAGTTGTTGTTTAGCAAGATGTAGCCGAACTCGTCAGTTGTTGGGGCTTGCGACCCGCCAACATTGACAAATCGCGACCATGGTCCATGCGCGTAACCACCGAGGGCGTGGAATGACTCCAATTGGTCTGCTGAACTTGGAAACATTTGTGGCCTACGCCATAGAGCGTTCAATAACTCATTTGCGCTGTTGCTGAATCTAAATACGTCGCAAGTGCATGCAGTTGGTTCACTGCTTGTGAGTCGACTTTGAGTCTCTCCATCACGCGACGGCCTAAACGGGTTGTCTTCTTCATCGAAACCCTCGCCTTGCATGATGCGGCCAATATTGGGTATGCCAATTTTTGGCCCACCGGTTTCTGGGTACATCCATCCACTGTCGTCATCAATCGACATCCCGGGCCCCTTCTAATTCGATTATTACCGACCTAATGGCACCTTCTCATTTCCTCATCGCGATCCTATAACGAGAGATGCACGGCGCAAAAGCGTGTGAACAATGAGGTGTTGTTGTCAGAGGCAATACGCAAAGCCGTATCTTCTTGGGCGAGATAAACACTCCAGCAATTTCTAGAAATGATCCCAAATTGATTCGATTTTCTGGCTCTAGTTAATTGGCATCCGAAGCTGTCATCAGCGATTTCGATTGCCTCAAAAATGGCGCCTCGGTTTGGATGGATTGTGATGTCAATCTGTACTTCAGAAACTGTGCACGATCCGGCTTCTGTGTAAGTGGAACCCAGATCACCGAAGTCTTGGGTGATCGATCCTGGGCGACACGGTTCGGCATTAGACCCGATAAGTTGCGCAACACCCAAGACGGTTGTCGGGTCACCATATCTGTTACTTAGATATGTTGCCGAGTCTTGTTTCGTGAGCACGTAAGTGACTGTTGCGGCCAATACTGCTACGGCAATCACGGTGGCGGCAAGGCTGCGATTTTTAATCTGCATCCAAGGATTGTGGCCTATCGGTGTGACACCCAATTACACCAAATTGTTCGCATTTGGCCGTGTCACGCCTGCCTGACACAACTATCCCATGACCATAGAGACAAATTTAAATAAACCATTTGATGATCGCAATTACACTTCGCCTGGGTTTAGCTACACGAAGGAGCTTCGTGAAAAAATGCGCAACTTTATCCAAGTCCAAGAATTGACAATCACATCTGATCCATCAGGCACTGTCGTGACTGTGAAGGTTGTTAATTATTTACAGAACACGGATTATCGCCAACCTGAATCGTTTTGGTCTACGCATGAGTCAAAGCACGAACAGCACAAATGCGAACGCTGTGACTCAGTGGTTGATCTCGTCAGTTCCCGAACCCTCCTTCAGGGCATGTCTATCTACAGCCTCGCCCGCCTGTTGACGCCGCTATGTCGCCGTCCGGTCGGATCTATCGGGTGTGGGGGAACAATTGTCCCCAGTAAGCGCACAGACACAGATATGAGCGCAAAATGGAGTTATTCGTGGGATGGAGCCCAATGGCGCGACAGTTTTGGCCACGAGCCGCGGGATCGGTTCTAGCGTGCGTATATATAGGTGACGCCCTAGAAGTGGCCAAGCCCCTTGAGCGTCGTATCGGATATTGTGAACACACGGGGGAGAACTGAATGACGAGCATCTACGACAATATAAAGAGTCAGATCGGTGAAGCTATTGCCGACACGGTACGAGATTTCGACAGAATTGATGTTGCCGTCGGCTATTTCAACTTGCGCGGTTGGTCTCTCTTTTCTGATGCGATAGATCAACATCAATCAGCGGAAGCAACTGTTGCGCGTGTTCTAGTAGGAATGACGACTCCTGGTCCTGACGAGCTTGTCCAGGCATACTTGGCGGGGCGCGAAGAGGCGTTAAACGTTGATGGAAATCGTGCAGCGGAGCGACGCGTTGAGTGCCTGCGTCGATTCCAGCATCAGTTGCAAATTGGTGCTCCAACTGAGCGCGATCTCGTGACTCTCCGCAAACTTCGTGCGCAACTTATTTCCAGAAAAGTAATCGTTAAATTGTTCACGCGACGTCCGATGCACGCGAAATTATATATCTGTCATCGAGAGGATCGACATAATCCGCGAATTGCCTTTGTTGGTTCCTCAAATCTTACGATGGCTGGACTGAAGCATAATTACGAACTGAACGTTGATGTTGTCGACCGCGACGGAACAGAAAAATTGAATGAATGGTTCATCGATCGTTGGGATGATCAGTTTTCTCTGGATATAACTGACGAGCTTGTAGCCATAATTGATGAGTCGTGGGTTGGTCGAGAAGTCACACCGTACGAGATTTATTTGAAAACCTGCTATCACCTCTGTACAGATATTCGGGAAGGCCTTGGCGAGTTTGAGCTTCCCCTTGAGCTGCGGAGCCAATTACTCGAATTCCAGGTTAGTGCTGCAAAAACGATTGCACGCCGTTTGACGGTTGGGCGCGGCATGATGCTTGGTGATGCCACCGGTTTAGGAAAAACAATGACAGCTACCGCGATTGCAGCGATACTTCGAGATGAAGGTGTAAGTCCGGTGTTAGTGATCTGCCCTAAGAATCTCGTAAAGATGTGGCAGAACTACATGGAAACGTACAATTTGACGCACAAGGTAATTGCGTACAGCCGAGCAATCAGCGAATTAGAGAACCTTCGGCGCTATCCATTCGTTATTGTTGATGAGTCGCACACGCTTCGGCACAATACACGGCAAGATTACGCTGCCATCGTCGAATACATAAAGCAAAATGACTCAAAAGTCTTGCTATTAACTGCCACGCCATTCAACATCAGCTTTATTGATGTTGCTAATCAGCTTGGTTTATACCTCGATGACACCGAAGATCTCGGCATCGTGCCACTACAGGCGCTCCAGAATGACCCAAACCTTGCGAATAAGGTTGACGGACTGATCTCATCACTGGCAGCATTCCGAAAATCTGAGTACGCAGAAGATTGGCGACGCTTAATGTCGGAGCACCTAGTTCGTCGTACGCGAGCGTTCATCAGGCGCAATTATGCACAAATTGAAAACGGACGTGATTACTTATTATTTGCTAACGGTGACAAGTTCTTCTTCCCGGACCGAGTTCCAAAGCCCTTAAATCACGTGTATCCGTCTTCTGATCCTGCAAGTCGAATGGAGGCCGACGAGACACTAGACACGCTAGGGGCTTTGTTGCTCCCTAGGTATGGACTTGGTCGTTACCTTGATGATCAACAGAAACTAAGCGCCGCAGAAAAAATTATTGCTGAAGATTTAAAGCGCTCCCGAGGAATGATGCGGGGAATTACCCGTTCTTCGCTCTTTAAACGTCTTGCATCGTGCGGCGCGGTTTTTATTACTTCCTTAGAGCGTCATTTAGAGCGCAACGAAATCACTCTATATGCGTTGGAAAACAACAAGCCAATTCCAATCGGCAACTATACAGACTCTTTAATCCATGATCTTGGTGTCGTCTCAGCACCAGCAAACGGTATTGATGTTTTCAACTTAGACGACGAAGCGGGGGATGATAATGATGCCAATCTCGCCGAAAACACCGCAGACGCGTATAAAAGACTTGTGATCGCGAACGTCTCCTACATTCGATGGGCAGATTCCAAAATGTTCGTCGTGAAGGATTTAGTTAACGATTTGAAGCGGGATAACCTAGAAATACGTGAGATGCTTGCCGGTTTTGGTGGGCAAACATCTCAAAACGACTCAAAAATGCAGTCGCTTTTTACGCTGTTATCTAAGACTCACGCCAATGAAAAGATTGTTGTGTTCACCGAGTTTCGCGATACTGCAGAATACATTGGCAAGACTTTACTTGAGTTGGGGTTTCCCTCTACTGATTTAGAAGTAGTTTCGGGAAGTACAACTAACCCGCAGGAAGCCGTATATCGGTTTGCGCCACAAGCGAATAAGGCTCTGATTCGTGAAAGTCATCGAGAAAACCAAATTCGTGTCTTGATTTCTACTGATGTTCTGTCAGAGGGTCAGAATTTACAAGACGCGCATGTATTGGTTTGCTTCGACTTGCCATGGGCGACGATAAAACTGGTTCAGCGTGCGGGCCGTATTGACCGTCTAGGCCAAGAGGCTCCTAAGGTGCTTCTCTATCATTACTTTCATCAAAGTATTGAAAATGAATTACGACTTCGAGAACGAATTGCTGCGCGTCTAAAGCAGGCCGGCGAGGTGTTTGGAAGTGACGAGAAGTTTTTTGGTCTAAAGGGTGAGGGAGACCGCATCCAGAACGCTTTCCTGGACAAGATCGAGGCCGACGAAGATGGTCCAACTGACGCGCCATCTCGAGCATTTGCTGTTTGGAAGGCAGTCCAAGAGGATGACCCAAGTTTGGCAAAGAAAATCGAGATGTTGTCTTATCAGGTTTGGTCAACGCGTGCTAGTCGCCCGGCCGAGGCTGAGTCAGTGCTTAGTTATGTTCGCAGCGAGCGCGGGATTGATGGATTTGCGTCTATCGGTCAGGATGGGTCATCTCTTTTGCTTACAAGCGAAGAGGCGCTTGGCATATTTGAAGCAACCAAGAAAACGAAAACCTTGCCGAGGCTGGCACGCCATTTAGATGATGTAAAAAGAATGCTTGAGGGTCTCTTAGACCGCAGTCATCTTGGAGCTAATGCCATCAGTGGCATTCGCCGCCGTGTGTACAATCGCTTGAAGGATGCGCAAGTTGCGAAAGATGATCCTGAAGTTGGAGCAGCATTGACGGCACTCACGACACACCCACTGATGCCACAATCTGAGCGCAAACTCAGAGAAAAATTTGCCCGCGGAGTCTCTGTGTCTGAGCTCGCCGAATTTGTCAAGATTATTCACGGTGATGGTCGCCTAGTCATTGAAGATCTAGTCGCCGATGATCCTGCGCGGCTTATTTGCAGCCTGGGCGTGAGGGTTGAATGAGTCGCTTGGATCCCGAGTTGATTCTCCAGCTCTTGGGGGAAAAGAGTTTAACAGAATTATTTCGTGAACTTGGGTGGGAAATCCCTGTTCATCCAGTGAAACAAAACATTGATGTAGAAAGTGGTCAGGTGACCGCTATCGAAGTGGCAAATAAATACGCCATCAGAGTTTGGTTAGTTGATGCCAAAGTCAATGGGCTGAATCGCAAAGACATTCGGCTTGTCGACAAAGCCATTCGCATAAATTGCGTCGATCGCTTGATCATCGTAGATAGAGGAAACTCGCGCGAATGGCTGTGGCCCGTTGCGACCAATTCGCAAGGCGTCGGTATAACACGCTTAGTTGCCCACATGCATCGAGATGGACAGCGACCTGAAGCTTTGATTCAGAGAATTGGGGATATAAGAATCGCCCCAGATGAGCGCGCCTTAGATGTCGTGGCAGTTCGAGGTCGAATAGCGAAGGCCTTTGATGCCGAAAAACTCACCGCTTCATTTTACAAAAAGTTTCAAACTGAGCATGAAGGTCTCTTGAAGAAAATCAAGGGTATTTCGGATAAGACTTCGCGATCTTGGTATGCCTCGCTTCTAATGAATCGCCTGATGTTCATTTACTTTATTCAGCGCAAGGGTTTTCTAGACAACGATCCAAATTATTTGATTAACAGGCTAATCAAAGTCCGTATGAGGAACAAGACTTCTGGAGGGGCTGCCGGAACCTTCTTCGACTTCTACCGAGATTTTTTATGTCCGCTTTTTCATGAAGGTCTCGGCTCAAAGGGCAGACCGATAAGGAGGGGGGCAATTCAAGAAATAATTGGAGATGTTCCGTATATAAATGGCGGTATTTTCGCCGTGCACCCTCTTGAAGAGGAATACAACATAGAAATTCCCGATAGTGCCTTCGAAAAGGTATTTACTTTCTTCGACTCTTACCAGTGGCACCTTGACGACCGCCCAACAGGTAATCCGATGGAGATAAACCCTGATGTACTTGGTCATATCTTCGAGCAATTCATTAACCAAAAAGAGCAAGGTGCGTATTATACAAAAGAAGATGTCACGAGCTACATGACATCATCGACATTGCTACCCGTATTTCTCGATCGTCTCGAGAGCGAATTGGGAGTCAACCCGTGGTTCCGATTGAAAGACGATCCCAATCGTTATATTTGGCCATCGGTCAGGCACGGCATCTTCGACCAAGAAAATAATTTACAACAATTCCCAGCGAAAATTCGTGCGGAGGGCAAGACCTGGCCACGCCCCACCTGGGGCGAGCAAGCCGATGGCAGGTATGGGCTACCTGGCGAAACGTGGTGGGAGGTTGATTACCGCCGTAACCAATACACCGAATTGCTAGATCGGATTAATTCAGGAAAGATTTCGACAAGTGATGAAGCCGTAACAAGCAACCTTGACTTATTGACGATTGCGGTCGATGCCATCGATGAAATTGATAGCCCGAAGGATGCAGTTAAGGCTTGGGACATTCTTGAGCGACTTCGGGTAATTGATCCTACATGCGGGTCAGGGGCGTTTCTCTTTGCGGCATTAAAAATATTGGAAGATCTTTACGCGGCAGTGTTGGATTCGCTTAAGAAGCATGGGCCAACAAGTAAAGATAAACGTTTGACTGCGCTTATTGCCCGTGTGGCATCTCATTCGAGTGACGAATATTTTATTTCCAAGAATGCTATTTTACGAAATCTCTATGGCGTTGATTTGATGTCAGAGGCAATTGAGATTGCCCGCCTCCGACTCTTCCTTCGTCTGGCATCTCATGTTCGAACTCGTGACCAGCTTGAGCCACTACCAGATTTAGATTTTAACCTTAAGGCCGGTAACGCGTTAGTCGGTGCATTAAATACTGACAGTGTCGATGCGGAACAGGGGGACCTATTTTCTGAATCTGCAGCCACCGAAGCCAAAGACGCCGCGAGTGAAGCAGCGCTGCTTTATCGAGAATTTCAAAACGCCATTGAAAATGCGGATGAAGAAAGAATTCGGATTCTCAAGGCAGACCTACAAAATAAGTTTTTGAAACTTCGCAAGAAGGTGGATAAAATCTATTTCAAAGGATTAACTGCTGGATTGCAAACTATAGACGAATGGCGGCAACAATCTTGGCCGTTTCACTGGTTCCTCGAATTTCCTGAGGTTATGTCTAGAGGTGGATTCGATGTGGTTGTAGGTAATCCACCGTATATTAGAAGGTCAAAAATCGAGTATGAATTTTCGGGGTTTAAGACCGATTGTTTGGGCGACATTTATGCAGCGTGTGTTGAACGAGCCCTAATGATCACAAGAAAGAATGGGCGCATGGTTATGATCGTCCCCATCTCCTCGCAATTCGGCGATGATTACCGCATTCTGCGACAAGTACTTGAGGATAGATCAAGTCATTTGTGGGCGATCGCATTTGACCGAAGACCAGCTACGATTTTCGGATCAAAGGTGGGCGTGCGTAATACCATCTGGATGTGCAAGATCGACGAATCGGAATATTGTTCTCGGTTTGTAACTACGACGCACCGATGGGTAAATGACTTTAGACCGCACCTGTTTTCACTCGTGCGCTTCACGCCATTGTCGAACTCTCAGCCGCCTCTTTTCTGGTGCCGTTTGTCGTCATTGGAAGTGAGGTTAATTTTTGAAATTATGATGCAGGAAAATAGAAATTGTATAGAAGGAGCTACTTCCTCGGATCCCCGTTTTCGTGTTGGAGTAAAAGGAAATGCTCTCTATTACCTATCTTGTTTCTTGAAGCCACCCCCGGTGGTTGAGGCAGATGGACGCAGGTCAATACCGACGATGATGCTCTGGTTGAGTTTCAAGAATAGGAAAATGCAAATGGCGGCGCTTGCCGTAATGCTAAGTAAACTTTGCTTCGTTTGGTGGTTTCTTACCTCGGATAATCTAAATGTGACAGCAAAAGGGATGAAAAGTGTGCCAGTTGATCTGGTCAAGCTTGAACAGACTCATCCTGACGAATTCTTAGAGTTGGTACGACTTGGTGAAGTTCTCTGGAAATCGTTAGCAAGGGATATAAAGTGGACTCAATACCTCAATCGGAAAGTTGCACGGTATGAGGTGCCGAATGTGCGTCAAGTTACCGATCAAGTTGACTTGGTGCTAGCAAAGGTGTTCAGATGGGAGCCTCTTCTGGCCGGTCTTGAACTTGCTTATGCCCAAGCCTTCAAAGGTACAGATGACGAGAGCGATGATTAGATTCTTGATTGTTTGAATTGGAGTTGATGATTATTGAATAATTTATTGAATTCTGGGCCGAAAGCTATCACAAGCTCTCTGAGTCAGCAGAGCGGATGATGCCAATGCGCAATGTGTGGTTCTTAGAGAATCAGCAGAACTAAATTGAATGTCTGACGAAGATTCGGCAGGCCTGGTACAAAGTCGTCGGCCAGATCGACCACCGGTATTTGTCCGAGAGCAGTACCTGATAACCAAGGTGACGGTTGAAGTAGATGGTGTTTGGATTAGCGCCGAAGATGCGCAATCCCGATACAAAGACTCGTACGGAGCAGAGTTTTTTGTTATAACT
>Ga0335396_10005711_pt1 | contig 12716 bp, 7 predicted proteins | sample FRY02_FD_205743 | JGI IMG/M metagenome (GOLD analysis project Ga0335396, IMG submission 205743) | Freshwater microbial communities from Lake Fryxell liftoff mats and glacier meltwater in Antarctica - FRY-02 (spades assembly) (version 2) | ecosystem: Environmental > Aquatic > Freshwater > Ice >... | reverse complement strand
TCTTTGATTTGTTTTTCTTTTTTGTTTGCACTCTCAACGGCTTCTTTGTGGGCTGTGAGACATGCTTGTAGTTCTGTCATATTTTCGGTGGGTAAATTGTCAGGACGTAACCATCCCAACACTTTTGTGTACGTGTACTCTTTAATTATACTAGGTGATTTTACAGGATCATTCTGAACAAATGCTGTGAACTTATTTAGATCTCCTTCTAGGAATATCCCCACGTGTCCAGCGGGTCCAAATCCCGATGACCACACTATCACATCTCCATACTGTGGCAATGCTTGTGGTGTGTTCTTGATCTTCGTTGAGTGGGGTGACCACTTATGAACCTTGTTGTATATATCATATGCTGGATTTATACCAATGGGGATGAGTGACCCATGACCCAAGACTTCATCAAGGTAGGCAAGAAACAGATCGACACACTGATTTTTAGCATTTGAGTCGTATCTCTCTACAAACTTACCGTTATATTTTTGTATAAAATCTTTGAGGGTCATAGGTTTCTACTACAATTATTTATTATCTAAAACAGATTGCTACTATGCTTGCTGTTCCTGTTGGTAAGTTTACCTTTGTAAACGTTAGTGTAAACCCATCTGCATTAAAAGATGCAACATTCCAAGTTATGTAATAATTCGCTGACACAACTAATAAACCAGCATTTCCACTTTGACCACTTTGAAGATAAGATGCGGTTTGAGCAGAAAAAATACATTGTCCTGCTCTTGCGCTATCTACACAACCATTTGAGATACATAAATTACTAACGCTCGCCATGAAAATTATTGAGGTTGGAACAAAACCAATACCAGTATATGAAACATCACCGCTTGCTGCTGCCATGTCTCTTGTGAGGGTTATAGTTTTTGAAGATAAAGCCGCTCCTGACGCTCCTGCCGATGTAATCACCCATTTTGAGGTATCCGCTCTCCATATAAACTCCATATTCAACCTTGCTGTCGTGACTGTGGTTGTTGGCAAAGCAACGGTACTTGCCTCAAACTGTGCGCCATACGTCAATGCACGTGCCGCAGTGCCTGTAACTGCAATTAAAAGTCTTTGCCCTTCTTTTGGTGTTCCTGTTGGATTGTTGAACAGTAATGCCCCAGCTTGAGCTGTGACGATAAACTGATCTAAGTTATCTATATTAAGTGATGTGCCTGTATCTGTTGTGTATGAGGCGGCAGAAAGAATACGAGGTGTATCTACATAAGCCTTTATGCTCTGTTGAGTGGCTAGTTTGACAGCACTATTACTACTCATAGTATCTTCATCTAGTACGTCAGTTACCGCAACTGTACCTGTGCCTAGTTTAACTCCACCAGTACCTTTACCTACTACTGATATATCAATATTGGTATCTCCACCTGTAGCTGTAAGTGATGGAGCGTTACTTGTAGCAGCATTTTTTAATGTTACTTCATTAACTGCCGCAGTAGTTGTTGATGTTTTTAATAATTCATTGCCATTGGTATCTGATAAAGCAATTACATTGACACCAGTCAATTTATCGTTTATATCGTTTATATGAGATTTTGAAACAATCCATGCTATTGTAGAGCCGTTATCATGTCCTTTTGCAGAATATCCCTCTTGTCCACGTGTAACTCCTTGAAGCTCTTTTGTTCCAGTATCTATAGATGTATACTTAATAAATTCAGCAGTATCTGTATCAAGAGGATTTGAATATGTAAGACAAACAATACCGGGATTTGTGGCAACAACATCAGATGGAATTTCTAAAACAACAAGTCCAGTTGTAACAGAACTATTTATACCACCTGCAGCAGATAAAGTTGTGGTTCGATATTGGGGTAAGTAATACATATTATTATATTAATGAAAATTGTGCTAATTTATAACCTATGGTATGAACTGATTAAAATTTGGCATAGATGGCATAGACGAAGAATCAACATTTATTTGAGGTAATTTTTCAGTACCACGTAATAAATCTTGCATTGTAACTGGATTGATCTTGCCACCAGCTTGACTAACCTTTTGTTGTTTTATTGTAGGCGACTTATACGCTTGCTTAGTTGTCTGCTTGAGTAACTGTTGCATTGTTTCTGCTTGTTGATTAATCAACTTCTTTTGTACATCAGCCCTATTTTTTAGTATCTTCTCCATTTTATCTATTGATACCTTTTTCATCTCTTGCTTTGCAAAGTAAGGATCGGTCATTTGTATCTTCTTCCAAAGTGCATCAGCATTCTTTATGTAGCCGTACTTCTCAAGATCATCAATAGCAGTTTTAGTCAAAGCATCCATTTTGTAGAGATCAGTTAACGACATACCTCTTTTTGTTATCAAGTCCATAAGACCATCTGCACGCTGTTTTCCTTTCAGTTTTGATACAGTATCCTTAGCAAGCCATATATTATAATCTTGATCTGTCAATTCGTTCATTTCAAAAAACTGTTGAGTAGTTTCTGGAGATTGATCCGCCCCTTTATATGAACCAGTCCTATTCATAATCGCACGTACTTCAGTTACTTTATCATCATACGCTTTATCAGCCATTAGCATTTCTTCAACAGTTTTGTGCGCACCAGACGGCACAGGAATTACATATGAGCCATCCTCCTGTTTAAATATATTTGCACTCTTAGCATCACCCTTCAAGATAGCTTCAATACCCTTCTTCTTGGCAGATTCTGCTGAACGCCTATCCTTTTGAGAGTAGTAATACTCATACGCTTTAGCGGGGTCTGTCTCATAAAGCTGTTTATAAATGTTTGATTGATTTTCTCGAAGATAGTCTTGTGATTTATAATCACGTGCTTCAGGGGTTACTTGTGGTCCAAAAAGAAGAGCCATGAAATTAGCAAACTCATTTTCAGATTTAGGATATGCTACCAGTCCCGAAGATGTATCTTTAGAGCCTTCTGCTATCATATTAGCAGCACCCTCACTTTTTAAGTATTGAGTACCAGCAGGTACAAATGAACCAAGTGAGATTCTACGTATTACTGATTGACTATAGTTGGTAGAGTATCCTTGTTCTTTTTTTTCTTCATTATCACGATATGCCTCTATTAAGTCATATGGTACTTGAAAGATTGGACCAAATCCTGTTGGTAAAAAGCTACCGATTAAATTCTCTATCTGATTCTTTCCGACATTAAATGCTGTTGAAACAATAGCGATATTAACTACATCAGCAAGAAGTAAACCAAAGAGCTTTCCTAATTCTTTTTGCTGTAGTGCATCAACCTTTGTAAATGTGTTTTTGATAGCAAATTGACCATACTGGAATAAAGCTCTGTTAAACGTTCCTTGTGTTAAAAGTCCTTTTTTTCCGTAACTCTCTCCAATAACATTCTTACTCATTAAAAATGCAGGAGTGTTAAATTCATCAGCTATATGTGCGTATTTATATACGCTATCACGTACATGATCGACAAGTTCTTGACCCTTTAATCCCTTTGCCAATCCTTCAGATTCAGCAGCGCCAGCGTAAACTCTATTCTTCCAATTTTCCATTACCTGTATAGGCTTCATCAGTACGCTATCAACCTTGTCGCCTAGTTCTTTTCCTAAATTAGGTTTCGTCTTAATATTAAAATCTTCAATCAAATAATGAGGTTTTACTTCATCAAAGCCATAGGTATCTTTTAGTCTCTTAAAGTCAAAGAACGATCCTTCTAGCCCCTTTACAAATGCTTTGAGGCTATACGTTGCAGGAATACGAATTACTTCAAGCGACTGCAAAAGACTTGTCTTTAAATTAAGTCCTAGATGAGAACGATAGAAATTACTAATCAGATGATTTGTTAAGCTATCAAGGAGCGCTGGTTCAAGTGATTGTTTCTTTAACTGTCCGTCGATAAAGTCATTGATAATATCTTTAGTTGAACCATGTTTATATTTATATTTCGCAGCTTCTTCAATGAAATCCTGTAAAGCTACTTTTTTAGATTGATAAAGTAATTCAGAGATCATACGCTCATTACCCATTTGCTGTGCGCCATTTCGTACTGAAGCTATCCAACTATTCATTTCTTTTGGTTCGATATTAAATATCTTTTCACCTATGTATTTGTATACATTATCAGGATTGTTCATCATTGGTTCAATCTCTTTAAGCCATTGACGTTGGTTAAATTCATTATCTCGAAGTAGATTAAATCGCTTCGTCATTTCAGGAGCTACTTTTTTGAACTGATTAAAAATATTGTTATATGTACGCATTGGACCACCTAAGAAATTAGATCGAGTTTTCCATTCAATAATAGCTTTGGGTACTTTTGTTGCCAACTGACCTATATAATCCATGCTTTCATTTTCAAGCTTTTGTACATGGTCAATGACTTCTTGTACACCTGTTCTTTGTGTTTTAAATGAACCTCTGTATTTCTCATATAATACCTGCTCAGCATAATCACCCATGACTTTTACATAATCTTTACTATATTTTTCAAGTGTGCCTTTTCTCTGTTTGAAATGTCCACCAAGCGTATTGATCTGATCTATCCAAACATCGGGGAATATCTGATCCATTGCTTGTTTCGTTTTAGTCATTAATGAATGAGGAAAGTAGGTAGAGCCAAAATCGCCTATATTTGGATTTTCAGTAAACTCACGCAAATCGCTAACTATCTTTCGGTGCGTATCTACCATACGCTGAACAACAGGGTTTTTAGTCACCTTTGTTCCTTCGATAATATCTACAAAATCTTCTTTTGATATATATTTAGTAATATTCTTTTCTATTTCTTTAAATGATTCTTTAATATTATCCTTTCCCCATTCAAAAAAGCTTTTATCAGAAGTGGTTTTTGCTGTTTCCTTATCGGGTAAATCATCCATAATGGAGCGTGTAGTACCATATATGTCATCAGCTCTCTTCTGTGGTGTATTTTTGAGCATAGTAGATACATTCTCTGCTTGAGATGGTGTATTTACAATCTTCGAAGGCTCTATAGTTTTATTTCTATTGATTCCCTTTTGCCATCTATTAGTTACATTGTCAAAAACCAAACCATTTTCTTCAACAAAAGTATCAAAAGCACTCATTTCCTTATTACCTATTCTTCGTATCTCATCAGCTGTAAATCTCATTTCACGTAGTACCTTTTTCGCATTATTAGGTAATGATCCTCCTGAACCTAGTCCATCAATAATTTCAAGCTCAGAAAGTGTTTTTTCTTTAGAACCATCAATAAGTTTCCAATCTCTTTTGATATTTGTTTTAGTATTACCCAACATATCATCAACTGAGTTTAGTAAACTTAGACTACTTCCATCATCAATAAATCTTTTAGATACTTTAGCTTCTGAATTAAGTGTCTTCCAAAATTTTTTAACGAGATCAGGTGTCATTCTTTTATTACCCAATACGGTGCGCTTTATTTGAAGTATCCTATCACCACCGAGTTTATCTACATAATATGGAAGTGAATCAAGAGCTTTCTGTTTATCAAACTTCTTATACATGGTTGATCTTGAAAGCGTATTATATATATTCTGTAGAGCTGATACATCTACATCATCTTGGCTCTGCAATAGGTTCTTTGCTTCATCAAGTGGGAGAAACTTACCCGATGTACTAACTGTTTTAGTCTTAAATGCATCTGAACTACCTGTGGTAAATCGTTTTAGAGTATTTGTGAGTACTTTACTCATAGAGTTCCAGTTATCTCCTTTTGAAGCTTCCGCAACTCGTTTTACAGATGTTCCCTGCTTATTAATATTTTTAATACCACCAGCCATAAGTAGTAATGGGAGTTCTCCTATATTGAGTGCATCTTTTCCTGTTTCATTTGTTGATATTGCATCACCAAGACCTGCTGGATCTTCGAGTGTTAATGCTGTCTTTGCTGAATGTAATCGTTCTTTGAATGTGCCACCTTTAAGTGCAGACCGATTATATCCTTTCCATGCATCAAATACAGGCATCGCTATGTCGCCTAATGGATCGGGGAACAACGAAGCTACACCACCAAGTAATTCAAGCCCACCTTTCCCACGCTGACCCCATGTTTTATTCTCGCCAGTTAAATTACCATAAGCATTGGGAATATTCATTACAGGCTCTACATAGCGATTTTGTACATATGGAGAAACTACATCTTCAAAGGTTGTTTTGAGCGCTTGATTTTGACTACCAATAGTATTCCAAACATTTTGTGTAGGTTGGCGTAATTGAGAAGGAGGCATGAAATATGTTTTGCCATTAACACGACGAATCAAGCCCTTATCATCAGTTAGGCTATTTTTGAGATTGCGTAATGTATCTGTAAAGAAATTTGCCATATCATGTTATTGTAGTAAAGGGAGACTTGATTGTGATTGATTCTGTGGTGTTTGTGACATTAAGCTCTTTACTTCATTCATGTTTTTTATTTGTCCACTATATACTCCATCAATAACATCAGCCCATTGTGGATACTTTGATTTTAATTGATTTGCTTTTAGCTGTGAGTTATATCCGCTTGAAGGAGCTATCATAAATCTACCCAATTCATTACTCAAGTCATCAGGTACATTAGGTGTAAACTCATCAAATTGCTGATTCTGAAGATCAAATTGCTGATTTAAGAGATCACTATTAACTTGACCTTCTGCAAGAATATTTCCTCTACTTATGAGCGCACTTTGTTCTGTTTGATATACACCTGCAAGATTATTATTATATTGATTTCGTATATCATTCATTGCGTTCATAGAATTTTGAATGATAGCCGATATTTGTTCAATCTTTTGCAAACCATTTAAGTCTTGCTTGTTTCTAATTTCACGTATCAAAGCATCTCGATTATCAATAATATCTTTCTCTGATTGTTGCGCGGATGTTTCAGCATCTATCACTTGTGTTCCTATATTAGATGTTCTTCTTCCAAGCTCACGTTCTGTATCTGCGGCTGATTCACCTGCTGTCTTTTCAATTGAACCCAATCTATCTAAAAAGTCGGATGATTCAACAGAGCCAAGAGCAGAATATACATTTTTCAATCTATTTTGTCCTGCTTGTGAATTTTCATATATACGCCTCACTTGTCCACCAAAGGTATCTGTTACATCTTGTTGTACTTCCCCTGCTGAAGTTTTAACTTTAACAAGTCCTTCTCTTACACGTGCAAGAGCTTTTTCAGATGATTGATTAATACCAGGAATTTCAGATTCAGCAATTTGATTTATCTTGTCATAAGCTCCAGTTAATCTATCTATTTCAATTTGATTTCTTGCCTCTATAGCCTGTTCTTCTGATAATCTGCCTTGATCCCACATTTCGCGAAGAATATCTGTTTGCTCTTTTGCGTTAGCATCTAGTATAAGGAAATCGTTTTGTAGTGCTGGATCATCAAATAAGCCAGATGTATCATTCTGTGTATTTATATTTTCATTAAATTTATTTATATCACCTTGAAGCCCTTTTTGATAACTACCGATATTTCTGTTTGGTGCTGCATACTGTGGTCCACTATTCCCGCGAAGATCACCAAGCGAATCTTCACCTGTTACATTAGTTCTTCTTGGCGTAGGTGTTCCAAGTCTATTTGTCGAATTTGTAGAATAGTTCTGTCCCAGTTGACTAGAAAATCCACCAGCATTATTTTTTAATTGCTGACTAAATCCTTGAGTACCAAATCTAGCCCCGCCTTGTGCTGACGTTTGAAAACTCTGCATAGGTGCTTGTGTTTGAAAACTCTGCATCGGTTCTGACATTTGAAAACTCTGCCTTGGCGTAGGTACTGGCGTAGGACTGAAGCTTTGCAATAGACTACTAAAATTCATTCCTGATCTTTGTGGTACGACTTCATTAAATGACCTTCTTGCAGGAGCAGAATTATTTTGTTGATCTCTCTGCGGTTGCTGTTGTTGCTGCGATTGTCGGGGCTGTTGTTGCTGTTGGGGTTGTTGCTGCGATTGTCGGGGTGAAGGACTATAACGAGTACCACTTTCAATGACTGCTCCTTGTGCAGATCGTATTGGACCAATAAAATTTGTTCCGATACTTGGACCTTGAAGTCCACGTGGTACGTTTACATTACCTCCTTTAGAAGGATCTTGATAAGGTGTAGGGACTAGAAAACGTGGTGGTTCTGCGCCACGTGTGGTTCTTGATTTTCCTGTAGCGGTATCTATTTGCAAAACAGATCCATCAGCGTTTTGTCGTATTGTAGTCCATGCCATATGTTTTAATATTAACTAATATTCATAACATTTATAACCATCGATCATATATATCAAATATTTTAAATAGTAATTCTTCTTATCGTGCCACCGTACTTCTTTTGTGCTTCTTTTAGCCTATCTTCATTATTAGATACACCTATAATATTGCTACCAAATTTCCTTTTAACCCGTTGCAATATGTCTTGTGGATTTAACTTTGATGATCTATAGTTACTTTTCTTTGTTGGCTTTGATACATTTCGTAATATATCTTTGAATCCACCAACTTCAATATCTACGTGCGGTCCCGTTGAATTTCCTGTCGATCCGCTATATCCAACAATTCCTCCACTTAGTTTTTGATTAGGTTGAACCATAGACTGTAGTAAATGTGAGAAACGATATGATTCATTATTATCTAAATTACGTGCAACTACGCTATTACCATAACCACTATTTTCACTATTTCCTACATAGCCTTTCCCTTTTGCTTGATTATATACATCTCCGATTTGCCAATTCCCTTTTGGTAGTGATATTGGCGTACCTTGTGGGACACCAATATCTGTACCTGTATTTACTCCACCAGAAAAGCGTTCAATAGAGGGATTATAATTACCTGCAAGTTGCGTTGTAATGCCCTGTCCTTGTAAAAATTGTTGTTTTAGATGCTCTGCTAGTTTTTGTGAATCCATATATCTTTAAGAAACTTCTACTTTAAATTCTTGCTTTAATGGTTTTCCATCAAGCTCTGTATATAATAAATGTAATCCCATAAAGAGCCAATTTGAATTAAGATTTTCATCAATAAGATAGAACCCAATAGAGCGTGAGGTATAAAGACCTGATAGTTCACGTGGTGAATCTGCATTAACTGTTGTTTCAGCTACAGTAGCCGCCATACTACCTGCTAAGAAAGCTCCTGCAAGATCAGCTCCCATACCAGCACCACTTGTTTGCGAACCAAGCGAGGCAGTACCCACTCTACGTGTGCCATCTATCCAAATTTCAGAATCAATACTTCCATTTAAAATATATTTAAACCAAAGGGTAGGATTGCGCCAAATCTTCTCAACATCAAATTTCTTTCCATTAAAGAACTTTGTTCCAACTACCGATCTAAATGTATTGCCACTATCGTTACGTGTGCTTTTCATCAATTCAATCATATAGCCATCTGTATTTGAACCTGCATACAGTTTTACATTATTTCCATCATCATAAATCGTATAGTGATTTGCTTCCATTGGATCTGAATTCCATTTTACCCATGAACCAAAGCGTATATCTAATATGTATCCACGATCATTTTGCGTATTTGTCCCAACAGTAAAAGTAAAGCCAAATTTATTCTGATAATAAAAGGTACATATATTTCCTAGATATGGGCGACTTACCGAAGCTAGATGATTCGTAATAAATACTGATATATTATTTGTACGAAGCTCATCAGTACCATATTGAGCTTGTGTACCTACTGCATATACTTCAATATAATTGTCTTTTTGACCAATATATATGATGTCATTATCCACAACTTGTGCTCCTCTAAAAGAACAACCGCCATGAGATGTTGTAATCTCTTTTACCGCAATAGCACCTTGATCGGTAAAATATACGTGATATAGTCCATTAGTTTTCCAAACAAGAACACCGTTTTTAAATGGCATCAAGTCAACAATTTCTCCACCATCTTGGCTTCTAACTTCTGTCCATCCGCCGCCATACGCACCGCCAACGAATGAATCTACATTATCAAGTACGCCTGAATAATAAACACGTGTAGGATGATAGGTAGTACCATCAGTAACTCCACTGACCCATTGACGACCTATTGAGTAAACTGCAAACTTACCTTTTATGCCACCAGTATTATTTTCCTCAGGAGGTAGTCTTGAGGTAACTAATGGATAAGTTACTGAACCTATATCATCAAATGTTTCAACGCCATAAACAGTGGCAATATAAACCCTTCCATATCCTGTAGCTGTTCTTCCCCAAATATTATATCCTTCTGCATTTGTTACCGCAGTCCATGTAATTCTGTTGAAATTCGTTGCACTAAGAGTAACATTGCCTGTGGCAGTCGCACCTGCTGTGCCACCTGCTGTTTCTCCTGTACTATTAAATGCTGACACTTCATATGAATAAGCTGCTGAGCCAGTCGTACCTTGTGGCGTTACTGTTGGTGTTCCAGCGGGATTTGATAGAGCAGTATATGTAGTTATGCTTGTACCATCATAATAGGTTAAGTTATCTGTGCCATTATATGAATATAATCTATTTCGTGCTTGTACGAAGTCAGTATTGGTATTTGTATAAACTGTTGATCCCACGTCTGACCAAACACCATCATTTAAATATTGTAGTTTTCCATTTGATATACGTACGAATCTTCGAGTAATACCAGTTGATTCACGCTTATAAAAAGAAGCTGAACCATAAACATATGATCCACCTCCCTCATCCCATACTTTAGTTGTACCTGTTCTTCGTTGCACACCATCTACCACAAGCTCTAAATTATCAGCTTGTATCAAATTTTTATCATCAACTAAACTTGAATCTTGTATGACATTTAAGCCTTTTGCAAAGCCAATAATATAGTCTGATCTCTCTGGTTGGTCTTGTGCGGCACTTATAAAAGGCATAATTTAATATGTTGGAAAACTTCTTCGCCATTGTTCAGCGTTTATCTTTTGTATCATCGTTTCATGTTCTGCAAACCCATCTGCTGATTTTGCTCGCTTATGAGCTGAAGACCAATACCTACCTTCAGCATAAGAAGTAATAACATTCGTATACATGTCTGGTATGTATATTGAAGAAGCCGATGTGAAAGATGATGTATCTGGGTATTGGTAATACCATAGTTCAATATTATCTTTTGTAGCAGTTAATGTGCCTGTTGCTGGCGAAACAGTAGCACTATTTACTGCATAGGTATAGGTTGTTGTAGAGGGAACAGTCAATATAATTGCTTTTATATTATAGCCTGCTTGATCTGCTCCTGCTATTGTTACATAATCATTAATTTTATATCCATGTGCTGCGGTACTAGTAACAGTTGCTGTACCACCTGATTGTGTTATAGAGGTTATTGCAATGGCTGTTGGAGCAGCAGAGGGGATTGGTACAAGCCAAAACTTTTCATCAAGGTCATACCAAGACCTCGCTAAATATGCAGGAAGGATTGGTACAGGTGAATTAGGTTGCTCAAACTTTTCGTAAACTTCATCCTTTTCAACACTTTCATATTCATATCCATCAACTCGAAGGGAAATCATTTTGCGGTAATTTGGAGGATACGCATAATCTTCTTTATCAGCTATTACTGCATCAGTCGTGCGTAGTTGCATAAACCAATATAGTCGTTCTCCACCAACAACAATATTAACTGCTTCTTTAATCCATGATAAACGCCTATTTGCTTCTGATGTTGAACTTGGAATAGATGATTCTCCTAATCGGTACGCTAAGTCTAATTGAATATCGTTTGCGGTTTTTGTTGATACTGCCATATATACATATTGTAGATATGAAGTACCGTTTTTATAACTTATTTATTTTTTCTTCGTTTACGTTTCTTTTTTTCTACAACCACTTCCTCAATTTCTTTTTTAATTTCTTCAGGTGCACTTGGCTCAACAGTAGGAACAAAATCTTTGTAACTGCCACTCTGATAAGCAGAATCTTCACCTTCAGGAATAAAATCTGGATTTGCCATATAATTATTTGAATTTATAATCTACGTGTAAGAGATTAAATATCTCTTGTATACGCATTTGATATGTATGATGCTTGATAACTTCAGTATATCCTGCTAAAGCTATTTTCTCTCTTTCCTCATCGTTATCAATATAATATTGTACCTTTTCAATCATATCTTTATAACTATCATACGTTACCAAGTGCTTCTTATCTTTGAAGAACGCTGATAAAGTGGGTAACTCATTCGTGAGTAGCATTGACCCTGTAGCCATTGATTCAAATACACGCATATTAATATCATCAGTTATTGAGATATTGAATATAATCTTTGACTTTGAGAACTCTTTAGCTGCATGTTCAAACATATTCTTTTCAGGATATCCCGAATTGCGTGTACCAAAATAGAAGTTAGGGAAAGCATTAAATAGCTTGTCAAGAGCCTCTACTCTGTTCATTTTGTTATAGTTTTCTACTTCTTGTAAATGCCCTATAAATGCAACGTCATACTTTTTGATAATATCAAATTTAGGATAGGCTTGTGGTTCTACCGCATGTGGAAGCCAAAATGTATTCTTTTTCGATCCAAATTCATTACAAGCTCGGGACTGATTGAAGAATACATAATCAAACTTTCTAGCTCGATTAAAGCGATATTCTTTTCCTTCTTTTGCGATGTGCGTATCAGATACGATATATATAGTTTTCCCACCATCTTTAGGTGGCATCCAGTTATGATCTACTGGTAGTCCATCTTCGCCCCAATCTACCCAAAAATGTAAATCAAACTTACCAAAATCACTCGTATCACCTTCTGGTATCAGATGTACAACATCAACGTCTTTGAGTTTTTGTAACTGGTTGAAATAATATAATGGTGC
>Ga0335396_10005710_pt1 | contig 12718 bp, 13 predicted proteins | sample FRY02_FD_205743 | JGI IMG/M metagenome (GOLD analysis project Ga0335396, IMG submission 205743) | Freshwater microbial communities from Lake Fryxell liftoff mats and glacier meltwater in Antarctica - FRY-02 (spades assembly) (version 2) | ecosystem: Environmental > Aquatic > Freshwater > Ice >... | reverse complement strand
CATCAACCCGTACTCAACGTTTTGTTGCACACTCATGTGCGGAAACAGCGCATAATCCTGAAACACCGTGTTGACATTGCGCTCAAACGGCGGTCTAGCTGTCACATCTTGATCGCCCAACAACACCTTCCCCGAGTCGCTGCGTTCAAACCCCGCGATCAATCGCAGCACCGTCGTCTTACCCGACCCCGACGGCCCCAGTACCGAAAAGAACTCCCCCGCCTGCACCGCCAAGTCAACGGGGTGCAGCGCAATCACATCGCCAAATTTCTTGGATACCCCCTCGAGGGTGACCGAACTACCGTTGCTAGTTTTATTCACGCCCCAACACTAACCCCCGCCTCTGTCATGAGTTTAATTTGCAACCTGCATCCCATGATTTACACTTTCGGTCATGGATGCAAATGCTTGTTTTGAAAGATTCATCATTTCATCTGGCTCACCGAGTGTTTCTGAAATTGACCAATCCACGATGGTAGAACTTGCATTACGATTCGCCATATGGTTGCCAATTTCCACTTACGAAGCTGCGCCATGGTTGGCGCCGTTTGCGGTTCGGCGAAGTCGCATCAGAACGGAACCAAACGCTCCTGGGCAAAAGAGGGACCTTTGGGGGCTACCAACAGATCTTGGTTATTTCGCTGATGACAACTCACTGATAAAAGCTACTGCCCTGAAGAAGTCGTTATTACCGACGACAAACCCCTACGGAGATACAAAAATCACCAGTGGTTTGGTGTGTTGCCATATTTGGTCTGGAACAACCCACTTACCGCTTCTTTTTTCCTTTGTCCCCAATTTGGTATGGCTTCCGAAATCCCTCGCAAATTATTCTGATGCCCACTCAGCTCGCGAACCACATCCCATTCACCATGCGCTAAAGCAAGTTTCCAGAGCACGGTATCGATTGGGCCATTTAAATCCCCGCGTCTCGAAGGCATGGGCGCTACTCGATCTGCCCAATCCCGTCATACTCCCACCCCACGTGAGTACAGAGATATCTGACGGTGAGGCAATTGCCAGTTTGGCAAAGCAGCGCATAAACCGAATGATTAAGTTCCTAGAAGCCACGCTTGACCCAAACATTAAAACCCCTAATCGGTTTAGCAAGCGATACCACGCAGGAGTAGGACCCGGAATTGATAATTCTGTTTGGACAGCACAAAGATGGCTCGATAGAAAAACCAGGGTCAATCTTTTAAAGGAGATGTATGAGTGCCTCTAATTTTTGCTTAGTAAATTACCGCAATATAGGACACCCGCTGATTCGGCCGGGTTTTCCGGAGACTCCAAGATTCCCAAACCCAATCAACGCGTTTGTTCAGAGCGACATAGGTCGCTTAAAAATTTCAGTAGGTGTTTCGCGGTATTCTTCAATCATTTGGCCATCGAATGCCAGAGACTCCACGTTTTTCACCCATCGACTTGTTTGCTCATCCAATTGATATTGCGCCTCGTTGCTGGGGTCGCAACCCTGCAATAAATTGAATCGGTCCGTTGCTGACTTGTTACCCGTGAAGCCACGCGTCTGCTTCGCTATATCGAAGGCCTGACTTCGATAACCCAGCCACCACAGAACTTCAAGAGGCTCTAACCAGGTTTCCCATCCTCGTTGCAACTGGCTCGCCACACGACTCATACGGAAACTACGTTCCCATTTGCGAAATACATTCCCCATCTCTATGAGCAGGACTTCCTCTAAGGTGCGGCCGAGATGATCCCTCACTTCGAGTTCCTTGACACCTTCACCGTCAGGGCGAGTCACGAACTCGATTATCCTCGCAAGTAGCCACCAACACTTCATTTCCGGCGTATGCGAGTCAGTCTCAACACTTAGCAACTCAAGGGCTTTCTCCGCATCTCCGTAGATCGTTCGGACAGCTTCTATGTCCCCTTCTGTGGGCTCGCTCTTGTGTATCGGTTGCCAGACATGACCGTTGGTTACTCCGGTCATGTCTGGGAAACTCGGGCGGTACCACCTACGAACCAAACGTCGGGCGAGATAGATCCCGGTCTCTTGCCGAAGGATTGGACTGTCTTGCCGAAGGATTGGACTGTCTTCCCGAAAGTTTGGGTTGTCGGCGGGGACAAGGTCACACGCCTGAAGCAGAAGTGCCTCGGCGAAGCCCCACTTACCCCTCTCCATTGCCTGCCGCGCTGACTGCCTAAGACCTTCAGTGAAGGAACCGACAATGTCAATGTTCTTACGAATCAAATTATCATTCGAGGCAAAGTCAAGCAGGAGTCTGTACGCCATCAAGCCCGGATCCAGTAGTGATGCGTATGACGTGAGTTTCTGATCCTCGAGATCCTTCAACACGCGTTCGTGCACCGTCACCATCGAAGCGATGTCGGGGGACCCCTCCCCTACCGATGCGCGGAGAACTAATATATGTAGGTCCTTCGCGAACAACTCCTTCGACTTGAAGTCGCCTTCCTTAGCGAGTCCCTCGCCGATGAATTGAAGTATGAGTGCTTGGAGCGATTTCACCTGACCCTTGTCCTTCAACTCCTCAAGGTTCTCACGAACCTCGGGCGGCAGTCTTAGGAGGAATGTCGGGGACTTTTCTGGCTTCGGCATTGGAGATGTTCTTTCTGGGCTCGGCTAAAGGCGGGTCTCCCCGCACCATTGAGCATAGGCCATCTACACTGGAAATGCAACCATTGGTTCGCAACACAAGTTTTATTCAGATTTTTTTATTTTAGATTGGATTATTGGCTTTGCTGTGATATCTTTCTTCCATGACCCATAGACAGCACCGGAAACACCTCATAACCACCCTCCACGCCAAGAAGCGCCTGAGTGAACGCGGTCTCTGGCCCGTGCTTGGCGACATAGTAGCGATCGCGTATAACCCGACCGTGCCACGGTTTACAGAACGGTCGGCTACGGGCGGCTATGTCGACCGAATTGAGATTGATGGGGTCTGCATGATTCTCAGCCATGAGTTTGGCGATCGCCCCCTGAAACTAATTACCGTCGTATCAGGCGACGAAGTCGGACCCCGAGCCTGCGCGCGTATCCATCTCATCGCCAAGAACTACACAAAGTCGGAGAACCTCAAGAAGAAGGGCAGCCTATGAGCCTGCGACTAAGCGAAGTCGTGCTACTCGCCGACCCGGCCACAGTATTGGCTGAGATCGACCGTTATGAGGCGACGAAGATTGTGAGCACACTGCGGAAGTCGCTACACGTCGAGGGTGCACTTTATGCCGTAGACAGAATCTCGCATACTTTGCTTGAGTCGATGCCAGACGACATTATTTTCACGACGATTCGTGCCTCGGTACTTAAGGATATGGGTCTCCTTAATGAATCTGCGGAGATGCTCGCTACTCGTTTGAGGGGTGACTGCAATGGACACTTCCTGAAAGTGATCGGCAGTGTCCTATGGCGGATGAGGTGCCGCACCTCCGCCCATCTTGCGTTCAATCTCGCCGACCACTTCTCCGACGTAGGCAAAGACGAATTTCGCTTGACAATAGAGACGATGGAGACCCTCCGGGCCCGTCTGCGCCAAACCTGGCTACCAGACAATGCCTTCTACCGACGGAGCGAGGACGGACCTGGCCCGATCGTCACCGACGCCGAACTAGAAACCCTAGAGGCTCCGATGCCAATTCTCGGGCTGGTCGGCTTCACGTTACGACCGCTGAAGTCAAAACGCCAACTCGCCCGCGTGGCAAACCAACTACGGAACTGCCTCAACTCATACCTTGCCCAAATTACAAATGGAACGACCCTACTTTTCGCAGTGGAAAAGGAGGGCACTCCTGTTGAAGCTATCGAGGTCAATCCCTACACGAGATCAATCGCTCAGTGGAAGGGAGAGCGGAATGCTGTACCAAACCCATCGACCAGACCGATGATCGAACGAGCTCTCACAAACATTTCTGTGCACCGCGACGACACATCCAATACATCCACACGCCAGTCCAAGGAGCAGCATTGAACCACGCCAGCCAATTCCCAGTACCCCCAGCGACACGAATAGCGTCAATAGGGCTAATTAGACTGATTGACTCAGACATTGATCTTGACGGCTTTACCGACGAGACCCTCGCTGAAGTGCAGCACATGGCATCAAGGTTTACCGACGACGGGGCGCAAGTCCTTGTGTCCATCGTTGCCGAGACAGATCAGCAACGCGTAACCGGCCATGCCGAAGTCGAGATGAAGTGGTTTGAAAACCTGGTGTGCGTGCACACCCTGCTCAACACACCGGTCGACCTAAGTGCGATGCGCGCAACTAGCCTCGGCAAGAGCAACCTGAAGTCGAGGAAAGACGTAGACGCAACTCGTCTTGCACAGATCGGTGTTGACCTTGGGGACTCGTGGCTGAAGACTGGTCGTCTGCGAAAAACAACGAGGGCCTCGACCCTCGCATGGATGGATCTTGCCGATCCCTTCCTTTCGGAATCCGAGACACGTCTCACAGACGTTGTCCGCTTGTACGTGGCTACTGGCAAACCCACTAGAGCAGAGCGTCGCCGAATCGGTAATTTCTGTCGCACTACCAGTCACTCGCTACTGAACAAGCAAGGTCACCCAATTGAAGGCGTGAGCGATTAGATCGGCTAAAAGCCATAATTAATCGCCCATAACTACCGAGGGGTCATATACGGCGACATCTGATCCTTCAATTGCAAACACTTGACCGATGAAGCGACACAGATTTGATACAAGATACGCAACGAGTGGTACAACGTGATCTGGTGTGTGGCGTTCAAAATAGTCTGATGTCGGCATCACGCTCGATGAAGTCGTTGTCTGAATACATGCCATGGCTTTCCATCTCGAGGTCAAACACGTCCAGCAAGAGACCAGACTCGTCATCTTCGAACCCGATGTCGATGAGTGGACTACCGCAGCTGACAAAAGGAGACTCGGACTGGCCGCCTATAAATTGGTGGCTCACCGCAAAACGGGCAGACATCGCCATCGTCGAGTTGTTGCGCGACATTCATGCCCTACCCCCTTTTTAGCAATTACAACCTCGGCCGAGGCTTTATTTGCAACACACGCTTCGTCGCAAATAAAGCTGTTTATCCCAGATAGTGAGGCTGATAGCATTCGTCACAGTATGGATCCAATCAGCAACGAAGATTTTCTCGCTAGATATGGAGGAACTGACCAGCAGGATTTTATTCTTGCTTCTGAACGCACTCTAATTGATGCCAGATTAAACGACCTCGCAGAAAAACAAAAGCAGATTGTTCAGGAGAAGAAAGATGTCGCAGAGCAATCTGGCGATAACTGGCACGATGGCGCATTTATCGCGACGGACAATGCCGCCAATGCCATCAGGAACCAAGCAGCATCCCTCTTCAGTGCCTGCAAAGCGACTGTCGTCGAGTTACCGAACCTAACTGAACATCGCGTTACAATCGGTTCAAAAGTTGTCGTAGAGCAGCGTGGCGTCCAATTTAAATTGATGATTGTGGGAATGGCGAGCCTTTACAATGATAATGACGAGAATGAAGTTTGCTCGGTAATGGCACCGCTTGCTCGGGCATTAATTGGATCAAGACGCGACGATTCCGTGACAGTAAGCCTGGGGAAAACTGACCAGGTTCTTAAAATCATTGATGTTGACCAATCTCACGCGGGAAGTTTCCTAAAGTCGGATCCAATCGGGTAACTTTTGTGATTATCGGCGTTGTTGGCGGTGCCTGCTGCGGTAAAGACACGGTGGCAGACATACTGGTAGATCGCTTTGGCTTCATAAAAATCTCAACGAGCGAATTAGTTCGGAGCGAATTATTGGCGAAGGGATTGGACGGGACACGAGAGAATCAACTCAAGTTTGCAAACCAACGGCGCAAAAAACACGGCGGAAGCTATTTCCTCAGAGAGGCACTTAGCTTGGCTATGCAGAATCATCAACTATGTGATCTTGTAATTTCAGACTTGTACTGTGTTGCCGAAGCCACCCACTTACGAAAGATTGGCGGACGAATCATTGCTGTTGAATGCTCCGACATTGAAAAACGATTTCAGCGACTGAAGGCTCGTCATTCTGGACGCCGTGACGAGATGACATTTGACGAATTTAGTGAAAGAGTTAACGCTGAGAATTCCGGAACCAACGACTCCGAACCAAATGTTAAAATGGTTCTTCAACTTTCTGATTTTGAAATAGCGAATGAATTCGATCAAGATGCGCTAATTGAGCAGACAGAGCAAGCGATCGCTCAATTCAAGAAAGAAAGCCAGGACATCTCACATGGGCTCGATCGATTCCCCTCGATACTTCGACCCCCAAGCAATTCTAGTCGCAACATAAATACCCATGAAAATAATCTTGACTCGCATGAGTCCCTGATACAACTTGAACGACGACACCGTGCTATTCAATTCATTACACAAATTCATCTACTTACAGCGCTTGAACCACGGTCTCGTGCACTGGCGCCGCTGTATCAACCAACACACGCCGTCCACCAAATCAATAATCAATTTGCAGAGACTCTCATTGCCACCTATCTCGAACCGGATCCTCCAAAGGCTCTGATCAAGTACAAGTCACTCGAGGCACACACGACGGACGAGGAGCTTGCTCTTTTACTCAACGATACCGAATTTCTTAACATACATAGCCAGCTTGAACATCATCTCACGAAGATTGATGGCGAGATTCATGAATCAGTTGTCGAAGCACAACACAATATCGCCTTTAATGACCGCGAACAATTTAGGGGTACAGAAAGTCGGAGCCTTACCAGATGCCTCGAAGACGGATTCGAGATACGGGTTCAGCCAGATGCTGTAGAGAGAATCATGCTTGCACAATCGGTTGCATCAAATGGACCGATTCCAATACTTGAATTGATAAAAAATGAACGAATCATAGAATCAGGTGGGCTTTCAAATTCTAAAATATCTCTAGCTGTTCATGATCTTATGGACCACATATGGCTCTGTTCGTTGCTAATCAATAAAGGGACTCACGACCGCCATCGAAATCTGTTTGACGCAGTCGGAAACCCTGAATATACAAATCTCTTTAAGCGCGAAGGTGAAATGTTTGCGAGCATTGCTTTTGGGGTCAGGCATTGGGCCAACATCGGTGTCGGATTCATGCCCCTGCATTCGGTTACCGATATTCTTCAGCGATTTGACAGCCTATTTGATGACGATGAACTTAAGGATTACTATCTAGATTCTTACCGAATATTGAGAAGACTTGCACACCACCCACAAAGTCGTACCGCGCAGTGTTTAGGATTTACGTTCAGTAATTATCTAGTTGAACTTAACGAACAACGTAGAAGAAATGGAACTATCAAGGAACGGGATCCTCAAACGCATAAAGTCATTGGCGAGTTAGACCCCTGGGGCGCAAAATTTCTAAGTTTCTTCGTTGATACCGTCGAACTTTTACTTGATAGCCAAACGAAACATCGAGATACTCTTCTTCGCATTCATATCCTCCTTGAAGAGTTTTTTGCATCATCCGCATCCACCCAATCCCAGCCGATGAAGATTTACGTTGCCAATTTGGACAAAATTGACTTCACGCAAACTTCGCTTCCACCTGATCGCCTCGTGTGGATGTCAACGAACTACGGCTTCACAGCTCTACGCGACGCAGTGATTTAGTCCGCAAAATACCAATTAAAAACTTTCTCGCTGAGTAATTTAAGTAGTTTCTCAGCCTCTGCCACATCTTCGATACTTGCCTTAAAGCCTTGTTTCTTAATTTGGTGCCTGCGGTCAACGACCTGCCTAATTGAGAACGCAGGATCAAAAATTTTGACAACTTTCTTCAGGACTAGGTGGGGGCTATCGCCTATGCCGAATGAACTACTAAGGAGGAGGATCTCTAGATTCCTCATTGTTGCGTCGTAAAGCGCAAGAAATCTCACGTTACCAGTGCTTGTCGAAGCCACCGCAAGGAGTCGCCTCAGTCCGGTTTTCTGGGTTGTAATTGCAGTCCAAGGGTTCGCAATGTGTTCTAGCGATAGCTCCTCGGCAAGGATCCCGAGTAAAATTTCAAACTCCTGCTTGCCCCCGTCATCTTCGAACTGGATCTCGATGAGCGGGCTACCGCAGTTGCTGCAGGGCGACTCGGGTTGGCCGTCCATATATATAGGTAGCTCGCCGCAAGTCGGGCAGACGTCGCCCTCGTCGAGTTGTTGTGCAACCTTCATGCCATACCTCCTTTGGTAATCACAATCTAGGTCTGGGGTGTGGCTAGCGTAAAGACCACACCTGCCAACCAGAAAATACTGTAGTTAGAGTTCAGCGCTATCTCAGGGGTGTCGCAACCGAGTACTAAGCTCTCTCTGGAAATGGGGCAATGATGTGTCTAAAGAAAAATGACATTGAGCGTTTAGACGCTAAGCAAACTGAAGTCAACGAGTCATCTTTTGACCAGAACTGGATCGTTTATGGTCCGGCTGGAACTGGCAAAACGATTCTTGCTCTGAGCCGCATGCAACGACTGGTCCGATTACTACCGGACGAAAACCATATATTCTTGTCAAAGTCGAAGATGCTTAGCAGATGGGTTGAGCAAGCCGCGGAAGACCTGGGTGTTAATTCGTATATCAAAACATTTGACCAGTTTGTATGGAATCATGTCAAAAAAATCATCGGAATGGACCCCTTCAAGACAGATCCAGAAAATCTCTGGTCCGAGATTGACTGGGATAAAACCATCCCTATTATCCGAGAAAGATTCGCGAATGACACAACAATTAAAAAAATAAGTATCATTGTTGATGAGGCACAAGATATTCGCCCAGGATTTTTTGAAGCTTGTAAGATTATGTGTAGTCGTATTTTTATTTTGATGGACGAAAATCAAAAAACTGCAATATTTGCCGACACTAAACGAACGGAGATAGCGACCATTTTAGGCATTGACTCCGCTCATCAGAAAATTCTTCGAGTTAACTATAGAAATCCCGAAGAAATCAAGAAACTCTCAGAGTCATTCTACGATGGAGACCGAGCCGAACTTGCCGAACTTCCCCCCAAGGAGCTACGCCGCAATCTTGAAGCCCCGCCAACAATTAATTGGATGCCGTTTGATGACGACAGTAAACACAATCAAGTGAGACGAATTATTTCCTATTGTGGTGATCGCCCGCAGTCGACAGTTTGCGTAGTAGTTCCTAATCCTAAAGACGTGAAAAAATTGGGAGATTCATTTAAAAAAGCTGCCAGCACGGCCAGCAAATTGAAAAGTTTGCCAGATTGGTCAGTCCGCGGTTACCAGCCGAAGACGTTTACACCCTGTACCACTGACTTTTGCTCCCCTGGTATCGTGGTGTCAAACTCGATCAACATAAAGGGAAGTGAATTTGATGCAGTATTTCTAGTCAATTGGGACGACTCAAAAGAGCTAGCGGCAGCGATGTACACACTCATAAGTCGTGCACGCACGCGAATTGAAGTTCTCAGTTCTGCGTTACCACAGAGTAAGGCCTTAGTTCGAAGACAATTCAATCAGGCAATTGAGGAAAATTTAATCACAGAGGCTTCATAATTTGATGACCCGCGAACACGATAAACACGAATGGCGTTATATAACCACAGCATCGCTCTTTCTTCGAGCTCTCGAGACTGGATACATTTGTACACCAAGCCTTTTATCCGAAGAGAGCAACACGCCACCAGACTCCGAATTGCCTGACTGGGTCTCTCTGGTCAGAAACGAATCCATTTCACATGCGGCTCAAAAAATCGATAACCCACAGTCAAATATTGGGTTTCCTATTTCGATTATCTGGGACAAACAAATACTTTCTGCTCTAAATATAGGATTACCTGATGACTCTTCGATAGTACGTCTCCAAGTCGCCCTGCCGCTTGCGGATACCAAATTTGAGGTTGGATTTGCATCAGAGACAAATAAAAAATACTTACTGGATTGGATGGACGACCCCACTCACATTGCGCTAAAACCTTTGGTAGAAAATGGCTTTGTGGACAGTTCGCTAGTTTCTATAGATAATGTTCATCCGGTTGTAGATGATGCAACATGCCCTCCAACAATAAGCAAGCCAGAATCGAGCCGAGTTCAACAATTAATTCGCGAGGAGAGGCTTCAATGCGCGACGGAGATGGCGCTGAAGGTTTCTAAAACACTAGAGCAGTTTGAATTCGTCAAAGGGTTAATAGACAGCCGCTGGACCGCTGGCCAAATGCATACAATCCTGGATCTTAGGTGGGGTCGAACTTCTGGAATAAATTCCATTGAACGGATTATCTGTGACTGCGTTCTACAAATGGATATCCGCTTGGTATCTAGCCCACTTACTATCGTTGAAAAGTCCGATCTGCTAACTGCAATAATAAATCAAGTCGGAAATGACGCACATAACGCTGATCTAAATACTTTGATTCAGGTGCGCGATATTGTTAGATCCGACGACACATTCAGCTCTTTGGATATAAATTCTTTACCGCCTATAATTCAGGGTCTAATAATATTTCTTAACAACAACAGTTCACTCCCGCGCGTTGCACAATTAGATGCTGATTTTTTTGGTGCGACAGACAAAATAGTAATCAGTATTTGCGCTTTCCTTTCTGGATTACGATTCCGTAGAACCATGATGCACTCAAATCTCTCATGGCCGACTCTGCGTCACCTACACATCATCCGCGCAACAGCTGAATTCAACCTATGGCCCATCGATTTAGACGAACACACCGTAGCGGCATTTGATGATCATCTCAATCTTGACGGAAACGACTACTTCCCCGAGGAAGACTTATTTGTTCTCGACCTACCGCAAGACATGATTGTTCATTCACGCACCAAACATGGTAACGAAATTTATTCCCATGTTCAGAGCATTGCGTTTAAAACTAGACGAACCCTGAAGTCGCCTAAGTATGTACAGATTTTCCGACCTAAACATTCAGCCCACATAGCAATTTTAAACGGATTTTATTTTACAAAGAAGAAGGGGAAACTCTTAGCTATTCGTTTTTCGAATTCTGCGCTCAATGACATCGACATGGAATCTCGGATAGCGATTCAATTTAAAATCCAAGGAACCGCGTACATCATGAAGCAGGATGGTTCGAACCATCCGATAATGAATGGCGATCTTATTCTGTGGCCAAAGACTGGGAAAAAAATGACTATCGACGAGTCAGGGATGAGCCAAAAAGACGTTACACGATACGACAAATCTCCCGTAGATCAGTTGGGGTTGGATTTACCGAACAGGAATCCAGAACCAAAAAGCCCGAGCGCCGCAAAGAAACTGAAAGCTGCGGATATTCATAACATGATGAAAACACGTCGTATGTCGTTACGCATTTCGACTGGGGGTACTTGCAAGCCTAAAGACAATTAGGCCGTCCCAATAGGAAACGTGTCTTACCAAGTACGTGACGTGGATGTCTGCTCCAAGTTGATAGTCATTATGCTGCGCGCCTTGATCGAGACTTTCGTTTGTCGACAGAATTATCTATTGACAGGCCGGTCTCTTTGACGAGTTTTTTAACTTTCTTGGCACTCAATACTTGCGCCATTTCGAAAGCAATCTTTCTAACAACGGGTACAGCAACAGAGTTTCCAAACTGGCGATACATCTGTGTGCGAGATACCGATTCGGGGATTCTGAAAGTACTAGGGAAACCCATAATTACACGGCATTCGCTTTCAGTGAGCAGCCGAAGACCGGTCTCGCCATCTCGAACAAATGTGCCCGTAAGTCTCTGGATCTTGTGGTAGCTCGCAACAAGTGTCTTTACTGGGGTTGTGGTCTCGGTGCTAATGACTTGTGGCCGATTATCATTTTTCTCCTTGAATATATATACGCGCTGTAGATGCTTCGAAATTGAATAGCCGGAAACATTACTCTCAACAAACTTGCCAATACCGACTCGCCGCGAACTTGGTACTGGCCACGACATAGGAAATTTGGCGCCAAAGGATCTGCGCTTGAAACCGACAAGGTACATTCGGCGTCGGTGTTGCGGCACACCAAATTCTGCTGCATCGAGTATTTTGCGCTCAACTATGTAGCCGAGTTCTTCAAGAACATTCACAACAACTTGGATTGTTCGGCCGGAGTCGTGAGTTTCTAGCCCCGCTACGTTTTCCAATAGAAATGCTGAAGGCCTCTTTGACTCAATAATTTCGGCAATGTTATGAAAGAGGGTCCCCTGGGTCTTATGACGGAAACCCTGTCGTAGACCTATTGAACTAAATGGCTGGCACGGAAAGCCCGCTACAAGCACGTCGAACTTTGGTATTTCACGCATTTGTAATTTGGTAATATCACCAGCTGGCATCTCTCCAAAATTAGCGAAGTAAGTTCGACGGCTATGCGGATCCCATTCAGAACCGAATACACACCTTCCGCCAGCGTCACTGAATGCGATACGTGTGCCGCCAATTCCGGCAAAGAGATCGATGAAGTCAAACCCAACATCTATCTGCTCCATTTGCTTTGACTCTGGTAATTTCTGGCTAGCCATAAGCGATTATCTTACGTCACCCTTGTATTGGAGATTGAACTTAACGAGTGTCTATACTAATTCCATTCGACTAGATGGGCAGGGTGGGCTTAATGTCGGCTCTTGATGACTACAGATTCAAGGTATTAAAAGACCTTGCAAACCTCGGGTCGACGAAAAAAGCTTGGCCCAGCTATCAAAGCGAAATTACAAATTTTCTTGGTATTAGCCCAACCGCTGGGCAAGTCTTTAACTTGGGGGGACATCTGGCAGAGGTTTTTCAGGCGA
>Ga0335396_10005708_pt1 | contig 12719 bp, 21 predicted proteins | sample FRY02_FD_205743 | JGI IMG/M metagenome (GOLD analysis project Ga0335396, IMG submission 205743) | Freshwater microbial communities from Lake Fryxell liftoff mats and glacier meltwater in Antarctica - FRY-02 (spades assembly) (version 2) | ecosystem: Environmental > Aquatic > Freshwater > Ice >... | reverse complement strand
TAATATTATTTTTAAATTCGTCATTATAGTATTCCGTAAAATGGGTTTGTTGGAAAATAATTTTTATTACTATACTTTGTAGGCATTAAAGCTATCTTTATTTCTTTTGAATTTTCAAACTTATCAATTTCAACAAACAATCTTTTTTCTAATTGTTTTACTAAATTATATTGTGGTGTATTTCTAGTGTTGTATTTTCTTGCTAAATCTTGGCTTGTATTAACAGCGTTAAATATTCTTGTGTAAGCAGTTTGTAAAAAATTATCACCTATATATTTTGATAATAAAATACGAGAATAAAACTTTTTGCCTTTTTCAGCATATTCACTTACTTTATCTAAATAAGATTTGTTCAAAGTTTTTTCGGTCTTTTGTAATCTAACTTTAAATTTACCGTCATTTTGTTTTACCATAAATGCCTTCATCTTATTAAGATTGTTTTCTTTTATAAACTGTTTAAATGTTTTAATATGGTACATATGAAGGATTTGCTGTCGCCGGGCATTCGGTATTGATCTCCGATTTCTTTGTAGCATTTTTTTCTATTTCGGTTAAAGGTGATCCGCTAGCAATTTCTATACATCTACTAGCTTTTACAGTACCTTTGTTGATTAATCGTTCCACAACAGCAGGTTTTTCAAAGGCAAGTTTGCCAATGTCCCTATTGTTTTTGTTGAAACGTTTGTCTAAATCGTCCATATCTTTTTTAAGATTGCCGACTAGCTCATTCATTTTCTTATTAGCTTCTAAAATTTCTGTAAAATCTTTTTGTTGATTTTCTATGAGTTGTTTTTGAGTTGAAACTGCTTGTTCCAATTGTACTTGATTTGCTTTTAGAATAGCATTATCTGATCTTAACTTCATCACATAAACACTAGCGCCTATTACAGCGCTAGCGATAATCCCAATAAAAAGTAATCTAATTCCACCAAACATAATTTATCCTTTTTTATTTATTCCAAAATTTTAATTTTGAATACATCTTGTCAAGTATATCTTGTAAGTCTTCAAACTTCTCATTGACATACCAACCTATTATAAAACCTAATAATAAACCTATTGTTAAAAACATATTACTTCTCCCTTTTTCTGTGTCCGTTCCATGCCATAAATCCACCAATTCTTAATGCCCAATAGGCAAGGTAGTTTAGGAAATGAAAACCATTTACTTCAATATTTATATCTCTAAAAATTTTATCTGCTTCTTTTTGGTTAAGAAGTAATAGAGGCTGACTTTTTATTTTAGGTCTTAAACTTGCATATTTATATGCCCAATCATGTACAAGACCACCAATTAGTAGTACACCTACTGGTGATAAGAAAGTTGCTAGGAATTTAGGTACACTTGCACCATCAAATTCAAAACCTTTTGGTACTATATAATCGTTGCCTTTTAAAGTATATTCAAAGTCTTTTATGATAGTCCACTTTCTAGTGCCTAGTAACCACAAAATGATTGCTGACCAAAAACCTTTACCTTTGGTAGCAATTCTAATTGGCTGCATATGTGGTAATTCTTTGTATTTAAACCCAATTGTTTTGCCTGATAATTTATCACACAAGTTGATGATAAAACCTAATATTATTAATGCAATTAAAACTGACCATTGCCAAAATTTAACCGCTAATGCAATAATTATTTCCATAATACTCCTAATTTTTTGTTTTTTTCTTTTTCAAATAATCCTTTATGGGTTTTGAAATTTTATCCATTATCTTTTTTTTAAAGGGAGATTTTTCACTAATAAGTCCTTTTTCCTTTAAATGATTATATAGAGCTGTATTTTTATTTACATCTTCAATTTCTGTATATCTTGTTTTCTTTTTTTTAACTTTTGTTTGTGGTTTTACAGCAGTAGTATCCCTCTGATCCGCACTAGGCTGAGGAGGTCTATCAGTAGAACCTAAGCTAGCCATTGGTCTATATGAGTCTAAACTTCCAATGGAAACTCCACCCATACCATAAGATTCAAGATGTTTTTTAAATGATTTCATTTTATATTGTATCTCTTTTTAAATGATTTTTTTTCTTCTATATTTTTAATTTCAACTTCGGTTTCAATGCCATTCATTTTATCAATAAAATTATCTACTTTATCTAAACCATCTAATATAGATTTTAGAACAACGTTGTTATTATCATTATTTTCTTTAATTCTTCTTTTGAGTGGTTTTGCAAACATCAAAGGATCTCTTACTTCATCCTCGTCCTTTTTTTTCTTTTTAACACCAGGTTCAACAGATGGTGGCAGCGAAACATTAGAACCATCGCCTACTGCATTGGCAGGTGCGTCTTCTTCCATAGGACTTTTATTGATAATCTCATCAATCATATCTTTATAATTTTTCGGCATAAACATTCTCCGCTATAAACCCTTTTCCAGATTGATATACATCTACACCAAAAGCTGTTATAAAAGGTTCTTGTTTTGATTTATCAAAATCATTTTCAATGATTTCTCTTTGTTCATTTAACATGGTGTTGTATAAATTACTTTCTTTTAAATAACTAATTAAAGTTGATTCTATGATTAACTTATGTTTAGATATTTCTGAATTTTCTTTTAACAGTAATGCAAGGGCAACTGAAAACCCAGCTAAGGAACTTTTTAATCCTAATTTTTGTATAATTCTTTTTAGATTGAATACAAATCTATGAAGTATAGTATAAGCATCCTTTTCAGACTCGGTGTTTAAATCCCTATTCTTTCTTAATACTTTACCATTCTGATCAATAATACCAAACTTATAGGCTTCTTGGTTTTTCCAATCTGTCGCCATTAATTTAACTATTCTATAAGTTATTAGTAAATCTATACCTCTATTCGCCATTATAGTTCCTTTAACATATTGTTTATTTCCATATCTACAACTACACCATCTAATTCGTGTGGATACAAATATGTCAAATAATCTAAAACAGATTTTAAAGCTGGCCAATATTGCACGTCTAACTTATACAATAATAAAGTAACCGTAGCCTCTACACCAAAAACATTCTGTAAAACTATGATATGATTAACCACAAGTCGGACATTAAAATCCTCTTCTTTTGCAATCACATATTTGCGAAATAACCTTTTAAGATATTTAAATCTTTTCAGGTCTTCATAAAACTCCTTCTCTTTTTCCAGAGTAGGATTATCATAATTTTTCAAAGCAAACAATAACCAATTGTCTTTAGTAATCTGTTTAAACATCATAATCTAATAATTTATATTATATTAGCTTAGCGTAAACCTTTGATGTATTGTTGTTTAATTTTTCATATTTAAACTCGATCTTCAATCCGCCAGCTTTTCTGTGTGAAATGCCATCATCATTTATTACATCTTCAGGTTTAGTATCAGTATCTTTTCCGTATCTTCCGCCAAACTGTTTAACTTCAAGTGTTACAGTTCCTTTTTTGCCTTCTAAAGTTACATTACCGAAACCTAATCCAATTCTTGCTAACTTTTCTTTTAGTTCACTAATTGCAACTTCAGGATTTATGTATTCTCTATCTGCAATAGCTCCTACAAAAGCATTAACTGCTTCCAATACTTTAGGATTTTCAATATTATGAACGCCGATATTACTATCTTCCACTGAATTGGAATTTACTGTACCAACGCCGTCAACTTTTTCTTTAATGTGTTGTTTAAATGTTTTCATTTTTTTCCTCTTTATTTTCTTTCTTTGATTCAGGAGTTTCAACAGTTTCTTTATTATCTGCTAAAACATCTTCTTCAAAATCTTTTAAATTTTCGTCAATAATATGAGATTTAAATCTTTTCATTAACTTGTTGCAAGGTTCAAAGCAGCCGCTTTTTCTTTAGGCATTTCTGTTTTGGTATCCTCTGTTTTTGTTAATTTTAAAAACTTATCACACTGCTGTATAGCACCATAAATTGCATTTAAATTATTTCTTGCACCTTTGGTATCATTTTCCATTTTTTTAATGTTCTCACTTAAAATATCAAAATCTTTTTTTAATATATCACGTTCTTCTTGTAATACTTTTTCATCAATTGTCATAATTTTCCTTTAATTAATATTATGATACCGTGTATCCTTGGCCACCAATAATATTCCAGTTTGAATTTTTAAATATTAATGTAACTGTTTCCCCTGGAGCATTAAGAAGAACGTTTGAATATCCTCTTAAATTACTAGGTGTAATTGTTTGAATGTATGTTCCGCCTGTTGATGTATTAATAATTGTTTTAATTTGTCCATTTGCACCATCAGCTAATGTGATTGTTGCTGTGCCAGATGTTCCAACAACTTCTGTTATTGGCGTAGTAACGTTAGCTACTAGTGTAGTTGAACCATCACTAGTTAGTGATTGAGATGTTGAATTTAAACCTAACCAACTTGGAATGTTATTAAAAACATTTTCTGCTGATATTTTTTTATTGATTGGTGTTACTAACGGATCATCCACTATGTGGAATAAATCGCCAGCTGCTAATGCGTCACCTAAATCGGTCAACGCCGTAATTTTCTTATCTGCCATTTTGTTTTCTCCTGTTAACCCTTTCGGGAATGCTACTCTAGGTATTTGCCTAGATCAATTTACTCATATAGTATATATAAGGGCAGCCAAAGACCGCCCTCATATAATAAGTTGTTACTATGCTACTACTGTAACTGAACCAGCCGCTGTACCTATGCCAGCAGCGTTAGTTATAGTAGATACAGTCACTGTACCTAAGTCTTTAACTGTACCACCGTTTAATGCCATAGCGTTTGCACCAATTACCATTACATCACCGTCATTTGTAGCTCCGTTAGCCGCTGCTATTACTAATGTAAATAATAGTTCGTTAGTTCCTGAACCACTTGCATAAGATAATACGTGTGGACCTCTACCTGTACCTGCACCTTCGTTACCGTTTGTAACTGAAAGTTGTGGTGTACCTGTAACTGTAACTGCTTCGTTGAATCTAGCTAGTACGGACATTGTGAAACCAGCAGACTTATCGTAAACAGTGTTTACAAATTCTAATTCTGTGATATTCGCCGTACCCATATTCACGTTTAATCCTCCGATTGCTACTAATACTTCAGGATCCGCTGATGTACTTCCGTTTCCGGTTAATATTGATCCAGCTTCTCTAACCCAACCTCGTGCTGTAGCGTAGACTTCTTTAGCTTCAGCTGTAGTCAAATTTTTGGGCTTGATATCATTTCCCCATAAAGACATAATTCTCTCCTTTTTTAAATTTATAAATTTATCGTTGTTATAACAATACTATTTATATGATTTGATTGTTTGTAATGTAAGTATTATGCAAAATTGAAGGTTTCCGCCTATACAATCTTACTTAAATCCTAATTTTTTTAATTCAGTTATTGTATTTGATGTTGTTGTATGTCGTATTCCTATACCACCTCTTTGTTGAAATTGAGATGTATTTTTTAAATAATCATCTATTAATATGGTAGGTTTTCCTATTAATGTTGCAAAGTTTTGCTTTTGCATCCTTTTAACTAGATTAATTCTGCCTGTACCAATACCTAAGTTTGTTCTTGCCCAATGCGATTTACCTGGTATACAATTAGGATCAAAAGTTTCTTCAACATACGCCGATAGTATGTGTGGATTATATTTTTTAATAAAGTTCCAGAGTTGTTGACCACCTGGAGTCCAAGGAAGAGTATGCCAAAATCTGGGAATAGATTTTATTTGATTCCACTTTTCCTTTTTATCTCCATAAGACCATTTGTCTATAGAAGTACCTAATACTTTTTCAACACCTTTGGCGAAGTCACAAAGAACTCCATCCATATCACAATATATTCTAGGTAACTCCATTTAAATTACATACTTCCGTCTTTGAAAGTCAATTTTGGATCTATTTCAATCGGCGTTACAGGTTTTTTAGTCATAGTTGTTTTCATATTTTTACCTTTTGCCGTTTCTTTTTTCATATCGTTATAAGACTTATATGATTTACCTTCATCGCCTTCTTTGACAGTTTTATCACCTTCTGATTGTTTCTTCAACATATCTTGTAATTTTAACTTGTCAGTTTTTAATTGAGAGGCCATCAATTCTGCTTTTGCTTTCTCCTCTGGAGTTTCAGTATCAATAGTTGTCATTTTATTTGATGTATCAGTAATCTTTTGTCTTAGTCTTTGTATGGTTTCAGGATCAACAGCTTCTTCCATTTTTTTTACATCTTTAGGGTCGATACCTGCTTCTTGTAATTCTTCGTTACTCATTGGTACACAGTTTGGTACTTCTTTACCATTCTTGTCTTTCATACCAACTTGTTTGTAACCTTTCCAACAAGGGTCGCCAGCTCTTTTGTCGCCATCATTAGCTTCTTTTACTTCTTCATCTTTTGCTTTATACATACCATCAATTTTATCGAAGAACTTTTTCTTTTCTGTGTCAGACATTTGTGGTATAGACTTACCTGTTTTTGCTAATTCTTTTTTAAATAGTTTTTGATAATGTGTTTCTTCTGAAACTACTTTTGTAACCGCAGCTTCAAGTGAATCTGGTCTTATATCCAAATATCTTCTTGTTGGTGCAGCTATTTTAATTTCTTCTTTTTTAAATGTTATATTTTTTTCTACAGTATCTATACCAGCAGCTTCAATCGAATCTGGTCTTGTGTTTAAATATTTGTTCATTACTTTACTCCCTTTTTTAATTTTTTTTGTATTAATCCATCTACTAAGTTCTTAGCCCCTTTGTGTTTTTCTATTGAAAAAGATTTGCTAGAAGGTTTTCCTATCTCTACCTTTTCAACTAGTGTAATATCTCCAGGTTTACATTGCACGTTTGTGCCGTCATCCATCTTAACTGTATAGTAAGCACCAACTTCAGGTTGACCTACTGCTACAATTTGTCCTGTCTTATTGCCAACCATAACGTGTGAGTTTGGTTTATAATGCGACTCTCCTAAAATGCTTTTAACTTTATTTACAGATATTTTTAACCTCTTTGCAATATCTTCAACAGAAATTCCTTCTTTATCAGCTGCGAATATATCTTTTATTTTAGATTCTACAATATCATCTTCATCTGTTGATCTCTTATCAGAATTTACTGCAGGTGTTTTAACTGCTTCAAACTTACCTGTTTTTTTGTATAGTTTGTTTTTTGCAAGGCCAGATACAAATGGTATATTTGCTTTTGCCAATTGTTTTAATGATGATACATCAAATGTATCTTTATCTAACATCTTTGAAAGGGCAATTCCTTTTTCAGTAGATATTGTTTTATCTCTTAAAGGTTCCCATTGTTTTTTAAGATCATTTATTTGATTATTTGTAAACTCTTTTAAATCTTTTGCTTCTTTAATTCTTTTTTGTACTCTTTCAAAAACAGCTTTTGCTCTAGTTTTAAAACTATCATCTGTTGTATTAACCGCTTCTTTTTTATGTTCACTATCTTTCATTACAGTGCCATCAGGCATTTTATGATAACCCGGTTTAACATCTTTTACTTTAACTTCGGGTGTTTCTTTAACTTCAGGTGTTTCTTTAACTTCAGGTGTTTCTTTAATCTTTTTTTCCACTTGAAGAAGTTTATCTTTTGCAATATCAGATAGAATAGCAATATCCATTTTTGCCATTTCGCTTAAAGTATCTTTAGGTAACTTAGAAAGCATTTCAGACACCTGATTTAATTTTTTGGTATCTAATTGTTTTCCTCGTAAATCTTCGTACTGTTCTTTTAATTTTTGTAAATCTGATATCTTAATCATTGTTTTATTCCTCTCCATCATTTACGAATTTGTATATATCTTCTTTAACTAGTTTAGATAGAACATTTATATCTGCAAATTGTATAGCTAATTTTGTAGGCGTATCCATTTTTTTGATCATATCTCTAATACCTTGTGTAACATCTTTAGATGTTTTCTTTGCCCAAGTTTTTTTAATATTAGCTAATTGACTGTCTGATATTTTACCCATTAAATCACTACCATAGATATCACTCTCTTTAAAATTAAGAGTGTGTTTAGTAATAGTAATATCTTTTAGACCATCTTTTTTTAGTTGAGCAGCTTTGTCTTCGGCATCCTTTTTAGTTTTAAATGCAGCTGCAAATCTTTTCTTATTAGATGGATCAAAAAATCTAACAGCAAACCCGTCTTGAAATTTCTCATCTATTTCTTTTGGGTTTGGATTAGAAGGTTTAGGTCTATCTGTTTCTTCATTCTGTTTTCTTAATTCTACTGCTACTTCAGGATCTTTTGATAACCCTTTAGCAAGTTTTTCTATTTCATCATAAGCTTTTGTCATATTGCCTGATAATTTCTTAGCAATCTCTTTTGCTTTAACAATTAGATTGGTAGCAAACCCTTCTTCTAATTCTTCTTTATGAACTTTTTTTCCTTGTTTATGAAGTTGTAAAGCTGTTTTAGCGTCTGGAGCATAAACGTGATCTTTTTTATCAGGTGTATTTCCAACATCTCTTTTTGCTTTACCGCCTATGATAATAAATCTTTCGTTATCGTAAGCGTCTTCTTCTTTAACTAAACCCTCTTCCACTTCTTCCATAGCATTATCTGGAGTGTATGCCATATAATCGTGTACAGCAGTGATGTCATCTTTTGCTCTCGTAAGTTTAGATTGAACCCAAGCTTCTAATGGATTTCCCATTTCTGGTTTTTCTTTTAACATAGAAGAAAGTTGTAATGCTTTATCAGCAATTGCTTCTAATTGGCCTCTAGCCATAGATACTTCGTGGTCTGTATCTTGTTCTTTCAAGCCAATTTTGACTTGATCATATGCTTCTGCAAATATTTGTCTATAACTCATTTTGTTCCTCTATTTCTATTATTAGTTTGCCTATTCCTTTATGCACTCTGTGAAAACTCTCTTTTTTAACATAGTACGTTTGTCCATCCACCAATTCAATTGGCAACTGATTATCATATTGAATTTTCCATCCACTACCTTGTAACACATAGATAACTCTATCTTTTCTATCTCTATGCCAAATCAATTCACCATTATCAACTTGTTCATCAAAAATTCTTTTTATTCTATTTTCAGAAACAAATGAATCTGAAAAAGGATTATTACCAATAAAAGTTTCCACCGCCACTCATTCCTAAACTTTTAGCATATCGTGGCAAATTACAAGCCCAATACGCTGCTGTTGTTCTATCTTTCTGCTGATCACATTTATGTCTAGCAGCAAAACTTTTTCTCGCCTTTAGATTATTTAATTTAACAGTTAATCCAGTTGTATCTCCCCAAGTGACTTTCTTAATCTTGTCGCCATCACGGACAAACACATAAAACTTCTTAGGACCGCCTCTTTTTGGTTTATTTAAAACCGGATCCTTTTCATCTTCTTCTTGTATCGGACAGTCTAAAGGTACTTTTTGACCCTCATGTTCGATAACTTCTCCGATATCAGTTTCTAATAGTTGTTTATCCCAATCAGATAATTCAATTAATAGACCCTCATTATACAATTCTCTTGCTTCTCTAAACAACTTATAAAATTCTTCACTGTGAACACGATAAATGTTTTCTGCAAACGGTATATTATTTTCTATATGGTAATGTACCGATTTTGATAACTTGTCTTTATATTCACTAAATTTTAGCATAATCTTTAAACGATAACATCTTTTTTCTGACTTCATCAATCTTTGATTGATAGTCGTTTCCGTATCGTTCCCTATATTTATCTATTGTTTCACCTGAAGTTGCCCATTCTCCTATATCTTTTTCAGATATTTCTGGTGGATTGCCTCGTTCTTTTGCTTCAACTGGTTTATTGTCTGGTTTTTCACCAGGTGTCACTTCTTTTGTATGGTTTGCATAGTCGGCGCCAACTTCATACGATTCTTTTGTCTTCATTATTAATTCTTTCTTTAATTGTCCAAAATATTTCTTCTTTTTTTCTTTGATTTTCTTTGGTTCTGTTTTAATTTCTTCTGGTTGAGAAACAGCTGTAAATCCATAATCTACATCTAAATTATATTCTCTAATAGCAACCTCTTTATCTGAAACTATAGGAATACAATCCCATATCCAAGCTTTGTGTAAGTTGCCCTCTACGTTTTCTACTACTATGTAGTTTGTACTTTTTCTAACTACTTTGCCTTCAACACTTTCTTTGATATAGTTTACTTTATCGCCTATGTTAAAGATGATTTCTCTAATATATAAATCTCTTATTTGTTGTTGTTCAAACTGTTCTAAGCTTGCAATTGGGCTTACAGCACTATCATAAGCATATGAAGCTGCTAATCTCATTCCTTTTCTTACTTGCTTCATAATATCATCTGCATTTACCCCACGAGGTAATCCTAATTTGAAACTTCTTATATCACCTTTGGCAGCTGCATCTCTCATTTTACTTGCACTCATACCAATAGCTCCTTCAGCGTCTGGATCTCTTTCACCCGCTGATACAACTTCTATCTTATCAAAATTATAATATCCGTGTCTGCTTTTAACATTGTTATATTTTGTAAGTATTGTTTTAAATTCCACAGTTCTATCTGAACCTGCCACCATTTTAATTTCTGTAAAGCCTTTGTTATACAAATCGGTAGCAATATCTAAAACCATATTTGTTTTATTAACCATTATTTTAGAAGCGTAAGATGGAAACATCTTTTTCATAATGTTTAATTTTTGGACTGCTGATAGCGGGTTCTTTTTAGGGTCTTCACTTCTACTTAAATAAATTCTATAATCATTTGCGGGAACACTCGCAACTTTTTTAATTAACTTCTCGTGTCCTATTGTTGGTGGATTAAATCTACCAAAAGCAAAAGCAACTGATTTTTTTGTAGCTTCTTGTAATGTTTCTTCGTGTACCATTGTTTGTAGTTTTTTGCCATCGATATCTCTAAATGTATCAGCGACAGCGGAAGCGTAATAACCAATATCGTGTCTTAATGGTAATCCTTCTCTCGCTCTTTCGCTTTTCTTTCTATCAATAACATCTTGTAAAACTTTAGCAGCATATTCATATCTCTTTTGAGTTGTTGCCATCATTTTAATTTTAGTAACTAAATTTTTAAACCAAGCAGTTGCTTTTATTTTTGCTTTGTCTAATGTGATTGCTTCTTTCAAACTATCTATTTCAGCGTCTGTTACTTCTCCGTCTTCTAAAATCTTTTTGCATTTTTTATAGAATGTTAGATAGTGATATTTTTCTAACATCTTATAGATAACGTTTTTAGGTAATCTGTTTTTTACCCCAAACTTTCTTATTTCATCTGGCAACATATCTGTGTCAAAAGCTGCTCTTCTTTCAGCGTCAACCACAACGCCTATGTTAACAATATCATTTATACTATCTTCTATTTCTTCTAACTTATCATTAACCCTATCTTGTAAATCTAAAATATCATTTGGTTGTAATTCTTTTAATTCGTCATAGTCAATAATATCTCTTTTTAATTCGCCCTTAACTACGTCCAATTCTTGTACTTTTCTTTCAAAATCTTTTAAGTATATGTTTAAATCAAAAACAAAATTATCTGGTCTTTTAATAAACTTATTGTTTTTTATATCGAATACTGTATCTGCTTTGTTATTCTGATCATCATAAGTTTCTTTAGATGTTAAAAAATAAAAATTGATTGGGTGTTTAGTTCCTGGTATTTCTTTACCTTGAATATTATCTGGATTTTTTGCTGACAAATACTTTTGAGAAAGATTTGTTCGTTCTTCTTCTTGCTTTTCTTTTGGAACATCAAACAATACATTAATATCTAGGTCTGCGTCATTTCTATATCTCTTTGTAAGAATAGAACCAATTAATGCTGTTTTGATGATGGGGTAATCTTTTTCAAAATCTTTAAGTTGATCGTTAATTAATTTTAAAATATTATCTTTAATTTTAGGATTTTTAGTATCAGCGTCATCAAATACACCTGGGGCATATGTTTGTCTAGGTATATCAATGATACTTTCTTTTAAAAAATTTTTAAACTTTTTCATCTTTTTCTAGCCGCTCTTTCTTTTGCCATCCATTTTTTTGCAACGTAGCTTTTGATTGGAGTATTAATTAGTCTTCTGACTACTTTAGAAACTTTATTAAGTGTTAATGTTACTAATTCCTGATCACTCTTATTATTATCAACTAAAACAAAATTAGAAAAGCCAAACAAATTTTGAAATTTGCCCATATTATTTTGTACCATTTCCCAACTTTGCTTTGCTATATATTCTGGTACTTGCCTTTCTCTTTTCTTTTGCCTTTCTAATGCAACAGCTAAACTAGTATTTACAAATATCATTGAACAATCATATCCTAATAATTTTAACATTGAGAATTGATTATGAATTAAGTTATAATCTCTACTTGTTGCGTCAATAACTAATCCTAATCTTCCTTTAATATAACTGTCTAATTGAGAGTTTGTAGTTACCTTTGATTTTTTTCTTATCAAATCTCTAAAATAAGTTTCTTCTTCTGGCATACTTAATGACAAATTGGCCTGTTTTAGACCTATTTCAAATGATTTATCAGAATTTACCAGTTTTAAACCACTGCCAGCAAAGGATGATTGTGTAATAAATGATTTGCCTGCACCCGGACCACCAGCTAAAAAGAACGCTTTAAAAATGCCTGGATCGTAGAGGCCTTCGTTAATTATTTGTACAAAATTTTTCATTTTACTTTATCTATAATTGTTTGAGCTATCTTTTCGGGTGTACTACCTTCAGCTTTTATATTTATTATATTACTTTTAAAATAATCTAACAATGGTGCTGTTTGTTGGTGATACACTTCT
>Ga0335396_10005666_pt1 | contig 12782 bp, 10 predicted proteins | sample FRY02_FD_205743 | JGI IMG/M metagenome (GOLD analysis project Ga0335396, IMG submission 205743) | Freshwater microbial communities from Lake Fryxell liftoff mats and glacier meltwater in Antarctica - FRY-02 (spades assembly) (version 2) | ecosystem: Environmental > Aquatic > Freshwater > Ice >... | reverse complement strand
AGTAATATGGGTCAAGACAAAGATGAAGAAACCTCAAATGACACTGCCAAAAATTCCAAGGTTCAACGGGATCCAGGATGTTCATGGCCAGCTGATATCACACCAAAGGCGACACGAGCGGCCTGTGTGGCCTTGTCCTTTGTGCTTGCAAGACTCACAACAACCGTGCTCAAGACTTCGGAGCACGATAATATGTCAGATCTAGAGACATACTTTGAAAGTTTCAAGGTAGCAAGCAACGACTGGTTAGAAAGCATCGTGCAGGATGAAAAGGTTTCACTTGTACACAATTTAGAAACTGTTCAACCTATGCTGACACAAGAACGATATCAGCGTATCAAATCATATTGTTTGGGATACGCGCATAATGTTCTGGGCTAATACTACATGTAAATACACAGGTGAAACCCCTCGTTGGCAACCTCCGTCTGTACGAATGGAAAGTGCAAACTAGTTTCGATAAGCAAGATCGTCACCAAGAAGTGTGTTTGGATGTCCCGGGATTTCACTCCTGGTTTAAGAACAGGCTTGAGCAGTTTTATCTTGAGCTTGCAAAAGAACACTCTGAACAGCAGTGCATGGACCCTGACTGTGATAAACATGGAGGAAGAACATCCAAGTTCTACGATTTCTCTAGTAGCCCAATCAAACATTGGGAAAAGATTTTGGAGGTGGTTCGCGTGTTGGGATTACACTCTGAGGTGAGAACAAATTCTATTCGATACAGAATGATGTGAAATTATCATGAAATAGTCAACAGAGGTATTTACGGCGTAAAGAAAAAGTTTCTTCAAGGACCTGTGTATTGGGCACTTTATATAAGTTCTCAGAAAGATTGCATTATCATCAGAAACTGGGAATGTGATAAGCTATGTATTGCCTTGACAAAAATTTACTCTTTCATTCGCCAACGACAGTGTTCAAACGAAAGACTGGGAGATGGGATCTAAGCTGAGTCGACATCATGACACTTGAAATAGAATAATGGGACATTACTTTGAAATAAGACAATCAAGCAATGACGACATTCAACAAAATTAGTGCAGAGTTCTGACTCTTTGGTGCCTCGCATGTATCTTCTGCGATCTTAACGAATATCTATTGTGTGTACATCCTTTTCTGATAGTTGCGCAACTGTACATGCCAATCTGCTCATAGTACACTGAAAGGCAAATGTACAGACCAACGTGCCCATAGGAACGTCCGCCAACTCCACGTGACATGTGATCACGACGTATCTAGGAGAATACTTGTCCTCACATTTGTTGAGCATTTCAACAAGTGTGTACGCAAATAATCGGACTATTTATGCCTTGTAATTTAATCTGTCTCACGTTCGTAAACCAATCACTGACACATACACTCCGCTTTCGAACAAATTACAGATGGATGCAGAGTATTTCGATGACGATGAGTCAATCCTTTCAGGGGTGGCCAAGACCGACGCTGAAAGGTCAATAATGTTTGTACTTTTCATCACGAATGATAAAGGAGTGTTGCTCATGAGATGCTAGTGATGTCGTTGGGTCTGGATTATCACTTCAATATGCCCTTTAACTATAGAACTTTCATCACTTGATGATATGCATATGTTGCCACTGAGTTGCAGATGATCTTGTTTTTAACCTTTTTTCTCCTGTTCATTTCGAGGTGCGTCAGAATATCAAATTGTCATAGAATTTGTTATATTGTGATGATGTACAAATGGTGTCATGTGCTGCCGATGAGTTGCAAAGAATTGTCAATGACTTGCAAATAATGTTTTTTCCGGACATTCATGAGAGTTTGTTCTTTTTGAAGTATTACTGTTAACACGCTATTTACAAACAATGATACTTGCGCTCAATGATGTTGTTGTCTATCGATTGTATCTTTGCTCCAGAAAACTGTTGTTCGTAGTAATCAAATCTCATGCCCTCGCTTTTACTGTCGTTATCTCTCCCCTCTCCTTTACCCTCCCTCTCTCTCTCTCACTCATGTACATTCGTGCCCTCTCTCTTTCTCTTTCTCTCTTTCTCTTTCTCTCTTTCTGTGTCTTTCTCTCTCTCTCTCTCATTTTTCCTCTCTCTGTCTCTGTCTTTCTCCTTCTTTCTCCCACTGTCTTTGCGTTTCTGACACTCGTTTTTCTCTATCAATTAATGCTCTCTTTCTGTTTCTCTCTCTCTTTCTCTTTTCTCTCGCTCTCGCTCTTGCTCTTGCCTTCCATATCTCTGTCTGTCTTTCTCTCTCTCTCTTTTTCCCTCTCTCTTGCTCTCTCTCTCTTTCTCTCTGTCTCCCTCATTATTTGTTATTGTCTCTCTCTCCCCCCTGTCCTTTACCCTCCCTCTCTTTCTCTTTCGCTTGTGTCCCTCGCTCACTCTTTTCCTGTCTCTCTATCCCAATCTTTATCTCTCTGTCATTCTTTTGTCTCAATCAATCCACGCTCCCCTTTCTCTCTCTCTCTCTCTCGTTTCCTATCCCCCTCTCTCTTTTTTTTCCTCTCTCTTCTTCTCTCTCTCTTTTTGTCTCTTTGTCTCATTCTTTGTGTCTGTCTCTTTCTCACTGTCTGTCTCTTGCTTTTTCTCTTACTCTATTCTGTGTCACGCACACACACACTCTTTGTTTTTTCTTTTTTTGGGCTGACTCTCCATCTCTATCTGTCTTTTTGAATTTCTGTAGTGTGTAAGCGTTGTCTCTCTTTTGCTATCTTTTTTTTTTGTTTGTTGCACATTCTTTCTCGCCCTGTTTCTTCATGTCCTGTCGTTCTTCATCTATGACATCCGTCCCCTGTCTCTTTCTCTTTCTCTCTTTCTGTTTCTTTCTCTCTCTCTCTCTGATTCTTTATCTCTGTGTCTCTCTCACTATCTCTCTCTTTCTCTTTCTCCCACTCTCTCTGACTCAAACCAAAACACGCACTCTTTCGCTCTTTCTCTTTTTTTTGCTTTCTCTTTCTCTATCTCTTTCTCTCTCGTGCTCTTTCTGTCTCTCTCTCTCTCTGTCTCTCGCTCTCTCTCTCTCCATCTCTCTCTCTCTCTTTCTCTCTCTCTATTCCTGATTCTCAAACACACACACTGTCTCTCTCCCTCTCTTTCTCTCTCTATCTCTCTCTCTCTCTTCCTGTCTGACACTCTCTCTTTGACATTCTCTCTATGTCCCTTTCTGTCCTTGTGTCTCTGTCACTGTATCTCTTCTATTCTCTCTCTCTCTATCTCTCTTTCTTTTTCTCTCTCACTCTCTCTCTCTCTCTCTTTTCTTCACTCTCTCTCTCTCTTTTCTTTTGTCACTCTCTCTCTTTCCTTCTCTGTGTCTTGCTCTCTTTTCTCTCTGTATTGTCCTCTCTTTTTCCTCTTTCTTCTCTCTCACTTTCTCTGTCTCTCGCCTCTCTCTATCTCCATTCTCTTTCTCTCTCTATCTCTATGTGTCGGACACATACATTGGTGTAATTTTTACAACAGGACCAAGAAGGCGAGGAATGGGAGCAATGGGACCAAGGATGCGACGAGCCAGTCAAATTTTGGGGGATTAAATCCCCAGAAAATCCCAAAGGTACAAGAACTTCAGGTGAAAGGAAATCTTAACACTAAACACAGAATGTTGTTAAGTTAACACTAGATGATTTACCCCAAATTGATGGTATAAACAAAAGGCTACTCGAAGGCCGTAGTATATACGTGGGAGTATTTGTTTGATCGCAAGAGTCTTGTCAGAGCATTTTTTACTAATTCCTGAAGTGTGCAAATCCGTTTATGACAGTGCCGTAAATACACAAACCCATTTGCCAGCAGGATGATGCAAAAAAAGTAAATATCACTGGTAAATAATGACACAAGGCACAGAATGATGTGATTACTATGAAGTGGTTCAACCCACAATTATTCGCGTAAACTCAGAGTGATTCCAAGGCCTTGTGTATGAAATTTCAGGTTCTGTTCTTCAGAAGGGTTCCTGTTCCTGCAGGTCGCTCCAGGCATCAAACCCCAAAGCCTTCGACCCTTGCTGTTGATTCCAACGTTAGAAAACATCGTGACAATCAACACATAATAATATGAAATGACCATGCAAAACATGTGCTGCCAGTTATGCTCATGTACACATACATACTCCCACAGCCATCTTCGAAAGTGAAAAAGGAACCAGGCCTCAAGGCTGCGGTTGAATCCTCAAAAACGAATGAGACTCCGTCTTATAGGTTTTGTAACAGGAGTTCATCGTTCTGCCGAGTGGGGTATTCTTTGACATTAGGACAAGCTGATAATATGTGGAAATGCTTTTTGGGAGGATTGAACAACTTTGAAGAAGGTCCAGCATTTGGGAGTGCCTATTTGGTTGCCTTTGTTGTTGAAAGTCTTGAAAGTAAGTACAAAACTTCTCTGGCATCACAACGAATCAATTTTCTGCAAATCCAGACGATGTATGACGTAATTCGGAACCTGAGCCAAGCCTTTCCGTTATTGAAGAAACCACAAGATTCCAAATTTGAAGACCAGACCAGCCTAATGGCCATTTTCGAACAGTGCTTGAAACACGCTCGAGAAAACGACACTCCGCTCTCTGGTCCTCGTACGCAAATGCAACCCGTATTTCCTCGGAATGACCAAAACCTTAAATGTATTGATGAGCTGAAGAACACATCACGCATAAGCGGTTGGCTTGAATTGGAAGAAGACAAAATCCAAGTCGTTGAAGGGAATTCTGTGCTACCATCAAGTTTGGTCGGCAAATTCGACCCGCCTCCACAGTGTTCTGACGTGTATGCATCCTTCCTAAGAGAGAAGGCCTTGCCTGAATATGCTCCAAGAGAGCAGCGTGCGTTGGAAAATATGACTGCTAAATTGAATCGTTTGTGTTTTGATATCCTTCCGAGTGTCGCAGACTGTACTCCGGTTGCCCGCTGTGGTGACACGTTTATGCATCTGGTCGGGCCGCCTACAGTAGTCAATCATTTTTTTATGATTGTAATGACAAAGACAACAGATGGTATGGCCGTGGCAAAGTTTGACTCCTGTGAAGGTTGCAGCACAGGCGTGCGAGTCTCGCAAAGTGATAAAAATAAAAATTGCACCAACTGGGACTTGTTCGGCTTCATTCAAACCTTTTTGGCTATCAACAAGAATATCATTTTTGCAGAAAAATCAGATGCAGAGTGTGCGACAATTTTTGAAAATCTCACAATTTACACACCATCTCCCACTTATAATCAGCCAGACAATAGCAATGCATGCTGGCTGTTTTCAATAGCAGTGGCTGAGCAGGTGTTTGCAAAATTGCCTAATCTAGCAGCATCGCCCAACAAATTACAGGCTCATGTATTCTTCGACGACATTATCGCATCTGTTGCAAACATATTCAAGGAGGCAAAAACATTGTCACCGTGGATACTGAACCTAAAACGCGAAAATTGGGACAATTGCCAGAATCCAAATCTAAACGAGGGAATCCAGGCTTGCGAGGAGGTGCTTTCAAAATTAGATTTCGAATCGACTGAAGACATATTCGTTGGACACGCGTGGCAGGTGGAAGATATTTGTGTTGGTCAGAATAGATATCGGTCGAATCCAGCATATGCATCAAGTGGGCTCCTCATTGGGTCGGAAAGTGACGGCGAAACAGCCATTCCGAGCTCAACTCAAAGGAAAAGAAAGTTGGCTCCCCATTCATTTGCAGGGAAAACACAAATTTTTGATCATGACCGGAATGCCGAGCGATGGAAGGTACAGAGCCAAGCAGTGATTCAAATGGTCGGTGACAAGCTAAAAAGTTGTTTCTCAGTTGAAGAACTATGGAAAGTCAATGGAATCACAATTCACGAGGAGCGATTGCAGAAACTCGAAACAATAATACGTATTCTCGCACCAGTCAAGACACGAGAAGCAATGAATAAGCTTTGTACTGAGTTTCTGAATAATCCTCAAAAATTCGTGAATGCAGGGAAAGGCATCGTTGTTGCTCGGACTGAGCAAAATTGGCAAGATTATGGACGCGGGAAAGGTGGTGGAGACCTTGCTCTTTGTGTGAATACCACAAATGACAAATCAGATTCGAAAAAAAATCTGTGGAATCCAGAGCAAGCGATAATTTTCTACGCCACTGAAACCCGTGCATATCTTGCAGGAGCAGTCAGGGGTCAGAAGTCCGCAGGCAGCACGAATGCATCACGAATAGTGAATACTCAGAACGATGAGGATTTTCATTTTTCTTTTAAAGGAAACTCAAATAATCGTGTGGATTGCTTCCATGGGACAATTCCTGGATGCATGTGGTCAAACGACACCTGGATGATAGTGAGCTCTGAGAATCTCCAAAGAGCAACAGCTGGTGGACAATCCTCAACCCTAGGCTGCGCAACCTCAATGGTGGTGTCAAGATGGAAATCATCCAAAAAAGGCCGCAAAGTGGATGGGATCCTGGAACAATTGACAGCAAAAGCAAAATCTGGTCGCAGGTCAAGAAACAATTTGGATTTTCAGACCATACGAAAGCAGGTGAAAAATTTTTCGGGAAAAAATTGTTTGGCAGAAACCCAGACTGTAAATTGCCTGATTATACCGGGACAAGGGGACTGCCTCACTCAAGCATGCTGCTTGAACATCTTAACCAGCGCTGATCCACTGGTGGCCACGAACTTTTACAATGCGATGTTTCCGTCACAACTGCATTTTACATCGTTACACACGTATGTCATGCAAGACAGTTTGAATGGATGCACTAGATTTTGGTTTGCTCGATGGCTTTGCCAGAAGCATGGTATTCGCAATGTTCTGTCGAAAGTTTGTTCACAGGTTGTTTTCTCTGCCGAGGGATCAAGCGAAAACATCCACCCCAACATGCTTATCTCGGATTTCTTAAATCTGATTGCTAGCACCAGTGCAATGGCCAAGAAATCACATGCACATTGGTTTTGCACGACTCTCATCACGTTTTTTGTAGAATTTTTGAGTGGTGTCATCACAAAACCTGTGGCATTGCTGATTCTGAGAGAAGATGGCAAACAATTAACCATCCATCCTGATGGTTCGCGCTGCAAGACAAGAGAGGACCTACAGACAAGTTTCTTCTTGGTCGTGCAGCACGAAAACGGAGACTCTTCAGCTGCATCACACTACAGACCAGTGCTCCTTGATTATCAGAGCACAAATGGTGGTAATTACACATCATGTGGATTGTTACCACATGACTCCCTACCTGGCTTCTTAAAGCACTTGCTGTCTGACAATTGCGATCCTAACAGTTCGAAAGACACCAACGCAGCGAGAGCTTTGGAAAAAAATAAGGGCAAACGCACCGAATTGGCAGCTGTGTCAGTGGCTTTTTATGAAAACCAACCTGGCGAGCATGGAATGGTTCTTCCGTTGTATCATGCAGAACGTTTTTCCAAAAACCTTTTATTTTGGCGTGTTTCTTTGATATGTGACGCGCAGAACAAACTCATACACGATGATCTCGAGAGTGACTCCGCATCTTTGGCCATGACATTGCTGCAAGCGCCGTTATATGCCCTAAACTTGCTTGCACCTTACAGTCTTTGCAACGAGAGGAGATTGAATGCCTCTGGAAATTGTATGGCAATGTTCCAAGCTGGCCCAGCAACTCCAAAGCAACGTTCGCTATTTGCTCTAATTTTGCGGGCCATGGCTAAATTGCTTGATGATCTTTCACAAGCTGTTACTTCCTTCGAGCCTGAAAGGGACACAGTCTTATCCCGCACGCTTCTTGAACAAAAATTAAAGGAAATTAGACCAAAAAGTGGATTCGACATGTTTATTGGCATGTGCACGAATGCCAATGACACAAGCGTGATCGAAACATTCTGTGATAATTGTGAAATGACGAGTACAGTTTGCGTTCGAAATTTTGCTGGCATTCCTTCCCAGCTTTACTGGGCTTTACTCTCTGCGGTTGTCCAGCGTCCCTTAATAATTCTCACTGATGTGGTAACGACATGGGATAAAAATGCAAAACCATCTCCCCTGGATTCTGACTTGAAAGGTCACAAATATCATGCTGTCAGCTTAATTGACGATAGTGGAAACGTGTGCAAGGAAGACTTGAAGACTAAGGCAAGTTTGGTTTTGCCCGCATACTTACGGGGACTGAAAGACCCGTGTGGTGCACATGCTTACGCACCAGCGACTCACACTACAGCAATTTTAGCGATACTAAACAAAGAACAAGATGGGCAGCCATGTGGCAACGCACAGGAAATTCTCGGCAATTGGGATTTCGGATTTTATGCCCGTAACTGCGTGGACGAATCTATTATGCCAATAATTCCTATAATTTTAAGCTCATCAAGTCTTGCTACGTCGGGTTACATGCCTGTAATGAGTTTGCAACATCTGAAACTCGATTCTCCTACATACCTGCAGAGGATGAACGATGCTTCTTTGCATTGCCCGTCTCTCGTGACCTGTGTTCACGAATGCAGAGCATCTTTCAAGTCAAAGACAGAATTTGCAGGCTCTGAACACATGATTCCAAATCTATTCTTGTCAATGGGATGGACTGGCTATGTTCCGCAATTTGATACGTCGCATCCACAAGACGACAAGGAGCTAACTCAACAAAAACAAATTTTGAGGGATTTAGGCGATTTGGCAAAGTTTACACGGGAAGCATCAGAGAACGAGATCCATGCTTGGTTGGGTTTTGGGGACAAGAAATTGAGCGGAGACAGAAGCAAGACACCTGCAGGAAACTTACTGCAACAATGGTTTATGAAGGCTCAAGAGGTGGTTTTCCCTGGCACTTGCATTGTTCTAAAAAAAAAATAACCTTGATTGCTGATTCACATGGAGTTGACGGACGCTAGCATTAATCATTCATGCTAGCGTCCGCCAACTCCACAGGACATGTTGTCACGACGTATCTAAGAGAATACTTGTCCTCAGATTTGTTGAGGATTTCAACAAGTGTGTACGACCGCAATCAGACTATTTGTGTCGGGTAATTGAAATGTGTCTAAATCTGTCTAATGTTCATAAAAACAACCACTGACACATACACTCCGCTTTCAAAAAAATACAGGTGGATGCGCCGAGGGCCGGTGATAGAGACACGTCCACACACGACAGGTCAACAGTTTCATACTGAATGTTTGTACTTTTCATCACGAATGATAAAGGAGGGTTGCTCATGAGTTGCTGGTGATGTCGTTATATCTGGATTATCACGTCAAAGTGTCCTTTTACTATAGACTTGGCATAATTCAATGATACACATACGTTGCCACTGACTTGCAGATGATCACGTTTTAAATCTTTTTTTCCTCCTCTTTATTTCGAGGTGTGTCAGAATATCAGTTTGCGATAGAATTTGTTATATTGCAATGATGCACAAGTGGTGCCACGTGGTGCTGATGATTTGTAAAGAATTGCCAATGACTTGTAAATAATGTTTTTCCGGACATTCATGAGAGTTTGTGATTTTGTGAGTCTTACAGTTAATGTGCTATGGACAAATGTTGCTAAAAACTTGCACTCACAGATGTTTTTGTCTAGAGTTTGTATCATTTCTTGAGAGGAGTATTGCTCATAGTCTTCACATCTCTTGGTCTCCCTCTCACTGTCACTATCTCTCTCTCTCTCTCTTTCCCTCCCTTTCTCTCTGTATGTGTCCCTCGCTCACTCTTTCTCTCTTGCTCTCTCCGAATCTTTCTGTCTCTGTCAATCGTTTCTCTCTATTGATTCTCGCTCTCTTTCTATCCTTGTCTCTTTCTCTCTTTCTCTCTTTCTCTCTCTCTCTCGCTCTTGCTCACGCTCTTGGTGTCGCTCGAACTCTTCATGTCAGTCTCTCTCTTTCTCTCTTTCTCATTCTCTCTCTCTCTCCCTCATTCTTTCTTTCCGTCTGTCTCTGTCTATCTCTGTCTCTCTCACTCACTCACCCTCTCTGTCTCACGCACGCACACACACGCTCTCTCTCTTTCGTTCTTTTTTTCTCTGTCTTTTTCTGTGTCTCTCTCTCTCTCTTAAAATCGCTCTCTCTCTCTCTCTCTCTCTCTTTTCCTGTCTCTCTTGTCTTCTCTTTATCTCTCTCACTCTGTCTCTCTCTCTCTCTCTCTCTCTCTTTCCCTCTTTCTCTCTCGCTCCCTCTCCCTCGCTCGCTTTTTGTCAAGGACAGGGCATCGACGAAGGCGAACAGTCAGAAGGGTGAGAAATCGAAGAAAGCCAAAAAGAGAAAGAATGACAACATGGATGATGTACAGAGTCTGGGGGACCCAGGTTCACTTGAGAAGAAGACAAAGAAGAATTAGAGAGCAAAAGACACGGGTGGGGGTGTGTGCGTGGGTGGATTGCGCAGGAAGGGGGGCAGAAGGAGGGGAGGCAGAATGATTAACTATCAAGTATGTGACATGACTCATGTGGATGCAGGATGAAATATTCCACGGCGCACACAAAAAAGTCATGTCACACATGTGCATGAGTGAAATTTCTCCCTCATACGACATGTATTTATTCCAGCAGGAGTAGGTAATGTTAGGTGAAGGGATGGAGGGTGTAATAGGGGGGGGAGGGGGGGGGTGCAAGACAAAAGGGCGGGGGCACAAGTGTGGTTGCTTTTTGGCATCCACTTTAGATAGGGGGTGGGTGGGCAGAGAGACAGGCACAGAGACACACATGGCCATTTTCCCGGGGGTACCGCAACATACAGCAACACACTGCAATACTCTGCAACACATTGCAAAACACTGCAACAACTGCACAACACTGCAACACATTGGAAACACTGCAACAAACACACCTTGCAATGCAATTTCTACAGAGGTGGGGTATATAACACGCAACGTGCAGAGTACATCAGAAGTGATCAGGTGTTCCTTTTTTGTATTTGAATACAAGAATTGAATATGAAAGCAAGCAAATCATGTGATACGAAAAAAATTGCAGAGCACAAAAGAAACAGGATCCCCCATCGCACACAAAAGATCAAGCAAAACAACAAGGTCATGCGGGATGTGCTTGTCTGAGTGCATTCTGGTATGGAGTGTCTGTGTTTGCATGCAAGTCAAAGTGCGATGCAGAGTAAAATCTCTCATAATGTGGATTTGTCCTCCCGATCCGGCGAGCGGTAAGAGCAAGGCGAAGCAGGAAAAGATGGACGGGGTGTGTAGGCGACACAGCATGGGGCGAAGTAGGAGAACAACAAGAAGAAGAACAAGACTTGAAGAAGAAAGGTTGATTCGTGGGGGTGTGATTGTTGGTGGTTTGGGTGTGAGAGATGCTTGGCCTGCAGCAAGAATAGGCAAAGTTATGTAAAAGGATGCAAGGATTGAGAAAGGGGGAGAAGGAGGGTGATGGACACGAAGGGAGAAGGGCAAGTATGCATGCGGGTTGACATCTGTGTTGTTGGGAGGGGGGAGATGGGGAGGGAAAGAAATAGAGGGACACACATGTCAATTGTCCAGGGGGTGTTGTAACACACTGGAACACAGTCCAATACATCACAACACATTGCAACACCCTACAACACATCACAATACACCACAACACCCTGCAACACACACCTTCTGCTGCAATTTCAACAGAAGTGGGGCATTTAACACGCAGCCTGCAATTGCAATTGAAAATAATACGATGGTCCCAATTTGTATTGGGAATACAAGAATTGTACTCTGTACCTCTTGGTCTCTCTCTCATTCTCTCTCTCTCGCATCTTTTTGCTTGTTTTCGTGTTGTAAAATGTTTCTTTGAGTGTATCAACCTATTAGTGCATGAAAGACAGAATGAGTGTGTCTCTATGGATATGCAAATATGTGTGTGTACACATTAATTTGTGTTTTTTTGGCAATCTGTGTGCGTGTATCACCAACAAAGAATGAGAGATGTGCGTACTTGAAGACTCTCGCACAAACTCGATGACAGACAATGAGTTTCAGGGTTGTGTAGCTTGAGTTTGTGTGTGTAAGCTGTAATGAATAAGCAGTCGCCGTTTCTCAGTTTCCTTTGTCAGTTTCCTTTGTGTGTGTAAGCTGTAATGATAAGCTGTGTGCGTGTGTGCGTGTTTGCATGTTTGTGTCCGCGGGTGTGTGTGCGCGTATGTGTTTGTGTGTGTGTGTGTGTGCGTGTCAGCGTGCATGTGTGCGTGTGTGTGTGTGTGTGTGTGTGTTTGTAATTGTGTTTGTGTGTGTGTGTGTGTATGTGCGTGTGCGTGCTGTGTGTGGTAGAGAAAAGGAGAGAAAATGATAGACAGAGGGAGGGAAAGTAAGAGAGATTGCGAAAGGAAGATAAGAAAGAGCAAGAAAGTGTATTGTTGTGCATGAGTCTGTGTGTGCGTGTGTCTGTGACTGTGTCTATGTGCCTGTGTGAGTACAATGGTACGTGATCATGTTTCTGTGCGTGGGTGGGTGCGTGCGTGTGTCAGTGTGTGTGTGTGTGTGTGTGTGTGTGTGTGTGTGTGTGTGTGTGTGTGTGTGTGTGTGTGTGTGTGTGTGTGTGTGTGTGAGAGTGTGGGGGTGTGTGTGTGTGTGTGTGTGTGTGTGTGGGTGTGTGTGTGCGTGTGTGTGTGTGTGTGTGTGTGTGTGTGTGTGTGTGTGTGTGTGTGTGTGTGTGTGTGTGTTTGTGTGTGTGTGCGTGTGTGTTTGTGCGATTATGTGGGCGTGTGTCTGTGTGCAAATGTGTTGGTGCAGTAGTATTTGTGTTTGTGTCTGTGTGTTGGAGTGTGTGTATGTGTGTGTGTTTTGGTGTATTTGTCTGGGCGTGTGTGTGTATGCGTGTGTGGGCGGATGCGCGTGCGTGTGCGTGTGCGTGTGTGTGAATTGTGTGTCTGAATTTGCGGTTCAATTTGTGTGTGTGTGTGTGTGTGTTTGT